>ERZ827520.4332-NODE-4332-length-10682-cov-3.285876_pt1 | contig 10682 bp, 8 predicted proteins | sample MGYA00519581_ERZ827520 | MGnify/ENA primary metagenome ERZ827520 (study PRJEB31778, sample SAMEA3449339) | human gut metagenome | biome: human gut; feature: human-associated habitat; material: faeces | place: United Kingdom | collected 2010/2012 ...
CGAGCAGCCGGCTGGTCAGGTCCACGTCGAACGCCGTGTAGCCGTAATGATGCGTGCAGACGATGTGCCCGTTGAGCAGCACGTCGCAGTCCATATACACGCCGTCGAACCGCACGAGGACGCACGACGCGCACCAGCTTTCCGGAACGTCCAGCGTGCGCAGATACCACGCATCCGTCGTCTCGTACAGGTCATTTTCGTTTTCAATCAGAAAATCATGGGGCAAATCGACTGCCTGAAGTGCCGCATTGCTCACATCTTCCAGCGTCGAGCCGAGCGGCAGCTTGCAGAATTGCCAGCCATCGTTGAGCAGCTGTTCCACGGTCATCCCTCCATCGTATGAAGTCAAGGCGGCGCAACAGTCCGCCCAAATATCTGATGTAGAAATTCGCCTTTTCATCAGAAAAGTCCTGCTGAAAAAGGCTTGAACTGCGCAAAAAGTCATCAAATAGGTGCAAAAATGCAGGTGAAGCATCCGCTCCGCCTGCAAGTAAGTCACACGTCGATGAATTTGCGGAATTCCGGCAGGATACCGATGCCGTCCGGGTAATGCGCGGCAAACTGAGGTACAGCATGACTGGGGAAGCTGTTGCCCTCAATGAACGTCGGGCCGTTCGGCGTGATGGCGACGTCCCACGCGACAAAGCGCATCTGCGGTACTTTCTGCGCGGCGTCAAGGCACATCTTCTTCGCCTCTTCCCAGTAAGGAATCGTAAAGCCGATAATGTCCGTACCGGTGATGGGGTGCTTGGTGTAGGTGTTGCCCGCCTTGTCCGCGCCGACAGTCAGCAGCTTGCCGCTTTCCAAATCAATGCGCGCCGCCATGCCGCCGCAGTCCACATTGTCCATCACCTTGCCGTTGCCGATGCGCAGGAACGCATAGACGATGCCCTGCTTCTTGTCGCCCAGCAGCGTCGCAATGCGGCAGGTGTTGACCGACGTCGGGCACATGCGCGCCATCTCCGGATGCTGCACGACGATTTCTTCCAGAATGCCGATGTTCTTGTCCATCAGCAGCTGGTGGAACGCCTTTGCGCCCCCCTTCCAGTCCTCCGGCGTGAACTTCAGGATGCCCTGACCGCTCGACCCCTCCAGCGGCTTGCCGATGAGGGCGGGGAGCGTCATCATGTCCTCCAGCTTGTCAAGCGGCGTATCCGCGTTAATCAGCAGCCACTTGCGCGGAATCCACTCCTTGAACAGCTCGTTGAACTGCGTCTTGTCATCGAAGAAATGCCAGTACGCCTTGTCGTTCATCCGGCGGACAATGTCATTGGAAATACCGCGCGTGATGACGGTCTTGCGTTGCGCATCGTTGAGTTTGTACATCTGTGCGATTTTGTAGTCCACATAGCCCGCGTTGTACTTCACAGCACAGCGGAGCATGTCGCACAGCAGCCAAATGCGGGATTTGCCGGAGCGCTCATGCAGCAGCCCGGCGGTTTTCCACATGGCTTTCCAGTCCATCTTGAACAGACGCTTGAAGAAATACGAAAGACGGCTCATGCTGATGCCCCTTTCTTGCTTGCAGAATCAGACACAATCAGACGTTGAAGCGGAACAGCACGATGTCGCCGTCCTGCATCACATATTCTTTACCCTCGGAGCGAACCAACCCCGCCTCCTTGGCAGCGGTCATGCTCCCCACGCGCATCAGCTCATCAAAGCCGATCACCTCCGCACGGATAAAGCCGCGCTCAAAATCCGAGTGGATTTTACCTGCCGCCTGCGGCGCTTTGGTTCCCTTGCGGATTGTCCATGCGCGCACTTCCTTGGGGCCGGCAGTCAGATAGCTGATAAGCCCCAGCAGGGCATAGCTCGCTTGGATCAGACGATCCAGTCCGGATTCCGCGATGCCCATATCCTCCAGAAACGCCGCCTTGTCATCGCCGTCCAGTTGGGCAATCTCCGCCTCAATCTGTGCACAGATGGGCAACACCTCGGTGTGCTCGGACGCCGCCAGTGCCGCCAGCTTTTGATAGTACTGATTCCCGGACACATCACCCGCCGCCTCATCCTCGGAGACGTTGGCAACATAGATGACGGGCTTGAGCGTCAAAAGGGGCGTATCGCGGAACGCAGCCAGTTCGTCCTCGGACAGATCAGCCGAACGGGCAGACTTGCCGGCAGACAGCGCAGCATTCACCTTCTCAAAGGCGGAGACCGCTACTGCCAGCGACTTATCGCCGTTGCGCAAAAGTTTTTGCAGGGCGGGGAGGCGCTTTTCCACAAGTTCCAGATCAGCGAGGATCAGCTCCATGTTGATGGTATCCACGTCGCGCACGGGATCGACCGAGCCGTCCACATGGATGATGTTGCCGTCATCAAAACAGCGGACTATGTGCAGAATGGCATCTACTTCGCGGATATGGGACAGGAACTTGTTGCCGAGTCCCTCCCCGTGTGAGGCACCGCGTACCAGCCCCGCTATGTCTACAAACTCAATGACTGCGGGCGTGTATTTTTCGGGATTGTACATCTCCGCCAGCTTGTCCAGCCGCTTGTCCGGCACCGGAACGATGCCTACATTCGGTTCAATAGTGCAGAACGGGTAGTTGGCGGATTCTGCGCCCGCGTCGGTCAGGGCGTTGAACAGAGTGGATTTGCCCACATTGGGCAGTCCGACGATTCCTAATTTCATAAGTGCATTCTCCTGCATGATGTATTCCTCTCAGAGACCTCTTGCTATCCCGCGCGGATTCTCGCCGGCATCAACCGGTTGGGCGGGAAGAACGAAAGGAAACTCTGAGCACAAACATATTTATTATACCTCTTTTCTTCGTCAGGTGCAAGAGGTATATGAAAAAATTTGCAAATTCTCACGGGAATTCTTCGAAAAGTGCCCGGAACATCGTCGATTAACGTAGTAAAAGCGTGTTTTAGCCTTTATGTACACCGGATTTCCGTGATATTTTTCACAAGGGACTGGACAAACCATCGCAAATGTGGTATACTGTAAGGCAGTAAAACCGGAAAGCGGAGGAGTCTTGATAATGGATCAAACCGGACGCACCCGCGCGGCGAGCGTGGCACGGGTGCTGTGTTTTGGCGTTCTGATGACCGTGCTGGTCGCGGCGGAGCTGTACCTGCATTATAAAACCATCCCGGTGTTTCTGGATTATCTTCGGGAAACGGAGCACAAGAACAGCGCGTGGATCGGCGGTCAGATATCCTTTATGTTGCCGTTCCTGACAATAGCTTTTTTTCAGTATACCGTATACTGCCGCGCCGAGCGGGGAAGAGCGGAACCGGGGATCGTCTGTCCGGCAGAGCGCCTGTATCAGCGCGAAAAAACTATGGAAATACTGTTCAGAGACCTCTTGCTATCCCGCGCGGATTCTCGCCGGCATCAACCGGTTGGGCGGGAAGAACGAAAGGAAACTCTGAGCACAAACATATTTATTATACCTCTTTTCTTCGTCAGGTGCAAGAGGTATATGAAAAAATTTGCAAATTCTCACGGGAATTCTTCGAAAAGTGCCCGGAACATCGTCGATTAACGTAGTAAAAGCGTGTTTTAGCCTTTATGTACACCGGATTTCCGTGATATTTTTCACAAGGGACTGGACAAACCATCGCAAATGTGGTATACTGTAAGGCAGTAAAACCGGAAAGCGGAGGAGTCTTGATAATGGATCAAACCGGACGCACCCGCGCGGCGAGCGTGGCACGGGTGCTGTGTTTTGGCGTTCTGATGACCGTGCTGGTCGCGGCGGAGCTGTACCTGCATTATAAAACCATCCCGGTGTTTCTGGATTATCTTCGGGAAACGGAGCACAAGAACAGCGCGTGGATCGGCGGTCAGATATCCTTTATGTTGCCGTTCCTGACAATAGCTTTTTTTCAGTATACCGTATACTGCCGCGCCGAGCGGGGAAGAGCGGAACCGGGGATCGTCTGTCCGGCAGAGCGCCTGTATCAGCGCGAAAAAACTATGGAAATACTGTTGGTCGCGGTGCTTGTGTACGGCGTCCTGCTTCCGTACTGCATCCATCTGAGCAACCAGCAGTATGCGGATGCATTGGCAGAGGCTGTTCGGACGGAGACTGTCCTCCCGCAGACGAAAGGCAATGTTGACGATAAACTGATCTACCATCTGGCAGAGTGGTTCCTTCGGCTGGGAGTACCGCTTGGACTGCTGGGCATCTATCACGGTGCCCGCGCTCGGGACTGCGCAGAGCAAGACGGTTGCCGTAGCAGAGAGGAAGAGTCATGAGAACCAAGCGAAACGCCAAACACCGACGCACAGCGCGTGCCGGCATGTACCTGACGGGTGCAGTGCTGGGAACAGCGGCGCTCACGGTCGCTTATACCGATGCGATGACAAGTATTGTTGCCCGGCGACGCTCCCCGCTGGCAAGCCGCCTGTCCGGACTTTGCACCGGCAAGAAGCGTGAACCGGAGCAGGCGGAACAGGTGCGCCTGGCGGCGGAGCAGTTGCTGAAACAACCAACAGAGGAAGTCTCGCTGATCAACCGGGAAGGGCTGACATTGAAGGCACACTGGTACCATGCTGAGAACCCCCGACGTCTGCTGATACTGGTGCACGGTTGGCACAGTGTCTGGAACCGGGATTTCGGCGTGAGTGCTCCCTTTTATCATGAAAACGACTGTGAATTGCTTCTGATTGAACAACGAAGCCACGGCGCCAGCGAGGGAAAGCTGATTGCTTACGGTGCCCGCGAGCGCTACGACGTGCTGGAATGGCTGGCTTATGCGCGCACAGTCTGCCCGACACTTCCGGTATACCTGTGCGGACTGTCCATGGGAGCTGCCACGGTTCTGCTCTGTGCCGGGGAACCGGTCGTCGCCGATACCGTGACAGCCATTGTGGCGGATTGCGGCTATACGGTGCCGGAAGAAGTTGTCTCGGAGCGTATGCGCACGCTTCTGCGCGGCGCGACGGATGCAACAATGGCTGCTGTCAATCTGAATTGCCGTCTGCGCGGCGGTTTCACATTGAAATGTTGTTCCACCAAAGAAGCGCTTGCCAAGGATACCTGTGTTCCGGTGTTCTTCATACACGGGGATGCCGACGAGTTGGTTCCGTGTTCCATGACACTGGAAAACTACCTTGCCTGTTCCGCGCCGAAGGAGATTCTCATCGTCCACGGTGCCGGACACGCGACCAGTTTTTTGGTTGATCCGGAAACATATAAGGCACGCGTGCTTGCGTTCTTTGCCGCATGGGACAGCAGACTGAACGCGGCGAACGACTGAGCGAGGGAGGATAGATATGCCCGCATCAAAACAAACAGATCAGGTTTCGGTTGCCGGAGACGGCAAACGCTCTGTCCGGGACCGCCTCGGCGCCAGGACGTGGACGTTTCTGATCCTGGCTATCGTCGCAATCCTTCTGTTCCTTATCGTGAACATTCCCGCCGTGACAACCTTTTTCCAGAAGTTCGGCGGGCATGTCGCACCGATTGTAGTCGGTGCCGTGATTGCCTATCTGTGTACCCCGGTGCTTCGCTTTTATGAGTATCGGGTGTTCCGTCGGATGAAGCACAACGGCGCGCGGCGCGGCATCTCGCTGGCGCTGACCATGATCACAGCGCTGGCAACATTAGCGCTCATTGTCATGATGATCGTGCCGCAGCTGGTGCGCAGCATCCAGGATCTGGTCAGCGACTATGAGACCTACCTCAATGATATGCTTCGTTTTGTCCAGAATCTGCTGGACAAGCTGACCGCCAACCTGCCCGTGGAGATGAACATTTCCTCCAAGGAGCATCTCATGGAATTCCTTACTAATATGTACGGATCCGTGGAAAACTTCTACGACAAGGTGCTGAAGCCCATTATCGGAAAATGGGATGCCGGGCACTTTGCATGGAATGCAGTGGGGGATGTATTCGTCTACATCAAGAATTTTGTTCTCGGATTCTTTATCTCCTTCTACATTCTGGCTTCCAAAGAGAAACGCATTGGGCAGGTCAACAAATTCCGAAAGGCAATGTTCAAGCCGGAGACCGACAGCAAAATCACATCCTTTGTTGCGCTGGTGGATAAGTCCTTCGGCGGCTTCATCTACGGCAAGCTGATTGACTCGCTCATCATCGGCATTCTGACCTTTGGGCTTATGACAGTTCTGGACGTGTCGCCCTACAATATGCTGATAGCAACTTTTGTTGGCGTGACCAATATTATTCCCGTGTTCGGACCGTTTATCGGCGCCATTCCCTCCTTCTTTATCGTACTGATTTCCAATCCATCCAAGGCACTGCTGTTCATCATTCTCATTATCGTGATCCAGCAGTTGGACGGAAACGTTATCGGACCAAAGATTCTGGGTGACAATACCGGTGTCAGCTCACTGACGGTTATCATTGCCATTACGTTGTGCGGTTCGCTTTGGGGTGTAGTGGGGATGCTGATCGGCGTTCCGCTGTTTGCCGTGATAATCGAAATGGTGCGACGCTGGCTTGAAGCGCGGCTTGCCGCCAAGGGAGAGCCGACCGATACGTTGTACTACTATCCCAAGAATGCTCTGAGCAACGCGGAGCGCGATCTGTACTACGAGCACGCCGGAATACGTTACCGCTACGAGCACAGTAAGCTTAAAACGCGGGTGGACAAGCTACTGGCGCGCTTTTCCGGAAAGAGTAAGACCCCGCCGGCTGGAGCTGATACAGAGGATACAAAGAAGGACAACAGGGGTAACACGGAAGAAAACGGGCAGGACAGCTGACCGGGATACAGATTACCGTTTACCGTCAGTTGAAGACGGTCATTCACGACCACCATTCTAAGAAGAAGTGAGGCATACATATGGACACCCAATCGGATGCTCCCACGCCCCGAAAGAACGGCTTCAGACAGAACTTTGGTAAGAAGGCGCTGATATTCTTTGTTCTCGCCTGCATCGCCGTTGTCCTGTATCTGATAGTCAATATCCAGGCACTGAATCGGTTTTTCGTCCGAGCAGGCGAGCATGTCGCACCGCTCGTGCTGGGCGGTATTATCGCCTACCTGTCCAATCCCATTCTGAATTTCTATGAGTACCGCCTTTTCCGGCGCGTGCGCAAGAACGGGTTGCGTCGGGGGCTGTCACTTGCGCTGACCTTCCTGACCCTGCTTGGCATGATCGCGCTGGTCATCATGATGATTGTGCCACAGCTGATTGACAGCATCACCCAGCTCCCTACGAATTTTCAGTCCTATCTCGACAAGCTGCTGGGGTTGCTTGACAGTTTGGTCAAAAAGGTGACGGGCGGATCGGTGAACATCGACATTTCCTCTACCAAACGATTGGAGGATCTGCTGAACCGCATTTACAAGGATGAGGACAGCCTGCTCAACCGCGTTCTGCAGTGGCTGAAGGATTTCAAAATCGGAGAAAGCACCGTGAGCGCCGCTAAAGACGTGATAATACACCTCAAGAACTTTGTTCTGGGGCTGTTCATCGCCTTCTACATTCTGGCGTCCAAGGAAAAGCGCTCCGCCCAAATCAGCAAGTTCCGCAAGGCGGTGCTTTCGGAGAAAGCTGACCGTCACCTGATTTCCGTTGCCCGTTTGGTGGATTCGTCCTTCGGCGGGTATATCAAGGGCACGCTGATTGATTCTCTGCTGGTTGCCATCCAGGTATTCCTGCTGATGACCGTACTGAACGTGTCTTCGTATAACCTGCTGATTGCGACCTTCGTTGGAATTACCAACATCATTCCGGTGTTCGGTCCCATCCTGGGAGCAATCCCTTCCTTCCTCATCGTGCTGATCTCCAATCCGGAGTCTCCGTCCAAGTGCATCGTGTTTGCTATCATCATCCTGGTGGTACAACAGATAGACGGAAATATCATCCTGCCCAAGATACTGGGCGACAACACCGGTGTCAGTCCGCTGGCGGTTCTGATAGCTATCACGCTGTGCGGCTCGCTTTGGGGAATCACAGGCATGGTCATCGGAGTGCCGCTGTTTGCTGTCATGCTGGAAACGGTGCGTCGCCTGCTGGAAATGCGTCTGCGTGCCAAGGGCGCACCGACAGAAACCACGGAATACTACGCAGCCAATACATTGGCTGATCCGGAACGGGATATGTATGACAGCCGCTCCGGTTTGCGATACCGGTATGAGCACAGCAAGCTGAAACCCCGGGGGGACGCTCTGCGGGAAAAGTTGCGCAGCAGGATCCGTCCGAAAGCCGCCCCGCCTCCGAAGGGCGGCGCCGCGGCAGAGGACGGAAAGCCGGCGGATAATGACAAACCGCCGGAAAACAGTGAAAAGCGATAAGGCAATCCACGCCATGCGGATGTACGCTTTGATTGCGCCACGTCCGCATGGCGGAAAGCATATATGTCTACGAAATAAGGAGATGTTTTTATGAACGAACAGAAAAACGAAAGCACGCTGGCGAAGAAGGGCGGCATCTCAGTCGAGACGGCGCATATCTTCCCGGTCATCAAGAAGTGGCTGTACTCGGAGAAGGATATCTTTTTGCGGGAGCTGGTGTCCAATGCCGCCGACGCCGTAACCAAGCACAGACGCCTATGCTCGCTGGGGCAGGCGGAAAGCGACGGCACGGCTTACCGCATTGATGTCCGACTGGACGCTTCCGCCAAAACGCTCACAGTGTCGGATAACGGCATCGGCATGACCGAGGAGGAGCTTCTCAAATATCTCGGGAGCATCGCGCTGTCCGGCGCCATGGAGTTTATTCAGAAGTACGAAGGTGACCAGAAGGAAGGCAACACGACCGGTATCATGGGACATTTTGGGCTCGGCTTTTATTCAGCTTTTATGGTGGCGGATGACATTGAGGTTGTCACCAAGTCGTGGAGCGGGACACCTGCCGTGCGTTGGCTTTGCCATGCGGACGGTAGCTACGAACTGTTCCCGGCAGAGCGTGAAACGCACGGCACCGATGTGATTCTGCACATTGCTGCGGACGAGGAAGAGTTCCTGAACGCGCAGAAGCTCCGGGATATGCTGGAGAAATACTGCTCCTTCATGCCGACTGAGATATACTTCACGGACGAGGACGCAGAGGCGGACAAGGAGGAAAAAGCCGAAAACAGCGAGAGCCGCGAGGACGGATCGGCAGACGCGAAGACGGCGGAGAAGCCGATCAATGATACCCACCCGCTCTGGCAGAAGTCGCCATCCGAGTGTACACCGGATGACTACAAGGCTTTCTATCGCAAGGGGTTCCACGACTACCGCGACCCTCTGTTCTGGATTCACATCAATGCGGACTATCCGCTCAACTTCAAAGGAATCCTGTACTTCCCGCGGCTGGACAATGAGTATGAGTCCATTGAGGGGCAGGTCAAGCTGTATTACAATCAGGTGTTCGTGGCGGACAACATCAAGGAAGTCATCCCGGAATATCTGCTTATGCTCAAGGGCGTGCTGGATTGCCCCGAGCTGCCGCTGAATGTATCCCGGAGTTATCTGCAGAACAACACCTATGTCTCCAAGGTGTCGGCGCACATTGTAAAAAAAGTTTGCGACAAGCTGAATTCGCTGTGCAATACAGACCGGGAGAATTACGAATCGGTTTGGGACAGCATCAAGACCTTTGTTGAGTACGCTTGTATGCGCGACCGCAAGTTCTACGACCGCGCGAAGGATGCCATTCTGCTGACGCTGACCGACGGCAGCCACGTCACGGTGGAACAGTATGCCGAGAAGGCAAAAGCAGACGGTCACGTAGCCCCTGCCGAGGAGGGCAAGGATCCGGTCGTGACGGTGTACTATACTACCGATCGTGAACTGCAGGCGCAGTATATTGCACTGTTTGAGGCGCAGGGCATCCAGATCGCCGTACTGGATAAGCTGATAGACACCCAGTTCGTGCAGATGCTGGAAAGCTATGATGCAACGGTGAAATTCCAGCGGATAGACGCAGATCCTGCGGCGGCGCTCAAGGCTGACGGTGATGTAACCGAGAATCAGACGCTGGTTGAACTGTTCCGCAAGGCAAGCGGCAACGACAAGCTGGAAGTCAGATTTGAAGCGCTCAAGGATGCATCCCTGCCTGCCATGCTGACCGTTTCCGAACAGTCCCGCCGCATGGAAGAAATGATGAAGCTGTACGCCATGCAGACCGGCGGAAAGGAGCAGGCACCCCTGTTCCCGTTGGAGTATACGCTGTTGCTTAACACTGCCTCGCCGCTGATTTCCAAGCTGACCGCGTTGGTCGCAGAGGGTGCTCCGGAGGACGCTTCCGGCAAGGCTGAACTGATAGCGGAACAGATCTGGCGGTTGTCGGTGCTGGCGCAACGCAAATTTACGGCAGACGAACTGAAGAATTTCCTTGCCGGCAGCTTTGATATTCTGACAAAGCTGTAATTCTGCCGAGGAGGTGACGCCGTGAGTTTTTTGCCGACCGATATCCCCGATCTCCGGGGATATGACAGCGGCGTCGTGCTGTCCAATCTCTCGCGCCTGCGGACGCGGGAGGAACGGCTGGGCGAGCAGATTCTCGCCCAGCTGTGGGAGTTGGCAGGTGCTGTTATGCAGGATGCGGCGGGCGACCCGGATACTCTGACCAGCATCCTGCTGGCGTTGCAGTCCGACAGGGAAGAGCCTCGGGCTATACCGGGGCAGGACGTGCTGCCGGAGTATCGGACTTTGCTTGACAGGCTCCGCGCCCGTGACGGTCTCTATGCCCGCCTGGTACTGTACCGCTATCTGGACGTGCGGAATCCGGCGGGATGCTGCACCGTCCTGCCCCTGCGGGATGT
>ERZ827520.4333-NODE-4333-length-10681-cov-6.123847_pt1 | contig 10681 bp, 4 predicted proteins | sample MGYA00519581_ERZ827520 | MGnify/ENA primary metagenome ERZ827520 (study PRJEB31778, sample SAMEA3449339) | human gut metagenome | biome: human gut; feature: human-associated habitat; material: faeces | place: United Kingdom | collected 2010/2012 ...
TCGGGCGCAGGGAGACATATTCGGTGGTCATGATCGAGCCGGCGGAATCCTCCGGGTAGCGCAGGATCTCGTTGATCTGCTTGCGCATATCCGGCTCGGCCTGGGTCAGGATGCGCTGCACGACGTTCGCGGGCATTTCCTCCACGATATCGACGGCATCGTCGACGTAAAGCTCGTCGATGACCTCCTTCAGCTCAGAATCCGAGAAGCCCTGAATCAGAAGCTCCTGCGCCTCCGGCTCCATTTCGACGAACGTTTCGGCGGCCAGCTCCTTCGGCAGAAGCCGGAACAGAAGCGGCAGGCGCGCCTGATCGAGATCGTCAAAAATGGCGGCGATGTCGGCGGGATTCATGGTGCTGAGGATGTCGCGCAGAGAATGATACTTCTTCTCGTCGAGCAGCATGGTCAGGGTCTTTTGCAGGGAAAAATTGCTTTCTGCCATGTCTTGTTCCTCCTAAATGTAAAGAATAGGAAGGTAAAGACACAACGCAGGCACATCAATCGAAGAATGACAGGGGCTGCAAGCACCGGACGCACAAAGGCGGCTGGTGCTCGGGCCGACTTCGGCCTGCGGATGTGCCGCTACTACTTCCTGCGTCCATTTGTTCTTCCCCCTTTTTGTTTCAGAATATCGGGCGCTTTTGAAATCGCCCAACTTATATAATAGGTTGATTTCCCCGGTTTGTCAACCAAAATCCGAACGAATTCCAGTGGAATTTTGACGGATTGTGTGCTATGATAGTTAAAAATCTGACAAGAGGTGTCAAAATGGCAACAGAAAAGCTCTATTATCAGGACGCGCATCAGGCAGTGTTTGAAGCGCGCGTTGTATCCTGTCAGCCGGGAAAGCACGGCTATGACGTTGTGTTGGACAGAACCTGCTTTTATCCCGAGGGCGGCGGCCAGCCGGGCGACACCGGCTTTCTGTCCGGTGTCCGCGTGACCGACACGCACGAGCGCGGCGGCGAGATCGTGCATTTTTGTGAACAGCCGCTTTCCGAAGGGCAGAGCGTCGAGGGCCGGATCGACTATACGCGCCGGTTCGAATTCATGCAGCTGCATTCCGGCGAGCACATTCTCTCCGGCGTCGTGCACCGCCGCTTCGGCTATGAAAACGTCGGCTTCCACATGGGCGCGGATTTTGTGACCATTGATTTTTCCGGCATGCTGACGCAGGAGGACCTGTCCGCCGTCGAGGCCGAGGCCAACGAGTGGGTCTGGAAAAACGTCCCGATCGAAATTACATACCCGGATGCTGAGGCGCTGAAGACCATCCCCTACCGCAGCAAGAAGGAGCCGACCGGTCAGGTGCGCATCGTGACCATCCCCGGCGCGGACATCTGCGCCTGTTGTGGGACGCACGTAAGCAGCACTGGGGAAATTGGGCTGATCAAAATTTTCTCCTGCGTGAAATTCCATGACGGCGTGCGGCTGGAAATTCTGTGCGGCAGACGTGCGCTTGCCTATTTGAGCGAAATTGCCGAGCAGAACCGGCGCGTGTCAGGCCTGCTGTCGGCGAAGCCGCTGGAGACGGCTGCCGCCGTGCGTCGGCTTCTGGACGCGGAGGCCGCGCAGAAGCAGCGCGCAGCCGGGCTGGAGGAAGCTGTGTTTGCGCAGAAGGCGCAGGCACTTGCCGGGGCAGGAAACGTCCTGCTGTTTGAGCCTGCGATGAACCCGGACAGCCTGCGGCGGCTGACTGATCTGGTCATGTCGGCCTGCGGGGGTCGTGCGGCTGTTTTTGCCGGCAGCGACGCGGACGGCTATAAATACGCCGTCGGCGAACAGGACGGCGATCTGCGGCAGCTGGTAAAGGAGCTGAACGCGCAGCTGCACGGACGCGGCGGCGGAAAGCCGTTTTTCGCGCAGGGCAGCGTACAGGCAGGCCGGGCGGAGATCGAAGTGTTCTTCGCCGGGCGCTGAGGAGGGAAAGCTATGCTTCAGGATCTGTATCCGCATATGTATCACAATGAAATGTCGTGGAAAGCACCGTCGCCGGATGATATTGCGCTGATTTTTGAGCCGGATCATACAGTTTACTGTAATTTGAGCGGCGAAACGCTCACGCTGCCCCGGATGCGCGAGCTTCCGGACGGCGGCGAGGCGCAGTACGCCTTTTCCATTGACGAAACGGCATATTATCTCGTCTCCGCCCACCCCGGCGAGACAGACACGTTCCGCTATGCTCCCTCTTCGTCGCTCCGCGCCATGACGGACGGGACGAGTCTGGCGCTGTTCGCCGCCGCTGCGGGCGAAAGCCTGTACCGCTGGTATGATTCCCAGAAATTCTGCGGCAGATGCGGCGCGCGCATGGAAAAAAGTGCAGTAGAGCGCGCCATGGTCTGCCCGCAGTGCAAAAACACGGTCTACCCGAAGATCTGCCCGGCTGTGATCGTCGCGGTGCACGACGGCGACCGGCTGCTGCTCACGCGCTATCGCGGTCGGCCGTTCAAAAAATATGCCCTCATCGCGGGCTTTAATGAGATCGGTGAGTCGATTGAGGACACGGTGCACCGCGAGGTCATGGAGGAGGCTGGCCTCCGGGTCAAAAACCTCCGCTTTTACAAATCCCAGCCGTGGGTGTTCACGGACACGCTCCTGATGGGCTTCGTCTGTGAGCTGGACGGCAGCGACAGGATCACCGTGCAGGAATCCGAGCTGGCCGAGGCGAGCTGGCATCTGCGCAGCGAGCTGCCGGAGGATCACTCCCACATCAGCCTGACCGGTGAAATGATCGAGCAGTTCCGTCTGGGCCGGTTATAACGCGCAGCGTCCAAAAATAAACAGCTTCCCCCAGCGGCAGTCCGTCGTGGACTGCGCCGCCGGGGGAATTTTTCAGCCCCTGCCGCCGAATTGGCGGCAGGGGCTGATTTGGATTATACCGGGGAATTGCGTCAGAAGTGGCTTACTCGTACAGCGACCAGTTGGGGTCGGAGGTCAGAGCCGTCCAGGTTTCGGAACCCTTGACCGTGTAGGAATGGCTGTTGGTGGCCTCCTGCACGTCGAGGTAGTACCACTTATCGGAGGTGTTGTCGATCCAGGTCTTCATGCCGGGCAGGAATGCGTCGGCGGACTTGGGTGCACGGCCGGTGGCACGGTTGATCATAGCCATGAGTTCAGCACGGGTCACGTTTTTGTCCGGACGGAAGGTGCCGTCGGGATAGCCGGTGATCCAGCCAAGCTTGGCGCAGATGGCGATGGCGTTGGCCGCCCAGTACTTGGCGGACACGTCATTGAAGTAGTTCGCAGCGCCGGTCGTCTCGGAGAACTTAGCGAGCATGGCGGCGAGCTCTGCACGGGTGATGGCTTCATTCGGGCGGAAGTAGCCGTTGGAGCTGTCGGTGATGACACCGGCGTTGTTCAGAGTCGCAACGTAGGTGTTGTACCAGCTGCCGGAAGCGACATCGCGGAAGCCGCTCTTGGTGGAGTAATAGGTCTTGCGGGACGCATCATCCATGAGACGGAAGAGGATCGCGGCCGTCTCAGCGCGGGTGATGTTGCCTGCGGGCTTCACGGTGCCGTCGGGATAACCCTGGACATACGCGAAGTGATCAGAGGTGTTGAGCTTCGGGGTGTTCTTCTTGACGGTGACGCCGGGCAGGACGATCAGGAACCACTTGGCATAGATCGTGATGTCCTCGGTCAGCGGGGTCGAGAAGTCGTAGCGATGTCTGAAGGTCTTGTCGGTGTACCAGCCGTCGAAGGTGTAGCCGCCGTTGACGGGATCCTTGGGCTTCGCAACCGTCAGGCCATGACGAACCGTTTCCGGCGCGATCTTGGAGCCGCCCATGGTGTCGAACGTCAGGGTATGGAAGTCCAGATCGTAGTAGACCGACAGGATGGTGTAGACAGGCTTGCCGTCCACGCCCCTGTAGGGCTGGATAGCCGTGCCGGTCAGCTTGCTCAGCGTGCGGTTGACATTGACGTGATGCGTTGCTCTGTAATCCTTGATGACCGCGGTGACGGTGGTGTCCTTCTTGGCGCTCAGGTGCTCGACCTCAGCGTTGGCCAGATCATAGGTGCCGTCGGGCAGCTGCTTGATGTGCAGAACGTCGTAGCGGACATAGATGTCGCCGATCGGGGTGGACGTCAGTTCAAACTTGGCGTAGATGGTCTTGTCTGCTTCCAGAACCGTTGCGAAGTCATACTCCTCGGTGAATTCGGGGTCGGCATACCAGCCAATGAACGTGTACTTGTCCTTGGTCGGGTCAGCGGGTCTTGCAACTGCATTGCCGTGGCGGACCGTGACCGGGTTGATGGCGGAGCCGCCGTTGGTTTCGAAGGTCAGGGCATGCTCGTCGAGATCATACTTGACATCGATCGTCAGACCCTCTTCGATCTTGATGTTCTGCTTCGTGTCAGCGTCGTTGGTCGGATAGTGCTCACCGTAGTCCTTCGCGGTCACAGCTGCGAGCGCTTCAAACTTGCCGCTCAGCGTTTCGACCTCAGCGTTTGCCTCGTCATAGGAGCCGTCGGGCAGCTGCTTGATGTGGCGGACGGTGTAGTCGTAGGTGTTGGCCGAATAGGAGAACGTGAGAACCTTGTTGTATTCATCAAGGATCATCGTCTTGCTGGGTGCGTCCGGCGTGTAGCCGACCACGTCTGCGGCCTGCTCGGTCACTTCGGTGTCGAACGTCTGATCGGTCACGACCTTTTCAGGCGCGAGAACCTTATTGTCGCCTTCACGCAGGTATTTGACCGTGTAGCTCACGTCGGTCTTTGCCGTGTAGCGCCCGTAGAGTTCCCACTTCTTGGCTATGGACAGAGCGTTCAGCTTGTGACTGGCGGTGCCGATATCCTTTTTGGCTTCATACCAGCCGTCGAAGTCATAACCGGTCTTTTCGCCGGTCGGCAGGACGCATGCGCCGGGTTCAAGCTCGCTGACATAGAGCGTAGCGCTTTCGATCTCGTTGTTGTCCTTATCGAGGTAGTGGAGATGGACAGGCCAGTTCCAGTATGCCGTGATAACGCGGTCGCCAGTCGAGCCAGTGGGGATCTCGGTGATCTTCTGGCCGTTCTCGTCGTGCCACTCAAGGAACGTCTTGCCCCAGTCAGCGCCGGTCGCATCGGCCAGCGTGATGGTATCGCTCTCAACCGTGTACGTCGTGGGGTTGGTGCTGGTGGCCTTGCCGTCGTTGTATACATACTGAATGGTGTACTCAATGGGCGTAAATTTGCCGTAGAGCTTCCATTCCTTGGCCATGTACAGCTTTTCGACCTTAGCTTTTACGCCAATATCAGCTGGTTTCTGATACCAGCCGCTGAATTCGTAACCATCTTCTGCATTCGGAGTCCACAGGCTGTAGGTGGCATAGTCAACAGAGTCAACCGTGTCCATCTTCTTTTCTACCCACGCACCGGTTTCATCCGGGAGGTAGTACTTGACTGTGAACGTCTTCTTCTCCCACTGTGCAGTGAAGATCACGCCGCCCGCGGTGATGGTGTAGGTGTCGCCAGCCTTGAGGAGCGTTTCATCGGCCGCATCGTCTGCGCCGTCAGCGTCAAGGTGGTCGGCATCATTTTCAGCCGGAATGACTTCAACGCTCCAGCCCTTGAAGCTATAACCTTCGCGGGTCGGCTCAGTGGTGGGCAGGGTGATGGTGTCGCCAGCGAAGTAGAAGTCGTAGAAGTCGATCGCGCCGTCGTCATAGGTGTAGTTGACAGCGGGCATATTCTCGACGTTCTCAGCACCGGCTCTGAACGTAACGGATGCGAGGTTCAGATTGCCGGAGAGCTGGTAGCCGGCTTCTGCCGGATAGCCGGGCTCCATGTCCTCTTCGTTTACGGTCTTGTACAGGGCCGTCCAGGCGATCTTCTCGACAATCTTGTCAGAAACGCCGGTTTCGAGGGCGATGTCGGTCGCCAGCCTCTCAGCAACTGCGCTCAGCTCTGCGTCATCGCCGAAGTACAGATCGCTCGTCAGCGGCATTGCATCGAAGGTAAAGCTGCCGATAGAAATGTAGCCGAGGCTGTTGTAGCTGCCGAGGCCGAGGCGGGACAGGGTCGCCTCGTTCAGCGTGATGGGCGTATCGAACTCTTTCGTGGTCAGCGGTGCAAAATAGCTGTTCAGTCTTGCGAATGCGTAGATGTTGTGCGGGGTGATGGTGTACTTGAGCAGAACATTCGTCCAGCCGTTGATCGTATCGTTCGCGCCGAACGTCCACTTGGGGCTGTCCTTCTTGTACCAGTTGGTATTGCCGTCTTCGGCCGTATCGAGCGTATAGCCAGCGACATCGAGATCGAGGCCGAGGCCGTTCAGGAACTCAACAACGCTGGTGCCATAGGGCGCAGTCGTGGTGTGGAGCTTCGTAAGATCCGTCTTGCCTTCAAAGGACTGGAAGATCACGACATTCTCTTCGGTCTTGACATTGACCTTGACATAGTGCGTAGCCTGACCGGGCTGATGCTCGCCAAAGGTCGTGCAGACGGGGTTCGGCTCGTAATCCTCAAGGATCACAGCGGTGTAGGAAGCGGAAGCCTTCTTGATCTGCTTCGCCTGCTCCACTGCTTCTGCCTTGATGGTGTCGAAATCGATGTTTTCACCATAAAGTCCGAAAACTTTATAGGTATAGAAATCCTCGTTCTGATAGTAAGCCGGTTTGCCGTTCACATACAGCTTGGCAACGACCTTGTAGGTCTTCTTTTCCCACTTCGCAACATAGGTCACAGTCTGCGTGACCGTTTCCGCAACTTCGGGCTCCCAGCCTGCGAAGGTGTAGCCGGTGCGGGTCGGGGTGCCGTTGAACGCGGGGGTCGTGGAATCCTTCCTAAGGTCAGAATAGACCTGATCGGCGAAAACTTCTTCGTTCTCAACGCCGTCGGTGTAGGTGACGTTGTATACCTCCGTCACATGTACGCGGCCCTGCGTCTTGATCTGCCAGCTGTCCCCGGCCCAGATCAGCGTGACCGGAACGATCTTCTCATCGTTTTGGACATGTTTCAGATTCTGGAACGTCGTGTTGAACGCGGCCACATAGCGTTCGGGGTAATAGCTGATGTCGCAAAGCCAGTCGTCCCCGTCCTTCCTCGGCTCGCCGACGAAGTAGTCTTCATCGTACTCGCCGAGCAGACCGTAGGCTTCCGTATGCTGCTGCGAATTATCTACGACGCACTTGACCAGAACAGCCATGTCAAGCTCTTTCAGCTCGTCAGCCGTCGGGGCTTTGGGCTCGACAGGCGTCCACATCGCAACATAGATCACAGTCTGCGTGACCGTTTCCGCAACTTCGGGCTCCCAGCCTGCGAAGGTGTAGCCGGTGCGGGTCGGGGTGCCGTTGAACGCGGGGGTCGTGGAATCCTTCCTAAGGTCAGAATAGACCTGATCGGCGAAAACTTCTTCGTTCTCAACGCCGTCGGTGTAGGTGACGTTGTATACCTCCGTCACATGTACGCGGCCCTGCGTCTTGATCTGCCAGCTGTCCCCGGCCCAGATCAGCGTGACCGGAACGATCTTCTCATCGTTTTGGACATGTTTCAGATTCTGGAACGTCGTGTTGAACGCGGCCACATAGCGTTCGGGGTAATAGCTGATGTCGCAAAGCCAGTCGTCCCCGTCCTTCCTCGGCTCGCCGACGAAGTAGTCTTCATCGTACTCGCCGAGCAGACCGTAGGCTTCCGTATGCTGCTGCGAATTATCTACGACGCACTTGACCAGAACAGCCATTTCAAGCTTTTCCAGCTCGTCAGCCGTCGGGGCTTTGGGCTTGCAGATGACTTCAACGACCGGTACTTCACCCTGCTGCTCCCATTTCCTGTTCTCGTCACCAGTTACTTCGGTGTCATAGCGGAAGGTGATGGTCAGCGTTGCGTCCTGCTCGTTAACGAGCCGGTGCTCGGCGCCGGTGAGGGTGTTATATGCCACCAGATTCGGCGCTACCGTGACCGTCGCGGTGACGTAGTAGCCCTGCTCGTCCTTCTGCACATCGCTGATCGTATACTGAGACGGGGTGGCAATATAATCCGCCTTGTAAGCATGTGTTGCTTCGTTGTTCTTGCAGACGATAGCAAAGCTGCCGTCCAGCGCCGTGGGCTTGTCAGGCTTATCGGTGGGCGGGGTCTGCTCGCTGTGCTTAACCTCGATCACACGCAGGCCGTCGTCCAGTACCCACTTGCTATTCTCGTAGCTGATTACAAGCCTCAGCGTTGTCTGGTTCGCATTGTTGAGCTCATGCGTCTTCGTTTTTTCGCTGTTGTACTTTGCGACATACGGCGCGGTCTGGATGGTCACGTCGTATTTCCCCGGCTGATCCAATCTCGCCGTTTTCGTCCAGTTGAACGGCTCGCTCTGCGTGTTGTCGATCAGGTCGTAGTTTTCCGTCCCGCAGCTGGTGGTGCTGACGTCCATTACCTGAATCTTCCCGATAGCGGATTTCAGATCGTCATAGGAGGGAACAGGAATAAGCGGGGGTTGAGGAGCGCTCTCTTCCCAGACGGCGTAGACGGTCTTGGGGCTGTCTGCATGTTTAACGGCAACCGTGCCGCCCGGCTGATACTGCGCATCAGTCGCAGTCGCACTGTCAGCCCAGCCCTTGAAGGTGTAGCCTTCCTTGGTCGGGGTCTGATTGGGGACGGTAAAGGTAACCTGGTTCACCGTTGGATGCGATGCCGTACGCGTCTGACTATCCGGCGCACCGGTGCCGCCATTCGCATCATAACGCAGTTCAAAGAATGGCATCCAGACGGCGTAGATGGTCTTGGCCGGATCGTCCTTGGTCAGTGTGATCGGCTCTCCGCCCGTGTACTTCGCAGCCGCAGCATCCGCCTTGTCCGCCCAGCCAATGTGCTCATAGCCACGGCGGTCCTTCAGCTTCGCTGTATTAACATGAAACGTGAAGGTAGTCGCCGTTGTGGGCCGATCCGGTACTTCCGTGAGCCAAGTACTGTTCGTGCCGTCGTTATACTTATAATACAGATAGTACATGTAGGTCGGAGTGGGGTTGGTTTTCTTCGCGACCAGATAAATCGTATACGTTGTCTGCGTAGCAGTCGTACCGGCGGTGTTGAAGTCAAAAATTGTGGGGTTCTTCTTGTCCTCTTTCGCCCAGCCAACGAATTCATAGCCAGAATCCAGCTGGTCTTTCAGCGCAGGAACGCCGACCTTTCTGAACTCGCTGATCAGAATCGAATGATTGACGCCAGAATGGCCTGTGCTATATTGGCATGTATAGGTCTTATTAACAGACGCGCCATAGTTATAGCCAATGTTGAACTCATCGCCGACATAAAGAATCTGGTACTTGATTGTTTGTGTTTCATTCGATTCCAGCGCCTGCGGACTGATACCGTCGTCAGCCGCAAAGGCTGACACAGGCAGCATGCCGAGCACCATAATCAGAACTAACAAAAAAGCAACGAATCTCTTCTTCATTACTTCAGATCTCCTCCTTTGTATTGATTGTTTCGTGTGTGGAAACTGCATCTATGTTAAAAAATGGCACAGCCATTGAATTTTTACAGACGCTTCGCGCCGGGCAGAGGCATTCTTCGTCCGGCGGGTGGTCACACTTTTTCAGTTTTCCTTATCATACCACACCATAGGCCTCTGCGCAAGAAAAAATAGGGGTTATTTTCCACAAATTTGAGGGTCGTTTTTTGATGGATTGGTGGAGGGTTTGCTCCGGGTGAGCCTCCCCTTGCCGCGCCCCGCGCGGTAAGGCGGAGGTGGCATTTGCGTCAGCAAATGACGGAGGGGATATGCCTCAAAATTCAGAGTGCTCCGAAATTTGTGACGTTCGCATCCCCTCAGTCAGCTTTGCTGACAGCGCCCCTTGTGCCCAAGGGGAGCCTTTAGGCGTTGTTTTACAACGGAATCTATGTACTCACATACGCCGCGGAAGTTCTGAGCAATTTCATTGTTGGGAATCCGGATTACTTCCAAATCATATCCTTCCAGAAAGGCAGTCCTAGCAGCATCTGCCTCCATGTTCTTCTCTTCATAGTGCTGTGACCCGTCCAATTCTATCACCAGTCCGACCTTTGCACTGTAAAAGTCCGCTATATATTTCCCCAGTACCTTCTGTCTGGAAAAACGAATTGGATAGGTGCGCAGGAAATCATACCATAGGTGCCGTTCCTCTTTTGTCATTTCACTGCGAAGCTGTCTCGCAAAAGGAACCAGCTGCGAATTGTACTTTTTCTGCATATTCTGCCCTCCAAAATTGGGCATATCAATTTGTAGGCGAAAATCCATCCCGTAAGCCTCCTCTTGCCGCGTCCCGCGCGGTAAGGGGAGCCTTTTGCTTGTTAAAAAGGGGGGGTGGGCTTCCCCGCGGGGGACGGGGAAGCCCAAACTGCTTGCTTGAAGGAAAAAGGGTTAAAACGTTTCCAATGCCATAGGGCCATCTAAATGAAGTCTTCCTTGTTGGCATGTATACCAATGATAGCATACACTACATGGTTTTTCAAGCCTTTCCACTGTTTTTTCACAACAAAAAATGTCTGCGCCAGATGCCTTGTACAGCAATATACATTAAATATTATAAACGCACGAGGGTTTTACCGGCCACCCGGGATTTTTGCGTAATTTAACATTGCGGTGAAAAATTTGATTGAAGTTTTACCGGATCGTGCTTTCGGATTTTAGACTGCGGCAGTATTCTGATGACCGTAGACGAGATGTCAAACAAATAAAAAAAGGAGATCATCAAAATGAAAAAGATGAACAAAATTCTGACGACTGTACTTG
>ERZ827520.4334-NODE-4334-length-10679-cov-2.631683_pt1 | contig 10679 bp, 12 predicted proteins | sample MGYA00519581_ERZ827520 | MGnify/ENA primary metagenome ERZ827520 (study PRJEB31778, sample SAMEA3449339) | human gut metagenome | biome: human gut; feature: human-associated habitat; material: faeces | place: United Kingdom | collected 2010/2012 ...
GCAGAAGACAGAACCGGGGAAGATCCCATTGTAATCGGCGGCGGCCCATGCAGCTACAATCCGGAACCGATCGCGCCGTTTTTTGATTTGTTCTATCTCGGTGAGGGCGAAGTCGTGTATTTCGACCTGCTGGACCGTTACAAAGAGAATAAGAGAAATGGCGGAAGCAGGAAGGACTTTCTGGAAATGGCGGCTGAGATTCCCGGCATCTATGTTCCTTCCTTCTATGATGTCTGGTATAAAGAGGACGGAACCATAGACCGGATGGTTCCCGTCAATCCTCATGCGCCTGATAAGGTGTCAAAACAGCTTGTGATGGATATGGACGCAACCTATTATCCGGAAAAACCCGTTGTGCCGTTTATTAAGGTAACACAGGACCGTGTTGTCCTGGAAATTATGCGCGGCTGCATCCGCGGCTGCCGTTTCTGCCAGGCTGGCTTTATTTATCGGCCGGTCCGTGAAAAATCTCCCGAGGTCATCGACGCCCAAAGCCGGGCGCTGTGCGCCTCCACCGGCTATGAGGAATTTTCCCTGTCCTCCCTGTCCACCAGCGACTATTCCCGCCTGGAGGAGCTGCTTCCCCGCCTGCTGGACTGGGCGGAGAAGGAGCATACCAATATCTCGCTGCCCTCCCTGCGGGTGGACGGCTTTTCCGAGGAGCTGGCCAATCAGCTGAATGTTCTGCGCCGCAGCGGCCTGACGTTCGCGCCGGAGGCGGGAACTCAGCGCCTGCGGGACGCCATCAATAAAAATGTGACCGAGGAGGAAATCCTGGAGACGTCCCGCAAGGCTTTTGCCGGAGGCTGGACGGCGGTTAAGCTGTACTTTATGATGGGGCTGCCCACGGAAACTCTGGAGGACATCGAGGGAATTGCCCGGCTCGGGCAGCAGATAGTCAATCTGTACTACGCCAACCCGGACAAGCCGAAGGGGAAAGGCGTGACCGTCTCCATCAGCGCCAGTTGTTTTGTGCCCAAGCCGTTTACGCCTTTCCAGTGGGAACCGCAGGATACGATGGAAGAGCTGCGCGCCAAGCAGAAGCATCTGGTCGCCTCGGTGACCACCAAGAAGATTTCGCTGAGCTGGCATGAAGCGGAAACCAGCTTTCTGGAAGCGGTATTCGCCCGGGGGGATCGCCGCTTATGTGCAGTCATTGAAGAAGCTTACCGCCGGGGCTGTCATCTGGACTCTTGGTCGGAGCATTTTGATTTCGCCACCTGGATGCAGGTGTTCGCCGATTTGGGGGTAGAGCCGGCCTTTTATGCCAATCGCCGCCGCTCCTATGAGGAGATTCTTCCCTGGGATCATCTGGATTACGGCGTTACCAAGGCTTTCCTGAAGAAGGAGAGCGAGAAGGCCCGCCAGAGCGTCACGACGCCCAACTGCCGGCAAGCCTGTTCCGGCTGCGGCGCCGCCTGCTGGAAGGGAGGCGTCTGTGTTGAAAACCGTTAGAATCCGCTTTTCCAAAACCGGACGGGCAAAATATATTTCTCATCTGGATTTGAATCGCGCCATGATTCGGGCGCTGCGTCGGGCGGAAATTCCGCTGTGGTATACCGAAGGCTTTAATCGCCACCCTTACGTGACCTTTGCCGCGCCGCTGTCCCTGGGATATGAGGGGCTGCGGGAATGCATGGATTTCCGGCTGGAGGAGGACATGCCCATGGAAGACATGCCCATGGAAGAGCTGGTCTCCCGGCTGAACGCCGTGATGCCGGAAGGGCTGACCGTCCTGGAGGCTAACGAGGCGCGTATGAAGCCGGGGGAGCTGGCGGCCGCTCGTTATCGTTTGACGTTTTCCTGTTTGCCGGAGGAGGTTCGCCGGCTTCTGGAGCAGGATGAGCTCCTCGTAGAGAAGCGCACCAAAAAGAAAACCATGAAGACCGTGGATATCAAGCCGGCTCTGTCCGATGTAAGCTTGAGGGAAGCGGAGGACGGCTGCGTCATGGAAACGGTCTTGCCCTGCAGCAGCGATAACACAATAAACCCCGCGCTGCTAGCAACCGCTCTGCGGCAGTTGACCGGCCGGGAGGCTATCCACTTTCAGGTAACGCGCCTGGAGCTGTATGGAAAAAGCGGGGATGTGTTTTTCTAAAAGATTTTATTGGGAAAAAGCGAAAACCCCTTGCATTCTTCCTGAAACCGTGGTAAAATATTGCAGTTATCGGCGCATTGCGCTAATACCTGTTCCGTAAGAGGCTCTTCTCCTGACGGGCTTCTTACCGGGGATTAATGCCAAGCGAAAGCCGGACATTAGAGCGGACAGTCCTCTGCCTTCCGGGTAAGAATGTCTGAATATCAAGGAGGAAATGAAAATGGACGCACTCAAAACCATTGCCAACGGCAGCCTTAAGGAGAATGCTCCCCAGTTCGGTATCGGCGATACCGTCCGGGTGGACGTGAAAATCCGCGAGGGCGATCGCGAAAGAATCCAGGCCTTCGAGGGCACCGTCATTGCCAAGCGCGGCAGCGGCGTGGCCGAAACCTTTACCGTGCGCCGCGTCTCTTATGGCGTGGGTGTGGAGAGAGTCTTCCCGCTGCACTCCCCCAATGTGGCGGACGTGAAGGTGGTTCGTTACGGCAAAGTACGCCGCAGCAAGCTGTACTACCTGCGCGATCGCGTCGGCAAATCCGCGAAGGTCAAAGAGCGCCTGAAATAATCCACGAAAATGTTATGCAAAAAAGGGACGATACGTCCCTTTTTTGCTTTATTTAGGCGGAAAGCTGTGCTATAATAATGCAATAGTTGCATGTTTGTCCGGGAGAGGGGACGTTCCAATGTTCTCGCTGCATATATCCAAAGCCAAGCCCAATACCCGCGTATATGTGTCGGCGCTGTATGACTGGGTGGAGGCGGCGGTGTTTTCCCTGATTTGTGTCGTCGTGGTGTTCACGTTTTTCTTCCGCATCGTCGGTGTGGACGGCAAGTCCATGATGGATACCCTGATGCATAAAGACCGCCTGATTCTGGCGAGCGCTTTTTACACACCGAAGCACGGCGATATCGTGGTGATCAACCGCTATGCGGAGGAGCCGCTTATCAAACGCGTCATTGCCATGGGCGGCGACGAGCTGCAAATCGATCCGGACACGCATATCGTCCTGTTAAACGGGGAAGAGCTGGACGAGCCGTATGTGCACTATGACACCGTGCTCGAGGATTTCCGCGGCCCGATAACGATACCGGAGGGATATGTGTTCGTCATGGGCGATCACCGCAACGCGTCGAAGGACAGTCGCATGGACGAGGTGGGCCTTATCAATGTGAAGGATATCGCCGGCAAGGCGATTTTCCGTATCTGGCCGCTGAATAAAATCGGCGGCCTGGAATAAAGAACCATAGAAGCAGATTGTGAGGTTTGAAACATGGACGAATCCAATAACGTGCTGGTGGAAGACACGGAAAACGAACGGACCGTCGCCGTATACGAATGGGTGGAAGCGGCTATCTTCGCCCTGGTCTGCGTGGTGCTGGTCTTTACCTTTTTGTTCCGTATTGTCGGGGTGGACGGGGAATCCATGCAAACGACGCTGATGGATCACGATCGCCTGATTTTGACCCGCCTGAACTACACGCCGGAACGGGGCGACATCGTGGTTATCAACCGGTATACGCAGGAGCCGCTGGTCAAACGGGTCATTGCCAAAGGAAACGACACCCTGGACATCGATGCCCAAACCGGGGAGGTCCTTCTCAACGGCAAGGTGTTGGATGAACCTTATCTTGACGATTTCCAGAGAACGGATCCCATGGAGTTTCAGGGGCCGATTACCATTCCCGAGGGCTACGTTTTTGTCATGGGAGACAACCGGCTGAATTCCCATGACAGCCGGAAAAGGGATATTAGCTGCGTCAGTGAGAAAGACTTAATGGGGAAAGCGGTATTCCGCCTATGGCCGTTCAGCCATATCGGCGGTTTATACAATTACGGAGGATAAGCGGCGCGAGATGGAACAAGGACAGACGATACAATGGTTCCCCGGTCACATGACGAAAACCCGGCGCAAAATCCAGGAATGTCTACCGCTGATCGACGCGGTGGTGGAAGTGCTGGACGCGAGAATACCGAACAGCAGCCGCAACCCGGAGCTGGATGCGCTGACAGCGGGGAAGCCGCGCCTGGTGGTGCTCAACAAAGCGGATATGGCCGATGATACCGCCAACCGCCTGTGGCTGACGCAATTTCGCCGGCAGGGAGCGGCAGCCATGGCGGCGGACTGCAAAAGCGGTAAGGGGTTGAAGGAATTCACACCGCTGCTGCGCGGGCTTCTGGCGGAGCGAATTGCCGCTTGGGAGGCCAAAGGGATGGGAGGACGTCCCATTCGCGCTATGGTTATGGGGATCCCCAATGTCGGCAAGTCCAGCTTGATTAACCGCCTGGCAAAGGGCGGCAAGGCCAAGGTGGAGGATCGTCCCGGCGTTACCCGGGGTAACCAGTGGTTCGTGCTGGAGTCCGGCGTGCAGCTGCTGGACACCCCCGGCGTACTCTGGCCCAAATTCGACGATCAGCAGGTGGCGCGTCACCTGGCGTATACGGGGGCCATTCGCGATCAAATCCTGGATGTGGAAGAGCTGGCCTGCGGCCTGCTGACCATTTTGGGTCGGGACTACCGTCCGCTTCTGGCGGAGCGGTATAAACTTGCGGCGGATATGCCGGAGGACGGCTGGGAACTGTTGAACGCTATCGGCCGCAAACGGGGCATGCTGGTTTCCGGCGGCGAGGTTCACACCGAACGGGCGGCGATTACGGTTCTAGATGAATTCCGTGGCGGCAAGCTGGGCCGGATCACGCTGGAACGGCCCGAATGACCGCGAGAAAAGAGGGTACCATGACCAACTACGAATTTGACGAAGCCGTCCGTTCCGAAGGCTATGCCGTTGTTTGCGGCGTGGACGAAGCCGGACGCGGGCCGCTGGCCGGCCCGGTGTTCGCGGCGGCGGTAATTCTCCGGCCGGACGTCGTTATCGACGGGATTAACGATTCCAAGAAGTTGACCGAAAAGAAGCGGGAAGCGCTCTTTGATGTCATTCTTAAGGAGGCGTCCGCTTATTCGATAGCCAGCGCTTCGGTGGAGGAAATCGAATCCCTCAACATTCTGCAAGCCACTTTTTTGGCGATGAAGCGGGCGGTTCAGGGCCTGTCTGTGTCACAGGAGCTGGCGTTGATCGACGGCAACATGGTGCCGCCGGGGTTGGAGATACCCGGACGTTCCGTTGTCAAGGGGGACGCCTTGTCGGCCTCGATAGCCGCCGCCTCCATTTTGGCGAAGGTGAGCCGAGATCGGTATATGCTGGAATTGGATAAGACGTATCCGGCTTACCAGTTTGCGAAGCACAAGGGATATGGAACGGCTCTACATATGCAGCTCATCCTGGAGAACGGGCCTTCGCCGGTTCACCGGCGCAGCTTCCTTAAGAAACTGCTGGCTGAAAACGGAGGATAACGAATATGGCGGCGGTATCCAAAGGGGCGGCTGGTGAAGTACTGGCCGCCCGCTTTTTGCGGGAGCGGGGATACGATATCTTGACGGCAAATTACCGTACACGGTTGGGGGAAATAGACATAATCGCCGCCGATAAGCAATATATTGCCTTCGTGGAGGTGAAAACCCGAAACGATGCGGCTATCTATGCCCCCAGAGAAGCGGTTACCAAGGAAAAGCAGCGGCGGATTCTGCGTACCGCGGCCCGTTTTCTCCAGCAGCATCCCACCCCCTTGCAGCCCCGTTTTGATGTGGTGGAAGTCCTGACGGCGGCAGATGACCCGATGAAGGTGCTGGAGATCGATCATATTCAGGGGGCCTATGAAGCCGGCGACCTCCAACATGCGTTTTGAAGGAGGGATTTTCTTGCGCCTGTTTGACATGCATTGCGATACCTTGTACGAATGCTTCCAAAAGCGGGATGGCCTGAAGGAAAACAGGCATCATGTGGATTTACGACGGGGCCTGCGGTTTGACGCGTGGGCTCAAGTGTTTGCCGTGTGGCTTCCGGATACGCTAGGGGGAGAAGCAGCCTTGGATACCTGCTGCGCCCTGTTGGACTACGGCCACCGGCAGATTGAGGCCAACGCCGACGCGATGCGCTTGATTCAAAAGGGCGGGGATTTGGAAGAAACGCCCGCCGCGCCGGTTTGCCAGGCGATATTCTCCGTGGAGGGAGGCGCCATGCTGGCCGGCCGGCTGGAGTCTATTGAAAAGCTGCGGGATCGCGACGTTAAAATTATTACCTTGACATGGAACGGCTCCAATGAGCTGGGACACGGCTGTGCTTCCGGCTGCGAGGAGGGGCTGACGGCCTTCGGAAAGGAAGCGGTGCGCCGCATGGAATCTGCCGGCATCCTGCCCGACGTGTCCCATTTGAACGAACGAGGCTTCTGGGACGTGGCGCAGACGGCAAAAGGCCCCTTTATCGCCAGCCATTCCGTTTCAGCGTCGATATATCCCCATGCCCGCAATCTGAAAGACGAGCAGTTTGCCGCTATCCGGCAGGCGGGCGGCCTAGTGGGATTGAACGTCTGCGCCTCCCAGCTCGGCGCGCAGACCTTTGAGCAGCTCGAACGGCATTTTTATCACTATCTCTCCTTGGGTGGGGAACGGGTGGTGGCATTCGGCTGCGATTTTGATGGGACGGATGTGCCGGAGGATTGGCAGGGGGTGGCCGTTATGGAACGGCTATATGCCTATTTTTTGCAAAAAGGCTATGCGGAAGACTGTCTAGAACGCTTATTTTACCGAAATGCCTTCGAATTCTTCCGGAACGCTTTGACAAGCGGCGGGAAAATAGATTAATATAAAGGAAAAGAAACTGTCTTGACCGGAAAGGAATGGTCCGTAAAATGATGTATAACAGCACCCGGAACAGCCAGGTGGAGGTGCCGTCCGCCCAAGCGATTGCGCAGGGGATCTCCTCCGAGGGAGGGCTGTTTGTTCCCCGGGAGCTCCCGTCCCTCTCCCAGAGCGATTTGGCGGGCCTGGTAAAAAAGCCCTACGTGGAGCGCGCTGCGTTTATCCTTTCGAAATTCCTGACGGATTTCACTAAGGAGGAACTGGAGGAGTGCTGCACGGCGGCTTATACCGGCGGAAAATTCCGGTCGCCCGCCGTGGCCCCGCTTCACAAACTGGAGGACGGTGTGCACGTGCTGGAACTGTGGCACGGCCCCACCTGCGCCTTCAAGGATATGGCACTGCAGATTCTGCCGCATCTCATGAGGGTTTCTGTCGGCAAGACGGCTCAGGGGCAGGAAATCGTCATTTTGGTCGCCACCTCCGGCGATACGGGTAAGGCGGCTCTGGAAGGCTTCCGGGATGCCGCGCATACGAAAATTCTGGTTTTTTACCCGGTGGACGGTGTCAGCCCCATGCAGAAGCTGCAAATGACGACCCAGGAAGGAAACAACGTGGGCGTCTGCGCCATCCGCGGCAATTTCGATGACGCGCAGAACGGGGTGAAGGCCATCTTCACCGATAAAGCTGTGGGGGACGAGTTGGCCCGGCACGGCATGATGTTCTCCAGCGCCAATTCCATCAACTGGGGCCGCCTGGTGCCGCAAATCGTGTATTATGTATCGGCCTACTGCGATTTGCTGGCCAGTGGAGAGGTTGCTATGGGACAGGCGATCAACGTCGTGGTGCCCACCGGCAATTTCGGCAACATCCTGGCTGCGTATTACGCGAAGAAGATGGGGCTGCCTATCGCTAAGCTGATATGCGCCTCCAACCGCAACCGGGTACTCACGGATTTTATCCGTACCGGCACGTACGATCGCAATCGGGAATTCCATGCCACTACGTCTCCGTCCATGGATATCTTGATTTCCTCCAACCTGGAGCGTCTCCTTTACGATTTGGCCGGCCGTGACGACGCAGAAATCCGGCGGCTGATGGGTTCTCTGAAAGAAACCGGCCGGTATACCGTACCGGAGGCCATCGGCGCCCGCATCCAGGATTTGTTCGCCGCCGGCTGGTGCGACGACGAGGAGACAGCGGCCGCCATTGCCGAAACCTATCAAAAGCACGGTTATCTCTGCGATACCCATACGGCGGTGGCTGTCCATGTTTACAACGAATACCGGCGGGAAACGGGGGATACGACCCCCACGGTTATCGCTTCCACCGCCAATCCGTATAAATTCTCCGCCAGCGTCCTGGACGCCCTGCACGGCGGCGCCGCCGCTATGGACGAGTTCGACAAGGTCGAGGCGCTCGAACGGCTGACCGGCTGCGAGGTGCCGCCTCCGCTGGCGGGCCTGCGCGGGAAAACGCCGCGATTCACCGAGGTTTGCTCCCGCGAGGAAATGCCGGCGGTTGTTTACCGCCTGCTGGGTATCCAGTAAAAACGCCGCCGGCAAAACCGGCGGCGTCCCTGCGGGGGTCAATCGTGCCCGGGCTTAAAGGTCGAGCAGGCCGTATCGGCGTTGCTGACGGCATAGGCCGGACCGACGATGATTTTGCCGGCGCTGCAGCTGCCGTCCTTCTCGTGATATTGGCAGTTTTTCACATCGCAGCGTACCACCGGCGACGAGGCTGCTTGGCTGTCGTAGCTGTTCATTGGCTATCCCTCCTTCATCGTCCTTCTGCGGTATAGTATGTCCGTCTGCCGATAAAACATGAGCGCGTCAGAAAATTTCTGGAAAGGGGTCCGTTATGTCGCTGTTCGCCATTGCCGATTTGCATCTTTCCCTGGGGACGAACAAGCCGATGGATGCTTTTCCGGGCTGGAATGGGTATGTCCGCCGTTTGGAGGACAATTGGCGGCGGCTGGTGGCCGACGGGGATACCGTGGTGGTGGCCGGCGACGTATCGTGGGGAATGTCTCTTGAGCAGGCGGGAGCGGATTTGGCGTTTCTTCACAGCCTGCCGGGGCGCAAGATCCTTATGAAGGGCAATCACGATTATTGGTGGACCACCCGGCGCAAAATGGACGCGTATCTGGAGGAACACGGCCTGACGAGCGTATCCATCCTGCATAACGACGCGTATACCGTAGACGACAGCTTGGCGGTCTGCGGCACCCGGGGCTGGTTTTACGACGCCGAGGCCGACGCGGATAAAAAGATTTTGGCCAGGGAGGTGGGGCGGCTTAACGCGTCCATCGACGCGGCAGTGGCGACCGGTCTAGAGCCGGTGGCGTTTCTGCACTATCCACCGGTGTACGCCGGGGCGGTCTGCGAGGAAATCCTGGAAACTCTGCAGCGCCGGCAAATCCGGCGGTGCTATTACGGACATATTCACGGGGCCGGAATCCGCAAGGCTTTCCGCGGGAAATGGGGGGACGTGGCGTTGGAGCTTGTTTCAAGCGACGCGTTATCCTTCGTGCCTCTCAAAATTTCACAGGGCTAGAAAAAATCGAGAAATTTACGGTTAATTCATAAAATCCTGTAGCGCAACGCGCGAGGATATGCTATAATCAAACTCAATGTGTAAAGGTAAATGTAGGAGGAAGTAAACAATGGCTTTGAAAACGGCAACGAAAACCGATACCAACCGGGTGGAACTGGTCGTCGAGGTGGATGCGGACAGCTTCGAGGCGGCGGTCAGCAAGGCCTATAAAAAGAATATTGGCAAAATGAATATTCCCGGTTTCCGCAAGGGGAAGGCGCCCCGTTCCTTCGTGGAGAAGATTTATGGCAGCGGCGTGTTCTATGAGGACGCTGTCAACGCTCTGTATCCCGAAGCGCTGGACGCTGCCATTAAGGAATCCGGCTATGAATATGTGGAAGATAAAATCGATCTGGACGTGGAGTCTGTCGGGAAAGAGGGCCTCGTTTTCAAGGCCGTCATCACCGTCAAGCCCGAGGTGGAAGTGGGCGAGTATAAAGGCCTGAAGGCCACCAAAAAGCTGGCGCCGGTCACCGACGAGGATCTCGATGCCGAACTGAAAAAGGTACAAGAGCGCAATTCCCGCCTCGTTTCTGTGGAGAATCATCCCGCTGAAAACGGCGACACCGTGACTTTCGACTTCGAAGGTTTTGTGGACGGGGAGCCTTTCGAGGGCGGCAAGGCGGAGAATTACACCCTGGTTCTCGGCTCCAACCAGTTCATCCCCGGCTTCGAGGAGCAGCTGGTCGGCAAATCCATCGACGAAGAAATCGATGTCAACGTGACCTTCCCCGAGGACTATCACGCGGCGGAACTGGCTGGCAAACCGGCGGTTTTCAAGTGCAAGATTCACGAGGTGCAGGTCAAGGAACTCCCCGAGCTGAACGACGATTTGGCGAAGGATACCAGCGAGTTTGACACGCTGGAAGAATTGAAGGCCGATATCAAGGGCAAACTGGAGCATGAGCGCACCCACGCCGCGGAAGACGCCGTGGAGAATCAGCTGCTGGATCAGCTAGAGGAAATCGACTATAACGGGGTCTGGATGTATGAAGTAGGATTTTCCTGTCCCAGTACAATTCTCCGTGACAGAGAGCTTACTTGCGAGGATTTTGTGCGGAATGCAAAGGAACTCTTTGCCCGAAAAGAGCCTACCGTCTTTGCTATCAGAAAGAAAAATCTCGGTATGTGGTAACAAAATATGGCGTAATCCTTCTATTTAGCTGAAAAGTATCCCATTATTTCATCAATGTCGGAACCAGCAGCAGGACTGTAGGAAATACAGATAGCCAGCATATAATTGTCAATCTTTCTAAGCAGATATACCTGCTCCACAGTGACGCCCTCATAGTCGG
>ERZ827520.4346-NODE-4346-length-10653-cov-2.633704_pt1 | contig 10653 bp, 9 predicted proteins | sample MGYA00519581_ERZ827520 | MGnify/ENA primary metagenome ERZ827520 (study PRJEB31778, sample SAMEA3449339) | human gut metagenome | biome: human gut; feature: human-associated habitat; material: faeces | place: United Kingdom | collected 2010/2012 ...
GAGGCGGGGTGGGATCACTGGGCTCCACCGGAAGCTCGTCGACCTTGAACTGCCAATCCAAATAACCCACGGAAGCCTGGAAATCATTCTCCATGGTGATGGGGACATTCAGCGTCACATCCAGGTCGATCTTGCCGCCGGAATAGATGGTACCCAGGCAGACCCAATTGGTCAGCTGCGCGGTCTCATGGGCGGGAGCGGCAAACAGCTTAGAATTACCGTCCAGCTTCACGGTCAGGTTCATCTGAGACAGGAACTCCTCCGAGCCCTCCACCGCGCCCAAAGCGCGCATGTAGACCTTGATCTTGACGTTCTTTTCCACCTTGTTGTCAATGGTGACCTTCTGGGTGATGGAGTCACCGGGCATGACATTCTTGAAATCCGTAAACAGGTCGGTGGGAGAATACTCGCTGCCGGGGGCAAAGATGAACTCCCGGGCGCTGCCGTCATAGGTGACCCGCCCGTCAGCAAAAGCGGTAACGGAAAGTGTCAGCAGCATAACCGCCATCAGAACGATGCAAGACAGCTTTTTCATTGTCTTTTTCATTCTCCCATCACCTCACTTCCGTTAGCACTTGTGATCTTACCGTCCTCCACGGTCACATGCCACATGCTCTGCACCACCGAATCCGGTGCAGACTGAATAGCGGAGGCCACGATCTCTACGGAAAGATGATACCCATCCGGAACAGATGCGTTTTCCTGCAGCTTACATTCCTCAATCAGCACTCCTGTGCTGACCTGGGGATCCACAGGCAGCTTGTAGTAATAGTAGCCGTCAGCGCCTTTAATCCAGTTGGTATTATCCGCAAGTTTAATGCTGTAATCCGTATCTTTCACCGGAACTTTAGCCGATACCGTCTGATTGGCAGCACCATATTCTGTACCGGCCTCTGCGTCCTTCATCCATGTGACATTGATTGCCGCGCGGATAAAGGCGGTGGTATCGCCGGTATTTTTGACAGCCACATTGCTCTTGACATTATTATTGAATGTCTCCGTCACTTCACAGGTGACCTTAGAGGGGGTGAAGGTATTTTCTTTACTGTCCGTGCGGGTGGAGAGGAACGCCACGGTTCCGCCCACAGCCACACCCAGCACCAGAAGCAGGGAAACCAGCAAGGTGGCCAGGCGCTTCGGACGGCGCAGCTGCTTATGCTCGCTCTGCAGATACTTTCCATCGTATTGTTCATTCTTCATCATGCTGTTCTCCCTCCCTTACTGGTTTTTAGAATCAAAGTGGTTGACGCTGTAGTTGTCGCCGTCGAGCCACTGGGTCTGTGTGCGGTTGTTCTGATACTGCACCGTCAGGCCACCAACGCCCACAGTTACCTTTCTCTCCGCGCCGCTCTGAGGCGTGTACCGCCAGGACCATCCGGTTTCCTCGGTGACGGTATACTCGCCCACCGGCAAATCAGTAACCGTTGTTTGTCCATTGCCATGGACGGTGACGGTCAGGTCGATGTCCTTGGTGTTGGGATCCTTGGGACTGCCCTTCACATGGAACAGGAAGGTCTGGTTTTCATCGATGTCCTCACAGCCCTGCTTCTGAATGGTCAGCGTCGTCAGTGTCGGGTCGTAGATGAAGACGATCTTATTCTGCGCCGAATTAGCGGTCAGATCCTGCGTGATGCTGAACTGCCGGGGTGCATAGCCGTTGATGGGCACATAATATTCGACCACCGTGGAGAGTTCTGTGGTTTCCGTTTTGGGGGGACGCAGTTCCTTGCCATTCGCATCCTGATAGTACACCGTGTATGTCACATTCGTGGCCTCGGTGTAGTAGAAGATGATCTTCTGATCGATCTGGTTAATAATGACGCTGGTGCTGGTGTTGGTGGGATAGTACTTATTTTGCATGTCTTCTGGCACCAAATTCAGATCCTTACCCATCTTGGCCTTTTCCGTAACGGTCGTGCCGATCATCACGGACTTGGTGCTGTCGTCTGCCACCTTCACTGTCGTTCCATCCTTATAGTAGTGGACCGTGTAGTTTATAATCGTCGGCTCGGAGAACTTGGGATAGAGGTTATAGTCCTTCGTGATGGGCATGGTGAAGGAGAAGGGCTTTTCGGCCTCTCCATCCTTATAGAACCAGCCGATGAACTGGTAGCCGTTCCTCTCGGGGTCCGCAGGCGCAGTGGCCAGAGTGTACTTCACGATGTTCTCCTGCACGCCGTTGTAGCCGTCATAGGTGTAGAGGGCCGTCATGGTTTCGTCCGTAAAGGTTTTCACCTTGAACAGACCGTTGACCCACTTGGCGTACAGGGCGATGTCATGGGAGGGCATTACATGCGCAGACAGGTCAAAGGGCTCTCCGGTACACTCCGGGTTCTGGTACCAGCCCACAAAGATGGCCTCGTCCTCCACAGTAGCCGGCTTGTCGGTCGGCACGTAGTTATATTTACGAAGGGGCTCCTGGTATTTTACGCTATTGGTTTGCTCCGGATCATTTTTGGACGCAGAATAGAACTCGAGGTTGTAGCTGTTTCTCGTGTAGTAGAACTTAGCGTCTTTACAGCTGTCACCCTCCTTAGCACTTATACTTCTGTTAATGGTAAAGCCCTCAAATTCGTAATAATCCTCTTTTTCACTTACAGTAAAATATCTGTTCTGAGAATTGAACGTAAGTGAAAATACAAGCTGAGGAACACCATTCAAATCATCACAATAGTAACGCATTTGGTTTGTAAGACCACCACTTGTGCGATAAAGATAATAAGTGGCATTCTCAGACGGCATTATCTCAAAATGACTCGTGTACTTCATCGTACCTTGCGAAGAACTGGATTTGCTCCACAAAACACCGTTACTGGAGTTTGTCTTGATCTGGTTGTACTTATCGAGGATATTAGCGCCCCATCGCGCAGAGATGTATTCTGTTTTCTTAGCTCCGCCATAATCGTCCCAATCACCCTGGGTGCGGTAATTAAACGTCAACGTAAAGGTAGTCCGGTCGAAGTACACATTCAGCACGGTGCTGCCGTTGGCGTCCACGGTCACAGTCTCACTGCTCTTAAACTCCCACAGGTTGCTGTCCGGCCGGATGTCACGCATGTACTTCTTGGGCGTATCGTTCAAGCCGCAGCTATTGTCGTGCGTATGCTCCGTTTTGCCGCAGGCATAGCAGGCATCCGTGTGGGTGTGGGTGCAGGAAATGCCATCAGTCTTTATTTCATATTTATAGTAATAGTCGGGATTCCGCGAGGAGCCATCCGTTGTGCTACCGACCTGTGTTCCTTTCAGCTTGTTAAATTGCGCTTGACTTAGAGAGTAGTATTTCCCGTCGTAGCGAAGGTAATAATTATCCTCTGATGCAAGACTGGCGTTCTCATCATCATAATAGAGATATCCATTCTGCAATCCAAGTTGTTCAAAGTATGATTCCGGCTTGCTGCTACACCACCAAGCGGTTTTGTCATTCGGATTTACAGCACTTGCATTTGCGCTCAGGCCGTAGCAGGTCAAATCATGGGTATGTGTACACTTCAACCCGCAGGCATCACTATGCGTATGCGCCTCCTTACCGCAGGTCAAATTCCAGCAATCATCGGTATGTACATGGCTGATGAGGGTATCCTCGTTCCAGGTGACCTGGTTGCCCACGTTGCCCCAGGCTTTGGCAGACCCCAAATAAGAGTACTCATTGTCGTTTGCATTCTGGCCCCAAAGTACGATAGTATAGTCGGCCTGGCCCTTTTCGGCCACCCACTGTGCCGTGTAGGTCACATTTTCTGTAATCTCCACATCCCCGTTCAGGGTTTCGGCATCCGTATTAGATACATCTTTCCAGCCCATGAAGTTATATCCCACACGAGTGGGAGACGTGATATCCGCTGTATTAAATTTCGTGCCGTACTTGGCATAGATAGGCTCCGGGCCGTTGATACCGCCGTTGACGTCAAAGGTCACGGTGTAATACTCCCGGTCGTAGTAAATATCTACCACCGTTGTGCCGTCGGCCGCAATGGTAGTCTGCGGAATACCCTTGCAGCGGAAGCCTTTCTTATTATTGGCGACCGCTTCGGTATAGGCATCGATGTCGCCGGTCAGCTCCACGATTTTGGTATCCATGGTATACTGGCTGCCGTCCTCCAGGTTCTGATAGTAGTGCTTCACCGTATACTTTGCCGTGCCTGCCACATAATAGAGCGTAACGGTAATGTCCTCATTCACAGCAGGAAGGTTAAAATTCATGCTGTACTTGTTGGACACGCTATCTTTATTCAGGGCAATCCCATCCCCCAGGCCCACTGCCTGGTCATAAGGAATACTGTAGTTGAACAGATACGGGACCTCTATGGTCTTTTGGAAGGCTGCGCCCTTGGCGATCTGGGCTCTGTAGGGCTGCGCCACCATGGCCGAGTTGGATTTATACACATAGTTCACGGTGACGGTGACGGTGTCCCTCTCCGCCGCCTCCGCGATCAGGGCAAGCCCGCCCAGCTGGGCCGAAGAAAAGAGCGTGGCAAGGCAGAGCAGCAGCACAATCCCCTTGGTAAGGCCGCTGCGCAGCTTCATTGCCTGGCGCTTCAGATATTGCAGCATTTCTCATTTCCTCCCTTCTCAGGCTTCAGGCCAGCCGGCGGCGTCCAGGGCAGAGGCGCCGTTGTGCGCGGTCTGCGTGGCGAAGGCGTTCACCTGCAGAATGGCACGGCTCTCCTGATACATATTGCTCATGGTCTCGGCGAAGTGGACCGCAGTGAACAGCGGCTCCGTGGTCTGGCCCGGCTCCAGGGCGGCGTTATAATAGTAATAGCCGTCCTTTTCCGTCCAGCTCTCCGTGTTCAGGTCGCAGGTGACCAGGGAAAGGTCCGCCTCCCCCTCCACGCCCCGGGCCAGCTCAATGGCCTTGTCCAGGGAGACACGCACCCAGGCGGGCTGGCCGCCGGTGTTGGTCACCGTGACGATCTTGGAGACATCGCTGCCGGGCATAACGCCCAGCTGATCCTCAAAGGGTACGGTCTTTTCACCGTCCGGAGTGAGCATCCGCTCCTCCAGGGCGATCTTGATATCGCCGGTGGTGATGACGTTCCGGGCGGTACCCTGGGCCGTGAAATAGGCCAGGGTGCCGTAGACCGACAGCGCCGCCAGGATCAGCACCACGGACAGCGCCAGCAGCTTGGTTTTCAGGCTTCTTTTCTTCATAATTACACTCCTCATTCTCCAGTATTGAGGTCATAGGAGAATATCCGGCGCACTGTGCCGGGTACTCTCCTATGACCTGCGCCCCGCAGGGCGCAGGTCAGGTTGGCTTGTGAATCGGCCCATTTTGTCATTCCGAGGAGCGAAGCGACGTGGGAATCCGTAAATCCAACTCCCCTCGGCGGAATGCCAGGGAAGAATGCGCCATGCAGCGTTTAGGAAACGGATTGCCACACCAGTCTGCGGACTGGCTCGCAATGACAGGCCTTTCGGTGGCCAGGGCCTGCGCCCCGGAGGGCGCAGGTCGGGTTATGTAGGGCTGCAGATGTGCGGCGGGGAAGATTACTGACCGTCAAAAGCGGCGAAAGCAGCGGCAGCGTCTGCGAAGCCCTCGGCCTGGATGGCGTCAGCCTCGAAGATAACGTCGAAGGAATTAACATTTGCCAGTTCCTCAGCCGTTGCATCCTTATTGATCGCAATGTTGCCCCAGACGTTCCAGAAGGTCAGTTCGCCGGGCTTTACAGCCTTGGTAAAGGTGAAGTCGTACTCATAGTATTCAATGCCATTGCGCTCGACTTTGGTAACAGCTGTTGCACCAGCGGTATTATAAGTGTTGACAGCATTTGAAGTGACCTGACCCTCATTCATAGCGGTAGTTGTCCAATAGGAAGGGCCGTTGTCGATGACATCAAACAGGGATACGGGAATCAGCGTGCGGATGCGGATATACGCATCGTTGGCACCGGTATTCTTCACATAGGGATTCTTGCGAACGTTAGCACCGGGAACCATGTTCTGGCTGTGCTCTGCAAAATAACCGTTTTTGTAGGCTTTGGCATCGGCTTCAATCTGCGCATCGGAGAAGTACTGGCCACTCCAAACCTCGCCGGAGGTAACGTAGTTGGGGGTGTTATCAGGAGTACCCTGCATATCCACATCAGCTGCCCACAGATAGCCGCCCATTAAAGGTTCCGTTTGACCAACGGCGTTGCCCTTACCAGCATTGACGCGGTGGTACTGGGACTCCAGCAGCTCGATCTTCACATTACCAACGGTGAAGGTATTGGTCTTAGCATCGGTATCCGTGAAATACGCCACGGTGGCGCCGGCGATGGCCATAACGACCAGCACGGCCGCCAGGCACAGGGATACGATCTTTTTCTTAGTCATGATTCTTTTTTCCTTTCATTTATGTATTTAAATAAATTTGGGGAAACAAAGGGGAGATTAGCTCTTGGGAGCGTTGTCCCAAGCCTGCTTTGCAGTAAAGTCCGTATTGTTGGAGCTGTGCAGCTGAGAAGCATAAGCGGTAATGGTCAGAGTGGGATAATTCGCAGTGGTCAGGCCTTCCATCATCGCCTCAGTAACAGTACCCTTAACGGTTACCTGGTCATTCAGCAGGACACTGTAAGCAGTACCGATTTCAGCAGTAGTAACCCTGCGTGCATAGACGTTGGTCTCTTCGGCAACAGGCTCCCAACCATTGGCCATTTCATAGGTCATGAATGTGTCAAAGTTTGCAGACTTCTCCAGCTTCACGAACAGCCAGCACTCCTCGCTGCCAGCGAGAACCTTAGCCGCAGGATCTTTGGCGATAGTCTGACCGGGAACCATCTTATACTGGGTACCAGTGTTTTCCTTCAGTTCGATCTTAATGTTGCTGGGAGCGAAGGTGTTTGTCACCACTTCAGACTTAGCAGTCAGCCAGGCCAGGGTCCCTCCGATGGCGCAGCAAAGCACCAGAACCACTGCCACGATTGAAAGAACTTTCTTCTTCATGTTTTTTCTTTCCTTTCCTTGTATTTGGTTTTGATTTTTATTTCAACAGGCGCCGGGGCCCCTCGTCCCCTTTGCCTGTCGGAATCGAAGTCAGGGGGTGTGTCTTATTTCTGCTGCGCAGCAAAGGCAGCCCAAGCGGCGTCAGCATTCTTGAAGCCGTCAGCCTGGATGGCCTCTGCCACGACGTTGATTTGGAAGTCCTTCAGCTTGGCAAGCTGATCGCCGGTCACCCACGTGGGAACCTTGATGCTGTCAAACAGGGTGGGCAGCCCTACATTCCCATCGGGAGCAGCAACGGTCCCATTGTAATAGAAGTAGTAGGTCAGAGTGTTGTCAGTACCCTTAACGAAATACTTGCTGTTGGCCAGCATGTCCTCGGTATCCACCATGTTGTCGGGAATGATGCCGTCCCACTTGGCCGCATTGGCTTTCACGAAGTTGACCATGCGAATCAGGGGGAAAGCGTTCTCAACGCCTGTGACTTCGCCCTCGAACTCCGGATCCGTGCAGAGAGCGATGATCTTGTCGGCATTGTTGAAGGTGACCTTCATGCGGACATAGGACGCCACGCTGGGTGTCAGCACCGTGACAGTAGGATCCTTCACATACTCGTGGCCGGGGAGCAGCTTGTACGCGTTCTGAGTGACGCGGTCAGCCAGGGTACCATCCTGGTTCTTCACCAAATTGCCCATATCGTCCACCTTGGCCTCGTCCAGCTTGATGGCAACGTTACCGACAGTAAAGGTGTTCTTGACATCCTTTCTGTCCGTCAAATACGCCATGGTGCCCAGCACGGAAGCGGCCACGAGCAACACCGCGCACAGAGACATCAGCAGCGCCTTAGTCTTTGTTTTTGCTTTCATCACAAAAACCTCCTGATAAAGAATAATATATATGGGAGCCTTGCGGCGTTACCCCTCAGTCATGGGCGGTGGGGGCTGCCCCATCGCCCTTGCCCTTCCCTTTCCCCTTTTTATCGCTGTCGTCCAGCAGGTCGGGCAAAAAGACCAGCAGCACCAGTACCACGGCAAAGCCGATGGCAAAATACAGCCCCGGCGGGTTCTGCACAAAGTTGGCGAAATACCCCAGATAGGGAACGGAAAACACAGGCTTGCCAATGACGTTTTTATAATGCACGGGCGTACCGTCCGGGGCGTCGTTGGCGTCCCCCTGGGTGCGGAAGCGGAGGACGGAGCTGTCCTCCTCGTCGGGCAGGATCTCAATGATCCGGTGGGTGGCCACGGTATCCTCATTGAGCATGAAGGTGATGGGATCCCCCACCCGGAGGTCCTGCGGGTCCACGCTCTTGACATAGAGCAGGGAGCCGGTGTGATAAGTAGGCTCCATGGAGCCGGAAAGGACGACATATGTATTCAGCCCCACCAGGCGGACGCCCACCAGGGCCACGGCCAGCAGCACCACCAGCGCCACCAGCACCGTGCTGACTACATTCCAAATTTTTTTAAACGAATGACTCATTATAATATGTACTCCCGGGGATTATTCTGCGTTGGCCGGACGGAGCAGCCGTAAAAACCGCAAAAAAGCTTATCTCCTGTGTGATAAGCACAATGCGCAATTCGATGTCAAGACAAAATATAGCACAATGTACATCAAAAGCAATAGCTAAAAACGAAATTTTGAATAAAAATTTGAAAGAATTTTCTCTTGCAGCAAAAAAGAGCAATATTTTTGTAAATAATTGTAAGATACCGGAATTTTTTGTAGCCAAAATAGGGGCAGGTAGAATTTATTATCGGTCGATCGTTTTTTGCAGCAGAAACGATTTTCAGCATCAAACCGAGTCTCTCCGGGCGCTTACAGTAAGCGCGGCGGGATACATAGCTGCGGCTGATGCCGAAGGCCGCAGCCACCTGGCGCTGGGTTTGCGGCAGGTGGCCGGATAGTCCGTACCGGCGGCGGATCACCTCCGCCTCCCGGTCCGTAAGGCAGCGGCCCACCAGCTCCCGAATGCGCAGGCGCTCCTCCCGGTCGGCCATGTCCGAGAGCATGGTGTCGTCGCAGCCCACCACGTCCATGAGGCTGAGGGCGCCCCCGGCGGCGTCGGGCTCGATGGTATCGGACAGGGACACCTCCCCCTGCAGCTTTTTGCGGCTGCGGAAATACATGAGCACCTCATTCTCCACACAGCGGGAGGCGTAGGTGGCCAGGCGGATCTTCCGCTCCGGGCGGAAGGTATCCACGGCCTTGATAAGCCCGATGGTGCCGATGGAAATCAGATCCTCCTGCTCCGCCGCCTGGGTGTAGTATTTTTTGATAATGTGCGCCACCAGGCGCAGATTATGCTCCACCAGGATGTTCCGGGCCTCCAGATCCCCGGCCAGGCTGCGCTCTAAGTACATTCGCTCCTCTCCGGCGCTCAGCGGCTTGGGAAAGGACCCGGTATCCCCCGTAAGGCGCAGAGTCAGGAACAGGCTGTTAGCCAGCAGAAGCAGCGCTGCAGACAGCATATGCATCTCCCCTTTCCCTGCCATCCTATGCCCCCATGGGCAGTCCCTATACAGATAAAAAAGTGCGCCCGGCGGCCCGGGCAAAAACCGCCTTTTGCCGCGGCATCCGGGTCCGTGGTAGATATTTTATCCGCCAGGCCCATTTAAGCGCTAAATTTTTTGCCTTTTCTGTTGACATTTCTCTCTTATGCTGATAAAATATTTTTGCAAAAAACGGCAAATAAATAGATTTTTCAGTAAGCAGGTGATCGTATGCTGCACAAGGAATCCAAATCGGATAGAAACAAGCGCTTCGCGCGGATCTGGAGCCTGTCCCGCTCTGACGCGGGCAAAACCCAGGAGTTCATGGCCAACGGCCTGGGCGTCAGCAAAAAAACCATTCAAAACTGGGAAAAGGGCGCCAGCGCCCCGGATCTGTACGAGGGGTCGGAGTGGTTTCGCGTATTGGGCACCAATCCCATACCCTACTACCTGGCGTTTTTGTACCCCTGGCTGTTCGATGGCATCAAGCCCGAGGACGATGACCAGGAGATCGAGCAGGCCCTGCTGTTTTTGGTGAAGAACATGACCTCAGTAGAAAAGCGGGAAATGCTGTATCTCATGGCCGGCCGCCACGGCAGCCCCTGGTACTCCCTGCTGCAGATGTTCACCGCCCACTGCCACTGCTCCCTGCGCTCCCGGGTCACCGCCGCCCGTACTATTTTGGAGAATTACGAGATGGACATGGCCTGCGGCTCCCTGGTGTGCCAGGATAACGTGCAGCCGGATATGAAGATGCTGCACCACGCTGTGGAGGAGGGCAAGCTGTCCGTTTTCAACCAGCTCTCCGGCTATACCAACGTGGACTTTCCCACGGAGGATTGATCCATCCTTCCCCGTCCCTCTCCGCTCCGGCGGAGGGGGACGTTCTACTGTCGATAATTTCTTTGGGTTTTTCCGACAAAAGCCCCGTAATCTGCTGCAGGCGGCAAACTCTGCGAGGCTTTTTTGATGTATCAACTCCTTCTTATGCCAAAGCGGAGGGAGCAGTTTTTTTACCGCCATCGGCCACGGCTCTTGTTATCAGCGGCCGGCTTTGGTATAATGGAAGCAGATTGAAAGGGGGCAGGGCCATGCGTTCATTGGCGGCTATCGCATTTTCCTTTGCGGCGGCCATCCTGTCCCTGTGCCTGCTGCCGGTGGGGCATTGGGTCTTTTGGGCGGCGGGTATTCTGGCAGCGCTGCACTTTTCGCCGCGCGAGGTGGAGCTGGCGGCGAT
>ERZ827520.4350-NODE-4350-length-10646-cov-3.281843_pt1 | contig 10646 bp, 10 predicted proteins | sample MGYA00519581_ERZ827520 | MGnify/ENA primary metagenome ERZ827520 (study PRJEB31778, sample SAMEA3449339) | human gut metagenome | biome: human gut; feature: human-associated habitat; material: faeces | place: United Kingdom | collected 2010/2012 ...
TTCATTTAAACGTACGGTGAAATTGATGCTTCATCATTAATTTTAAAAACATAAACCAACATATAAAAAGGCACTCCGCCAGGAAGCACCTTCTATTCTCTTTCCATTAATGCCTTATGAATCTCATGCTTCATCGCTTCATAATCATCATGGATGATCTTCACATCTTTACGCACCTGTTCAGTAACCGCAAGGTTTTTATCATCAAACTCTCTCAGCTGCGTCAATCCCATTTCAATAGCCTTAGCCGCAGAGTTTAAAACATCTTTGTCACCAACCAGCATTAAATTCTTTAAGCTCGTCATAACCTCACCCATCATGATTTTAATTGATTCAGTATCCGGCTGTCCATGATAAAACAAGATCGCTTTCGTAATAGCTTTTTCATGATTTTCAAACAGCTTTACATAACCTCTGAATTGATCACGCAGGCTTCTTTCCTGTAAATGCTCAAGCAGATCAGAAAAAGTAGTAACACCCATATGACTGCCTTTTAATAATGTATCTAATGATTTTAAGATTTCTTCGTGTTCCATTGTTTCACCTCAGTCTTAGTATGAAACAATGCTTTTGAATTATTATAAATTAAAAACTTTTTTTATGGTATCGACAACCCCATTATCATTGTTACTTGGACATTCATAGTTGCAGACTGCTTTCAGCTTAGGATGTGCATTAGCCATAGCATAGCTGTACTCACATTCCTGCATCATTTCATAATCATTTAAAAAATCACCGAAAATCATCGTTTCAGCCTTGCTGACACCTAAAATTTTCTGCAGCTTTTTAACCGCTTCTCCCTTATTGACACCCTTGACCATGATATCCATCCATTCATGGGCTGATACACTGATTTGCAGCTGATCCTCAAAGTCTTTGAAATGAGGATAAGCATTCTTTTCCGCATGAATAAAATCAAGCACAGCTATCTTAAAGATAACTGAATCTACGGTATGCAGATTATCAATAATTTCATATTTTTTATAATAAGGCTCTACCTGTTCAATGACTCGTGGTTCACGGCTTGTTACATAAGCCTTGCCTTTACCGCACAGAATCGGATATACTTCTGGAATCTGCTCAGTAACACTCAGCAGCTTTTCAATTAATGGATGCGGCAGTTCACTGACTGACAGTTCCTCGCTGCCATTTAATATATAGGCGCCATTTTCAGCAATATAATAAATATCATCCTGAATGGGTGCAAAGCTGTCAAGCAGATTGAAATACTGACGTCCGCTGGCTGCTGCAAAGGTAACACCGCGTTCCTTTAATTTTAAAATCAGCTCATAAATTTCAGCCGGCACCTCTTTTTTATCATTCAGCAATGTGCCATCCATATCCGTAATAACAAGTTTTATCATAGAACAAATCCTCCAACGTCCCTATTCTACACTATTTTAAGCTAAAAGTCATGATTTGAATTCCGGTATACTGCATCACCCTCTTAGATTCTTAATTTACTTCTCTATGACTGTGCTATAATAAATAAAAGGGGCGTTAACATGAAATCTACAATTAAAGATGTAACTGCTTATATTCAACAATTTGACAAGGATAAACAAGCGATATTAAATACCTTACGCAGTTTGATTTTTCAAACGGTTCCCCAAGCTGAAGAAAAGCTTTCCTGGAGTGTTCCCACTTACTACTTGAATGGTTATCTCATACAATTTGCGGCTTATGAACGTCATTTGGGATTTTATTCAAGCCCGGCAGCAATTCAGCATTGCAAGAGTATGCTTGACGGCATTCCCTTTAATAATAAAAATACAACTCAGCTTGATTATCAAAAACCGCTGCCTGCTGATTTAATTCGTGAACTAATTTTATACCGTGTTAGGGAAAATCAAAATTCATAATAAAGAGTGTCCGCGCAGAACACTCTTTATTTATTATTTAGTAATCATAAACTCCTGATTGATTGACATGGAAACCATCTGGTGTATAACCATCTCTGAGCATACTGCCGGTATGATCAATATAGTACCAGCCGCCCTCATCCCAGATCCATTGATTTTTAACAAGTGATCCCGTACCATCGTGATAGTACCAGATTGACCCCTGTGGGTTCCATCCTTTAATCAATTTACCCGCGTCATTCATACAATACCATGTATCGTCAAGCGACAGCCAGCCCTTATGCATTGTACCCTTTTCTTCGAGATAATACCAATCACTGTTATCTGCCAGCCAGCCAGTTACCGTTTGACCCTGTTCATCAAAATAATACCAATCGCCAGTCACTGTCTTATGCCAGTATGGATCAATCGTCTCACTTAGCACATAGCAGCCAGCTTCTAATTGTGAGACCTCAAGCCAGCCTTCTTCATTAACCACAGTTGGCATTACTAGAACCAATTGATTAGTCTCATCATCATATTTCTGATAATACAATGTTTTACCAACTAATTCTGTATCAGTCTTTATTTCAATTTTAACTGACTGCTGAGCAGAAAACATTTTTTCTTCTTTAAAATTAAACGTCATAACTGCTTCACCCGCTTTTTCAGCGGCTTTTTTAGTTATTTCATCCTTACCGTCCACTGTTACATTCACACTTAATGCACCTGTTAAGTCGCCCAATGCTCCTTTTGGATAAGTAATTTTCATATCGCTGTTTTCAATTACTACCGCTACTTTTTCATTCTCCTGAACGAGTTTTTTCACCACACTGCTGCTTAAAGAACCGGTCTTATCATCAACCTTAACCGTAGTTTCAGTTTCACCCTTGACAATCGTACTACTGGTACTGCCGCCGGAATGTGAAGAAGAGTGATCAGGTTCAGGCTCAATAGTTGGTGTTTCCACAAGGCCGTCTGTCATCCAATAAGGAGCTGTTTCATCTGCGCCATAAATAAGATTATCGCCATAAAACAGACCTTCATATTCAGCACCTTCATTAAAACCATCTATTGTTAATGCTTTAACACCATTTTTCCAATTCCCTTTTAATTTGATTTCAACAGGTTTAAAATTATCACCTAAATCATTATCAGTAAGCTTTAAAGGGGCGCCAAGTACAAGTTTGTTAATTCCCTCAAACCCAGCAATCACACCGCCATCTTCAAATTCAAGTGTTGTAGTACCATTGGCTGTGCTATTCCTCTCACTGATAATAAGATAACCAAGATCACAATCTTTAATAACTGCATGAATGTCGCCTAAGACATCCGCATTATTCAAGGCTCCGCCTAGGCAGACTATTTCATTCGTCAAATCTATATTTAGATGCGGCTCATTGAAGGTTTTTACACCCTTTAGTAGTATATCTACACTACCGACACTAAAATCGCCGCTTGTACCAAAAGATACTGCACCGCCAATGATTTCCGCATATATTTGAGTATCTATTACTTGAATGAATACGTTTCCTTCTACTTTACCTAAACCATTTCCCTCACTATAACTTCCACCTATTATATTACCACTTTGTAAACCTCCAAATATTCTTTCGCTGACTGGAAAGTAAGTATCCTCTACATTTAATTTAACATTCCCGCAGGAGGCTATCGGATTAGTTCCTTTAAGGTAGCTGCAGCCCGCAACATTACCATAACTTGATGCATTTACAACAGACAATTGCGATGTATTTAATATATCCACACTTCCATTTTCCGCATGACCGCCGCCATAAATACTGTAAATAAGTCCGCCATTAAAACTTACATTTGTTGTATCAACAGTAGCCGAACCTTTTACCGCATGACCGCCGCCGTAAATATCATGCGCATCACCAACCCCCTGTCCATTTTCAACCTCTCTTAAGGTCTCAACATTATTTAAGATTAAAATACTGCCGCCGGTCACATTCGCTGTAGCATTCGTCGAATCAGCATAACCACCACCATATAAATCACCATCAATTCTAACATTATTAAGCGTAATCATTGTGCCTGTTTCAACATCAGCATTATAAGAGCCACCGTATATTCTACCAGTATGCCCATTGCTGATCGTAAGCGGTATTCCATTGGCATACATTGTACCTGAAATGCTGTGACCTGCTAAATCAATCTCCAAAGATGTAATAGTATCCGGTATACTGATCGTTTCAGTAAATCTTTTTTCCATCACTACCTTTACATCACCAGACTGTTTATTCAAAAAATCCTGAAATTTTCCCTGTGTCTGATCATAAACCAACGGATTCTCTGATTCCGCATAAATTGGCACTACACACGACGATAGAATCAAACTGCACACAAAAAGTAGTTTTTTTAATGATTGAAACATATCTCTCCCGCCTTTATCATTATTTTCACATTCTTAACATATACAAAAAAGCAGAAAATGTGTCATAAAGTATACTTTGTGAAACGCTTTCTTTATTAATATTGTATGCCTGTTTATTACATTTGTAAACCGTTTTTTGACACTTAGGAACAATTTCTGACCATGTTTGTCTTGTGTCACAAAGTATACTTTATAACACGCTTTACTTACTGTTAATCGCCAAAAAACAACAGGAGCCTTTAAATACCAGCTCCTGTTTATTTTCTATAAATGAATTAAATTATTACTCAATAGCTAAAGATACCGCTTTGAGCGCATGAATCAATGTCGTATCAAACACTGGCATCGGTGCATCTGACTGATCAATCAGCAAACCAATCTCCGTACAGCCAAGAATCAAGCCTTCCGCTCCCTGCTCATACAACTTCATAATAATTTGCTGAAAGATTTTTCTTGATGAGTCATGAATGATGCCTAAGCACAATTCATTAAAAATGATATCATTAATTACTTCAATATCCTCATCCTGAGGTATAATAACTTCAATACCGTTTTCAATCAGCCGCTGCTTATAGAAATCTTCACGCAGCGTATACTTGGTTCCCAGCAGTGCTGCCTTTTTGATATGCTTATCATTCAGAGCATCGGCAGTGGCATCAGCAATATGAACAATAGGCAGCTTTATCTTATTTTCAAGCATTGGCACAACCTTGTGCATTGTATTTGTACATATAATTATAAAATCAGCACCGGCTCTTTCCAGCCGCAGCGCTGCCTCTGTCAATAATTCAGCACTTTGCTGCCAATCACCCGCAGACTGACATGCCTCAATTTTCTGAAAATCAACACTGACCAAAACTAACTCAGCGGAATGCAGGCCGCCCAGTTTTGACTTTACAGCTTCATTTATTACCTGATAATAAGTCTGGGTACTTTCCCAGCTCATGCCGCCGATCAAACCGATAATTTTCATATAGCCTCCTTAAAGAAAAATCCTGCATCAACAGGATTTTTAAGCATTACCTAATAAAGCAAACAAAACCATAAAATACAATGCCGCAAATATCAAAGCAACAAAATAATTCACGCCGCCTTTACTGTGAATCACAGATAGCTGTTCCTCACTGCTGAGATCACTGTATTTAGACAGCAGTTTGCTTATTTTCCGTTTAGCATGCGCACGGTATAATGGATAAAAAGCTAACCCTTCAATCAGCCAGACAACCATCGAAAGCTGCGGCGGTATCGGCAGAATGCTAAGTATTGCCATTAATAAAATGCCTTCAAGATACATTTTACGGTATAAATAATAGAAAGGACCAAACAGCAGTGCCCAAACACTGAAACCGGCATTTTTACTGCGGTTATAAAAATTATCACTGCCTGCCAGTGAGCGCTCGCACTGTTCCTCAAATGAATAAGGATCATGATGCTGGTACGTCTGACCTATTGATTCTATTTCTATTTCCTGATTCTCCTGCATGAAATTCTCCTTCTTATTAATGGCTGAATTGGACAGCTAATTCACGTTCAGCTTCAAGCTGATTTTCATCAATCAGCAGCAAGTCTTCATTTTCTCTAAACCATTTATAGGCTTCGCCAAGTCCCAGCATAAAATCAATTTCTTTATGAAAGAACGGCTGCAAACGGCTTACATCCAATAGGATATCCTGATCCATGAATGGGAAAAACTTGGTATTGCGGGTGTTAGAATCTACATGATAAATCATGCCCTTCTTTCCAACAATCTCCTCACAGCAGGCAATCCATTCATTAAAAGTGATAGAATGACGATTGCCGGCATTATAAATTGTAATATTCTCACAAGGCTCAGAAATACATGTCAAAACTAGATTTGCCGCGTCTTTGACATAATAAAACTGGATTCTTGTATTACCGTCATTCGGCACATAAATCGGTCGGTCATTGACCAAATGATGGAATATCAAACGTTCCCGCTGCAGATAATTATAAGGTCCATATACATATGGGAAACGCAGGATAATGCATTCAATCGGTGTGTTTTCAAATTGTTCAATCAGATAATTTTCAGCTGCCAGCTTATCCAAGCCGTACTGTCCCCATTCATTAGCACCCTTAGGTGCATCCTCTTTAATAGGCAGCGTACAGGCCGCATAATCATAGACAGCCGATGAACTGATATAAATATATTTTTTTAGGTTTACCAGTTCCAATGACTGAATCACTGTCTCACATTGATACTTAGTTTTACCGCTGACATCAACCACAATGTCGAAAGCACGATCCTTTAAAGCCTCACGCATTGAAACCTCATCATTGCGGTCAGCAAGTATCTGAGAGACGCCTTCAAACAAATTTGGTTCGCTCCCCCGATTTAAAATAGTTACATCGTAGCTGTAATAAGTAAGCACATTCACAATCGCACGTCCAATAAAACGATTCCCGCCTAATACTAATATTTTAGTAGCCATGATTGATTCACTCCCGTTATAGTCATTAAAATTATAACATGAAAAAGAGTTCTGCAGAACTCTTTTTGTGAAGATTTTACTAATCCTTATGCTGGATTCTTTTGATTAATTTATAAATTTCTACAAACACGACTGTTAATGCGGAAATACCGATAGCTTCTAAGGCATGTATTGGATCAAGCGGCACCAGTTTGAAAATATCTGACAAGAACGGCACATTGATGATCAGCACCTGAAGCAGTACGCCGACCGCTGCTGCTCCCCATAGATATTTATTATTGAAAATTTGTTTGGAGAATACTGAATGATGACTCTTCACATTAAAGCTATGGAATTGCTGACAGCCGACTAAAGTGATGAAGGCCATCGTCATGCCGTATTCGTGGGATACGTTTTCTCCTAACGCATAGGAGCATAACGTCAGTACACCCACCATGATTCCCTGCCAGATAATCGTCCATAAGAAACCATGCGCAAAGAAATCCTCATCTTTTTTACGTGGTTTGCGGTTCATTACATCAGCTTCTGTCGGTTCCATGCCTAATGCGAAGGCCGGCAATGAATCTGTAATCAAGTTAACCCAAAGCAGATGGATTGGCAGCAAAGGTACACCAAAGCCGCTGGCGGGAATCAGCACTGAAATCAATGAGGCACCGAAAATGACTAATACCTCGCCAATATTGCTGGATAAAAGATACTGCACATCTTTTTTAATATTATCAAAGATACCGCGGCCTTCACGAATTGATGAAATGATCGTTGCGAAGTTATCATCAGTTAAAATCATCGCCGCAGCGTCTTTTGCGACATCTGTGCCGGTAATACCCATCGCACAGCCGATATCAGCACTCTTTAATGCCGGCGCGTCATTAACACCGTCACCCGTCATCGCTACAATATGTCCCTGTGCCTGCCATGCCTTTACGATACGCACCTTGTGTTCAGGGGCAACCCGAGCATAAACACTATATTCATCAATATGCGATTCCAATTCTTCCTGACTCATCTTATCAAGCTCAACACCCATAATTGCCTTCTGTCCTGCCGTCAATATGCCAAGGTTTTTAGCAATCGCTACAGCGGTAGTAATATGATCACCGGTAATCATAATCGTCCGCACACCGGCTTTAGCTGCCACGGCAACGGCATCTTTTACCTCAGGACGCGGCGGATCAATCATCCCGACCAAACCGATAAAGGTTAAATCATTTTCAATCAGTTCACTGGTAAGCTTTTCAGGTATCTGATCCCAAACACGGACTGCAACCGCCAGTACCCGCAGGGCATCATTAGCCATTTCATCATTGGCAGCCATTGCCTTCGTGATATCCGCATTAACACAGCGGGCCAAAGTTACATCTGGACCACCCTTGGTAATAGACAGAATCTGACCATTTAATTTATAGAATACCGTCATCATTTTACGTTCTGAATCAAAAGCAAGTTCAGCATCACGCTGATAAGTTTCAGCTAATTTTTCTTTACTGAACCCCTTCTTCAAACTGGCAGCTACCAAAGCGGTTTCCGTAGGATCACCGATTTCAATCAGCTGTCCGTTTTCTTCAATCAGTTCCGCATCTGAACATAGCGTAAAATAGTTCAGCATATCGATAGCTTCCTGATCCTCTGTTTCTTCAAATGAACGCAGACCCATCGCTGGCGTATAGGTTTTTACTACCGTCATTTTATTCTGTGTCAGGGTTCCTGTCTTATCGGAACAAACAATTGAAGTAGAGCCTAAGGTTTCAACTGCCGGCAGACGGCGCACGATTGCATTTTGTTTTACCATCTTCTGCACACTTAAAGCTAATACGATGGTCACAACCGTTGCCAAGCCTTCCGGAATCGCTGCTACCGCTAAAGCGACAGAGGTTTTAAAGGCATCTAAGGCACTCAGCCCTGACAGCATTTCCATACCGAAAACAACGATACAGATACCGATGCACATGATGCCGATCATTTTGCCGATTTCATCCAATTTATTTTGAAGCGGTGTTGCTTCCTGCTTTGCTGCCAGCAGCATACCGGCAATCTTCCCTACCTCATTCTGCATGCCAATCGATGTCACTATGGCTATTGCACGGCCATAGGTAACATTGCATGACTGAAATACCATATTGGTTTTATCACCCAACGCTACCTCAGTTTTATCAATGACTTCATCATTTTTCTCTACCGGCAGACTTTCACCCGTCAATGCACTTTCATCCACCTTGAGATTATGACATTCTACAATTCTTGCATCACTTGGTACACAATCGCCGGCTTCAAGCACTAACACATCACCAACGACCAGTTCTCTGGCCGGCACCACACATTTTTTACCATCACGCAGCACTTTGGCGTTGGGCGCACTCAGCTTCTGCAAAGCCTCTAAGCTTTTCTCTGCCTTGCTTTCCTGTACCACCCCTAAGATTGCATTAACCACAACGACAAAGACAATAATCGCACTGTCAATCCAATCACCAGGCTCAACAAGTACCGATACCAAAGCCGCGATCAGCAGAATAATGACTAAAGTATCCTTGAACTGCAGCATAAAGCGAACAAACAAAGACGCTTTTTTCGGCTGTTCAAGCTCATTAAAGCCATCCTTAGCCTGACGTTTTTTAACCTCTTCACTGCCTAATCCTACACTCATATCGACATTTAATGCCTTCTCTAATTCCTGTTTTGTTTGATTAATCATGTTTACCTCCCAATTCGATAAAAAAGACCCTTATTCTACAACACATGAAGAATAAAGGTCTTGCTTATCCTTATCGGATCATTACATCCGGATGCGAATGCATCGGGCTTGTCGAATGTAATTATGAATTGCTTCATCAGCTACTCCCCCTTATCAGGGTATTTTTATCATGCTTGTACAATATCATTTTGACCCTTAATTGTCAATAACATTATTGTAACCAACGATTAAAAATTGAACCATTTTTGACAAAAGCATATCATTGTCTAAATTTTATAATGTTAATTCCATGATATAGTCATCCATAATAAATCCCTGACCAATATCGGTTTCAGCTTCATCAATGACTTTAAAACCTTTTTTGCGGTAGACAGCTAATGAATGCTCATTATGCTTGTTGCAAGTTAAATAAATAGCCTTCAAGCCAAGTTCCTTACAATATTCAACCGCTTGTTCAAACAATAGACTGGCATAGCCTTTACCTCTTGCCGGCGCGTCTAAATAAAGCTTGCTTAAAAATAAGCGCTCTGATTCTGGTTTTACGCCCATATAGCCAACCATCACATCTCCCTCATAAGCCAGATAATAGCGATAATGCTGTTCCTGAATCGCTTTTTTAATTGCCGGATAGCTTTGATTCATCGCTACCATATAATCAATCTGCTCCTGCGTAATAATCCCTAAAAAATAGTTATTCCATATCTTTTCTGCCAGCTTTGCCAGCGTCTGCAGCTCTTCTTCGCTTTCACATAGTTTAATTGTAAGCATGCTTCCATCTCCTTTTTCAATACATTAGCACAAATCATTTTAATTATAAAGTTTTTAATTTAAAAAAAGACGGTTTCCCGTCTATTTCATTTTATCCATCAGCATTAATATCTCATTCAATTTGACATCGACATCACCCGTCAAGATTGCCTCTTTCACACAATGCTCCACATGACCCTTTAAAATCTCACGGTTCGCTTTATTTAAAATGGCCTGGGTGGAAAGCAGCTGGGTGGAAATATCAACACAATAACGGTCATCCGCAATCATCCGCTCGATCCCGTCAAGCTGGCCGCGGGCTGTTTTAATCAGCCGCAGCACACTTTCTTTATTTGCTTTCATCAGTCAATCGATACGACTTCATACCCAGCTTCTGCTACGGCTGCTTTTAAAGTCTCATCACTGACCTCATGATCCAACGTCACAACCGCCTGCTGCTTTTCCAAATCAACCTTGGCATGAACGCCTTCAATACCATTCAGCGCTTTTTCCACGTGGTT
>ERZ827520.4351-NODE-4351-length-10646-cov-2.302899_pt1 | contig 10646 bp, 10 predicted proteins | sample MGYA00519581_ERZ827520 | MGnify/ENA primary metagenome ERZ827520 (study PRJEB31778, sample SAMEA3449339) | human gut metagenome | biome: human gut; feature: human-associated habitat; material: faeces | place: United Kingdom | collected 2010/2012 ...
CGGGCGAAAAGTGCGATTGAAGATGCACCAAGGCTGAATCCTGAAAGCACATCTACGTTCTTTGTAACAATGTACACAAGGCTTACGCCAAGTGCTCCAAGGCCTGCTACGCACATTCCCATAACGGCCCCGCCAGAAAAAGCGATTGATAATGCTTTATTCATTCCGCTTTCTTTTGCTGCGTTAGCAGTTCTTACGTTCGCTTTTGTAGCGACTGTCATACCACAGTATCCTGCAACTGTTGAGAAAAGTGCTCCAATTACAAAGCATACTGCTGTTACCCAGCTGATACCAAATCCGATCAGTACAAAAAGCACTACTACAAAAATGACCAGAATCTTGTATTCAGCCATGAGGAAAGCTCTTGCGCCCTCCGCGATTGCGCCTGCAATCTCTTTCATGCGGTCCGTACCTGCATCCTGTTTTCCTACTTTACCAGCAAGATATGCTGCAAATAATAAAGCAATAACAGCTGCAATCGGGACCAGATACATGTAATTATTCATTTCTTGTTCCTCCCTGAATTATTGTACCTCTAAAGACAATATCATAAAAAGAACAAGAATGCAAAACAATTTTTTAAATTTTCAATAAGTTTTATTTTGTTTATCTATAAGTGTGGTCTTTCTCTATTTTTTTAATTTGTATCTCACCGTCCACATTCCATTGGGATTTACATGATATCAAGATATGTTTTTTTCCGAGGTACCGGAAAAGCAGCATCTAATCTGGCATATTCCTCCACTGTCAAATGAACCTTTCCCGCCTCCAAGTTCTGCAGTACATGTTCTGCCTTTCCACTTCTTGGAATGGCAATCACATCCATTACTCAGTTTTATCTCCTTTTTATTCATGATTTCCACTCCCTGCATTTTGTTTTTCTGTTCCTTACTGTCTGTTTTTACTATCTTATGATATGAGTGTCAAAAGTAAATTTTGCCACTCACTGATGTAACCGGATTGCTCCATTGCTATGCAATTCCCGCAATGTTCGATTTAAAAATCAAAATCTGCATAATCTTCCGGCAGGAAACGATGATAAATAATATGGCATCCTTCATCTTTAAAGCAATAATAATACTTGTCTTCTCCCTCTTCAAACCGGATCATCCGGTCAAATTCTCCATTGTCCATAGGTTCTGCCACGATCTTGTCTGAATGAGAACGGAACAACACTTCGATATCTTCCATCGTGCAGCCATGCTTTGCGACAAGTTCCACCAGCTCTTTGATAAATTCATTCGGTTTCATATTTTCATGCACATATTCCGATGCTTTTTCCGATAAAGCAAAGCAAAAACGGTCTTTTGCATGTGTAATCCCGACTTCCCCGAAAATATCTTCTGCTGCTTTCGGAAAATCTGCAAGGAGCTCCTGCATTTCTTCCGAATCTGCATTCGTCTCCATAAAATGATTCAGTGAACTGAGCGGATAATAAAGCCGGATCATCTCTTTCCGATATCCGAGCTTTGCCTGCTCTTCCTTTACCAGATCGATTAAACTCTTTTCCAAACGCTCGTATCCCATATATATTAAAACTCCTGTCTTGATAAAATTATGTAAGTCTGCTGCTGCAAACAAAAATATTTTATCACATTCTTTCCATTTTCGCCACTCACACCGTTGAAGAATTCCCTTATTTTCGTTATCATAAAAGAAATATACATTATTTTCAGTATAAAAGGCTCTTCAAAAATATAAACACAATTTGGAAAACAGGAATCGAAACTTAAATATCCAGATACCTGGGAGGTTAAAACACATGGATGAACAGACAATCAGACAGCGGATTTCCACGCAGCGTGATTTTTTTGCAACCGGCGCAACACTTCCGCTTTCTTTTCGATTAAAACAATTAGAACAGCTAAAACTTGCACTCAAACGCCATGAACAAGATCTGTACACAGCACTAAAAGCGGATCTTGGAAAAAGCCGGATGGAAAGCTATATGTGTGAAATCGGTCTGACGCTTTCCGAGCTTACCTGGATGCAAAAGCATTTACCAAAGCTGATGCGCTGTAAAACCGTCCCTACTCCGCTGGCACACTTCGCCGCCAAAAGCTTTCAATCGCCATCCCCCTATGGAACCGTACTGATCATGAGTCCCTGGAATTACCCGGTACTCCTCACTTTAGAACCGCTGATCGATGCGCTCGCCGCCGGAAATACCGTCATCCTGAAGCCAAGCGCTTACGCTCCACACACCAGTCAGATTCTGAGCCAGATCCTCAAGGAATGCTATCCACCGGAATATGTAACGATGATCACCGGAGGCCGGGAAGAAAATCAGGCGCTCTTAAACCAGCGTTTTGACAAAATCTTTTTCACCGGAGGAAAAACGGTTGGAAAAGAAGTCCTTCGTCATGCTGCCGAATACCTGACTCCCGTCACTCTGGAGCTTGGTGGGAAAAGCCCGTGCATCGTGGATTCCACGGCGAAAATTTCTCTCACCGCAAGGCGGATCGTATTCGGAAAATACCTCAACTGCGGACAGACCTGCGTTGCCCCGGATTATATCCTCTGCGATACTTCTGTTCGAAACCAGCTGCTTCAGGCACTGGAAAAAGAAATCCACCGGCAGTTTGGCAAACAGCCTCTTCAAAATCCGGATTATGGGAAAATCATCAACGAAAAACATTTTCACCGGCTGCAGAACCTGATTGCTGCCGATAAGCTGGTCTGTGGAGGTGAGTCCGATCCGTCTGCCCTGCGCATTGCCCCGACCATCCTAAAAGATGTCACCTGGGGCGATCCGGTCATGGGCGAAGAAATTTTCGGACCGATTCTTCCGGTACTTACCTATTCTGACCTGAATGATGCAATCCAGCAGGTCGAATCCCATCCCCACCCGCTTGCACTCTATCTTTTCACCGAAGATCCTGCTGCCAAAAAGAAAGTCCTTGCCAGATGCCATTTTGGCGGCGGCTGCATCAACGATACCATCATCCACCTCGCCACCAGCCAGATGCCGTTCGGCGGTGTCGGAGAAAGCGGCATGGGATGCTATCATGGAAAAGAAGGATTTGACTGCTTCACACATCAGAGAAGCATAGTCGATAAGAAAACCTGGATGGATCTGCCGATACGGTATCAGAAGTACCGGTTCTGGAAAGAAAAAATGCTGAGAGGCTTCCTGCGCTAGGATTAGCGCGGGAAGAGCTTCCCAGCAGATATAACATCAAGAACTTTCCTTCTCAATCAGACACTGATGTTCTTTGCTGTTTTTATCATTTAAATTCTTCGATTAAAGTTGCGATATTTTGATAAAGTTTTACAGTTAAAGCACCTAAATCCGTTATGCCTAACTTGACGAAATATGTTAAAAATGATAACATTATCTATGTTGTAGAAAAATACTGGGTAAAAAAGATGTCGCTTAAGTGGAAGATAAGCGACATTTGTTTTTATGATTAATCCAAAAAAGTGCCGCTCCATCGTTTTGATGCCTTCGCGGCACTTTTATATACTCTACTATAAATAATTTTTTCCACTTCTAATTATCTCCCACACCTGGTATCCCACGCTTCCATAGTAATAACTCATCGGAGTATCTCCCGGAAAATACCTTACCATTCGGTACACATAATATAGAATCAGTCCTACGCACAGAAGAATCACCCATTTTCCAAGACTCTTCGTTTCTTTTCTCTGTATGTATCTCCGCACGCCAAACCATCCCACCAGAATAATCACACCATAAATAAACGGATGCATTTTCCATGCCCCGGCAAAGTCCCCTCGCAGCACCATAAACATCGCTCTTGTAAGCCCGCATCCCGGACAAGGAAATCCCGTCATGATCACCATTGGACACAGACTGTATAAAAACTTTCTTCCTATAATAAAATAAATTGCAAATACAAGAATCGCAATGCGGATATTCCATAAGTCCTGTAAAAGCATCTTTATTCCTGCTATTAATCTATTTTTCACAAAAGTGTTCCCAACTTTCTTATTGAGGTGCATCTTTTTTCAAAATATCCTGCACATAATCAACCGGTCTTTTTACTGCTTCCGAAATCATTTCATCTGTGCATTTCATTTCATGTAAACTCCAGATAAATTTAACCGTTGTCTCCTCCTGTCCTATCTCTCGCCCTTCTATTCTACCTTCTTCTCTTCCCTCTTTTCTTCCTTCTTCTCTTCCTCGTCTAACCAACACATCACTAAACCCTGTCATCGTCATAGCCACATCCTCCTTAAATTCATCTTCCCATTCAATATGTGAATATGTCTCTATTTCTTCTATATTTCCCACAAATACCTGATTAAGATAATCAAATATCCCTCTCTCTTCTGATTTTTCTCCCATCCGGATAACAATTACACTCATCAGGTCATAATCTTCTTCCGGTTCGTCCGTCTCTCCCAGAACATCTTCTTTTCTTATGCGATATTCTGTCATTGTATTTCTCAATCTTACCGGGACATCTTCCAGACAGATCCAGATTGAATAACACTTCTCCAAATCTGCATAATTTGTCTTTCCAGTTACCACTCCAAGCTGACTGCTCAAATCCCTTGCGACATAATAAAGTCCTCTTTTTATAATGGGATACGTTGGATTCTTCGGTGTATAACTTTTCTGTCCTTCAAAATCAATATGAAGATTAACCAGCATATTTTTCTCTGAAAGCTTCGGATTACGAATCCTGAACTTCGAATCAAACCGAATCAGCTTATCTGAGCCTCCGGAAAGTTCTGTGTCTTCGCCCCGTATCCGATATTCATCCGTCTCCGAAACCGGTGCGTCACTGACAACCTCATCCGATGTAATCGATGCAAGGTCCAGACAATTCAGGATCTCTTCCTGCGAACACCCTTCAAATTCCGGAATCACCATCTCCATAATCGGCACAATGATCTCTTTGCTCTTAAAGAGTTTCTTCACGCCCTTGTCATACTCTGCGCCAATATTTACAGATGATGCAATGTCGTATTTTGTCTCTATTTTCATTTCTATTTTGGATGATTTTCCACCTAACCGTCAACCAATAAATTTTCTTTTCCTTCTCCATTTTTTCTATTATAACATACCCCACGATATTCTAAAAATTAAATTTTCCTAACTTTCTCTTTCCATCCTTTCATCCTTCCGCAGTCGAATGAACTCAATAAAAAAAGGATCCGGATGCATTTGCAGAAGCCTAAGAAAAACTTGTTCTTAGCCTCCGAAACAGCATCCGGATCCTTTTTTTCATTATTTATTTACTTAATGATCTTCTTCGGACATTTCTCAGCACATGCGCCGCATCCGGTACATTTTGTCTGATCAATATGTGCGATGTTATTCTCCACAGTAACAGCGCCTGCTTCGCAGACTCTCTCACACATCTTACATCCGATACATCCAACTTTACATGCCTGCATAACTGTTTTACCAAAATCTTTGGAGTTACACTGAACAGCATATTTTGCGTCATATGGAATGAGTTCGATAAGATCTTTCGGGCATGCTTTGATACATTTTCCACATGCTTTACAGTTTTCCTTATCTACAACTGCGATACCATCTTTAATATGAATTGCATCAAAAGGACATGCCTTAACACACGAACCATATCCCATACATCCGTATGTACATGCCTTAGAACCGCCGTTAGGAACGACGTTCATTGCTGTACAATCCATTGCACCTGAGTACACATAATTTTCTTTTGCTTTGTCGCAGTCACCAGCACATTTAACAAATGCTGTCATTCTTACTGATTCTCCAACTTCCTCACCCATGATTGCACCAATCTTTGCTGCAACCGGTGCGCCACCAACTGGACATGCGTTAGCTGGAGCTTCTCCTGCGGCAATTGCCTTAGCAAGTGCATCACATCCTGCATATCCACAACCACCACAGTTGTTTCCAGGAAGCTCTGCTCTTACATCTATCTCTTTCTGATCTACTTCAACATAGAACTTCTTACCCATTACTCCGAGGAAAAGTCCGAGAAGAAGACCAGTGCAGCTTACAACAACTGCAGCAATAATTATACCTGACATCTTGTCGTCCTCCTCTTAAATAATACCTGAAAATCCAAAGAATGCGATAGCCATAAGTCCTGCAGTAAGTAATACAATAGGCATTCCCTTAAAGCTTTCCGGAACATCATTGAATTCGTTTCTTTCACGTATACCAGCCATGATTATGATTGCTATTGTAAAACCAACAGCTGTTCCTAATCCACTGACTACAGAATCTAAAAGCTTCTGACCAATATTAAGTCCTGCTGCTGTGTTATAGTTCTGTACGTTAGTAAGTGCAATACCAAGTACTGCACAGTTAGTTGTAATAAGTGGAAGGTATACACCAAGTGCTTCATAAAGAGATGGTGATGTCTTCTTTAAAAACATTTCAACAAACTGAACAAGTGCCGCAATTACAAGGATGAATACAATTGTATTCAGATATGTAAGCTTAAGCGGTGTAAGTATACAGTCATATATAAGACTGCAGACAGCTGATGAAATAGTGATAACGCCGATAACAGCGCCACCCATTCCTGCTGCTGTGTTTATCTTCTTAGAAACTCCAAGGAAAGGACACAAACCGAGGAACTGGCTTAAAACTACATTATTGACAATTGCTGTACTTACAGCTATCAATAATAACTGTGAAAAATATCCCATATTTCCCTCCCTTAGTTATTCTTAGCCTCAGCCTTAGCTTCTTCTATCTCTTCTGTGTAGTCAGGAACTTCTGCAGGCTTCATGCCTTTCTTTCTCTTAATTCTGTTCATAATAGCAATCATGAATGCAAGAACAAAGAACGCTCCTGGTGCAAGGATAAAGATACTTGCTGGTGTGTAACCGATTGTTGAGAGATCAAATAATGCGTTAGTACCATCTGAGAAAATTGTACCGCCACCGATAAGCTCTCTTATTGCTCCAAGGATTGTGATAGCAATTGTGAATCCAAGTCCCATACCTATTCCATCAAAGAATGAAGGAATTGGAGGATTCTTAGAAGCATAGGCTTCCGCACGTCCAAGGATAATACAGTTAACAACTATAAGAGGAATATATATTCCAAGTGAGTCGTACAGACTTGGCAGGAAGCCCTGCATAAGGAACTGTACCATTGTAACAAATGATGCAACGACAACGATGAACGCTGGCATTCTTACACCATCTGGAATAGCCTTACGAAGTAATGAAATCATAAGGTTTGATAATGCAAGTACTACTGTAGAAGAAAGTCCCATACCTATACCATTGATTGCTGATGTAGTAACCGCAAGTGTAGGACACATACCAAGTGTAAGTACCAGGGTAGGATTCTCTTTAATAATACCATTATAAAGTCTTTCTATACATTTATTCAAAGTCCGCACCTCCCTAGTTTCCTGCCACAAGCTTGTAAACTGCAAGCGCATAATTTACACCCTTTGTGACTGATTTAGAAGTAATTGTAGAACCACCGATTGCATCAACATTAGCATTGCTTTCTGATGCTGAACCATCTGTTACTACTGAAAATGATGCAACTGCATCAGACTTAGCTGTAAACTGTGATGTAAATGATGGATCCTGTTTAGCTCTCATACCAAGACCAGCAGTTTCGCTGATTGAAAGGAATGATACTCCAAGTACCTTTCCATCTGTTGAAATACCAACTGTAAACTTGATATCTCCGCCGTAACCGTCACTATCTGTAACTGTTACAACATAACCTGCTGTCTCGCTGCCTTTCTTTCCTATAGCAACTTCATTGACCTTATCCTTAGAGAAGTCAATGTCTGATGAAGCATTAATATCATCATCAGAAGGAAGGGCATCTATTGTCTCAAAGCTGTCTGCTTCTGCAAGAACTGCTTTGTAAGCCTTTTCCTTAGCATTCTCATTAGCCTTTGCAATAGGATCAAGTGTTATCTGATATACAACACCAAGAAGAATTCCGGCTACAAGTGTTATAGCAAATAAAACTAATGCATCTTTAACTATTTTCTTCATCTTATGCAGCCTCCTTTGCTTTCTTCTCTGGCTTCTTCTTACCAAATGACTTAGGAACTGTTACTCTCTCAATAAGAGGAACTAAGAGGTTACAGAAGATAATTGCATATGAAACGCCTTCTGCTGAACCACCATACATTCTGAAAATGAATGTAAGAAGACCTAAGCAGCAGCCAAATACAATTTTACCATTAGGTGTAATTGGTGAAGTTACATAATCTGTCGCCATGAAGATGGCACCAAGTAAAAGTCCACCACCACATACTTCCTCAAGCATGTAGATTACATCGAAATGATGTCCTGGTGCAAAAAGGAATATAAGCGCTGCAAATACACCTACATATATTACAGGTATTCTCCAGTTAATAACCTTTCTTGCAAGGAGGTAGATACCACCTAAAAGAAGGCAGATTGCTGAAGTCTCACCGATAACACCACCTGTTGTACCAATAAACATCTTAGCTAATGAAACAACGCCTGTTGATTCTGCACCAGGCTTAAGTAGTGCAAGAGGTGTTGCTCCTGAATATGCGTCTAAAAATCCGTTAGATGTAACAAAATTAGTCATCGGACCTGTATATGCAATAAGAAGGAAACATCTTGCTGCAAGAGCAGGGTTCATGAAGTTCTGTCCAAGTCCTCCAAAAAGCTGCTTAACTACGATAATTGCAAATACACATCCTACGATTTCAAAACCAACATTTAATGTTGATGGAATATTTAATGCAATAAGAAGACCTGTTACTGCTGCACTTAAATCTGTAACAGTAACTTTCTTATGCATGAAATACTGATATAATGCCTCACATGCTACACAAGTAACAATACCGATTACTATACGAAGCAGTGCATCGAGGCCAAAATTAACTATACCAAATATGCTGGCAGGAGTTAAAGCAATAAGAACATCTCTCATTATTGTCTGAGTAGTATTCCCGCTTCGCACATGAGGATTAGTCGATACGTTAAAAATCTCACTCACTTTGATTGCCCACCTTTCTACTTCTTTCTTCTGTTAGCAAGTACTGTACTTCTCATAGCCTTAATCTGCTGTGTTAATGGTCTCTTGGCTGGACAGACATATGAACAGCTTCCGCACATTACACATTCCATACCATCGAACTTAGTAAAGCCTTCTTCATCATTACGTGATGCAAAACCGGCAAGCTTTGCTGGAAGAAGGTGTTCCGGACATGCCTCACCACATTTACCACATCTTATACATGCAGAAGATGTGGTCTTAGATACGATATCCTTCTGGAATACAAGAAGTGATGAACTTCCCTTAACAACAGGTACGTCAAGACTGTACATGGCAAATCCCATCATAGGACCACCGGAAATATATTTCTCAGGTTCTCCTACAGGACCACCGGCAGCGTCAAGAAGCTGTCTGTAATTAGTTCCTAACCATACATAGAAGTTGCCAGGCTCTTTAACTCCGTCGCCTGTTACAGTACATATTCTCTTAGTAAGAGGCTTACCTTCTATAACTGAAAGATAGATTGAGAATATTGTATCAACATTATGTACGATACAGCCTGCATCAGCTGGAAGCATGCTTGAATTAATAGCTCTTCCTGTTGTTGCATATATAAGACTACGCTCTCCCCCCTGTGGATACTTAGTCTTTAATGGCTTAACTTCAATATCAGGCTCAGAAGCTGTAGCTTCCTGCATGATTCTTATTGCCTCAGGCTTATTATCTTCAATACCGATAATTCCCTTAGCATGGTCAAATATCTTAAGAGCAATCTTAAGACCCATAACAACCTTGTCTGATTCTTCTAATAATCTTCTGTAATCAGATGTAAGATAAGGCTCACACTCTGCTCCATTAACGATAATGTAATCTATGGCTTCAGGATTCTTTGGAGAGAGCTTAACATTAGTTGGGAAACCAGCTCCTCCCATACCTACAACACCAGCAGCCTTGATTCTTTCTAAGATAACATCCTTAGTAAGATCCTCGAACTTCATAGGTGTATATTCAACTTCTTTGAATTCGCCATCATTCTCGATAATGATAGAATTGCACTTACCGCCTGTAGCCAATGTTCTTGGCTCAATAGCTTTAACAGTACCTGATACAGATGAATGAATGTTCGCAGAAACAAATCCACCTGCCTCGGCTATCAGCTGGCCTGCAAGGACATAGTCGCCCTTGGCAACAACTGGCTTAGCAGGTGCGCCGATGTGCTGTGAAAGCGGGAACACCATCTCTCCTACGGCTGGAAAGAGTTCTTTGATTGGTTTATCCTTAGAAAACTCTTTACCGTCATAAGGATGACATCCACCTTTAAATGTACACTTTCCCATGACATATTTCTCCTTATAAAGTTTTTATTAAATAGTATTTTATCTCAATAAATAGCAAAAATCTACTTTTTTTTGTGTATATATTCCTATATAATAAGAGAAAATGAGTACTTTTTTAACAATCGGTTTGTCTAATCAAACCTAAAACGAGGATTTTTTATGATAACTATTAATGATACCCTGCACACAAACGCAGACATCTCAATGCTTAAAGCAATATGTCCGGATACTGACAGCATCTGCTTTTTTGATATAGAAACCACAGGATTTTCAAGAAATTATAATATAGTATACCTCATAGGCGCTGTATATTTCCGTAACGGAATAACACATTATTTACAGTGGCTTGCAGAATCCGATTCCGATGAAGCTTATATTTTATC
>ERZ827520.4360-NODE-4360-length-10632-cov-6.790394_pt1 | contig 10632 bp, 10 predicted proteins | sample MGYA00519581_ERZ827520 | MGnify/ENA primary metagenome ERZ827520 (study PRJEB31778, sample SAMEA3449339) | human gut metagenome | biome: human gut; feature: human-associated habitat; material: faeces | place: United Kingdom | collected 2010/2012 ...
CAGTCAAAATGACTACGATATATAAAAACCACAGTTACTACAATTCAAGAGTGAAAAACTCTATCGGAAAGATGTATTTGCAGGACATTAAAACATATCACGTTCAGAAATTTTTGAATGATTTGATAGACAGCGGTCTTGCGCATGGAACGGTATCGAATATCAGATTTATGTTAAGCGATATGCTTGATAAGGCAGTATTGAGTGAATACATTAGAAAAAATCCCTGTATCGGTGTGGAAATGCCAAAAGAAGTGAAAAAGGAAAGGCGTGTATTAACAAGAGAGGAACAGGAGAAATTTTTTACATTTGCTTCTTCCTACATACATATCAATGTGCTGAAATTTGCTGTGACAACAGGCTGTCGGATTGGAGAAGTGCTTGGACTGAAATGGGAAGATTGCGACTTTGGAAAAAGAGAAATTACAATCAATAAGACAATTCATTACTCAAAGGCTTCCAGTCCCGTTGAGGGTTCAAAGTTTTTCTATACGACTGCAAAAACCATATCCAGTAATCGTGTCATTCCTATGACAGATGAAGTGTATGAGATTTTGCAAAATCAGAAGATAAAGCAGACAGAACAGAAGATGTGGAAACGCTCGATATGGAAACAGCATAAAGAATTTCAAAACTTGGTATTTACCTGTTCGGACGGTTCGCCAGTTTATTATTACAATGTCAATAGTGCAATCAAAGACTATGTGGCAAAAATCAACGTGATAGAGATTGAACTGGCAAAGGAAGAAAAGAGAGAGCCGAAGATATTTGAACTGTTTACTTGTCACACTTTGCGACATACATACGCTACAAGGTGTTATGAAAATGGAGTAGACCAACAGGTAGTGCAGAAACTCTTAGGTCATTCCACATTGGCAATGACAACCGATTTATACACGCACGTTTCAGAAGAAAAGAAAAAAGAAGAAGTAGCCGAACTGAAAATATTGGCTTAAAATTGGAGTAAAAATGGAGTAAATCAGAAGATAGATAGCGAAAAACAGCGTAAAAGCAACATTTTCGAGTAGATATAAATATTGTGCAGAAGAAGTGACAGCGCCGGATGGATATGTTGTGAACAAAAACTATGTAGAGATCACCGTGGATTCGGATACTGCCTATGAAGTAGATGGAGTAAGTGGAGATGTGATCATTGAAGTTTCCTATGAAGATCAGCCGGTAAAGGGAAATCTTGTTGTGTATAAGAAAGGTGAGATGCTTTCCGGTTTTGAGAACGACTTTATCTATAAAGAACAGTACCTTTCCGGGGCGGAATTTGAAGTGCGTGCTGCAGAGGATATCTGCACTCCGGATCATCAGAAAGATGCAGATGGAAACCGTATCGTACTTTATGCAAAGGATACGCTTGTGGCAACGATCACAACGGGAGAGAGTGGAAAAGCTGTAGCAAAGGACCTGCCGCTTGGAAGATACTATGTAGTGGAAACAAAGGCGCCGGAAGGATTTGTATTAAATCCGGAGCCGGTAAAGGTTGCATTAACTTATCAGGATCAGGATACACCGATCGTGGAAGCAGAAGCAATCGTAGGAAATGACAGACAGAAAGTCGCTATTTCCGTAGAAAAGCAGGATGCAGAAAATGGACGGGTATTATCTGGGGCTGTGTTTGGCATCTATAACAAGAAAGATATCCAGGCAAATGGAAAAGTTCTTGTGAAAGCAGATACCTTATTACAGGAAATGACATCCGATGAGAACGGTATGGCAACATGCACCCTGGATCTTCCATTTGGAGAATACTATGTAAAAGAATTAAAAGCGCCGGAAGGTTTTGTTTCTTCGGATGAGGTTCTGGAATTTGTTGCAGAGTATCAGGGACAGGAGACAAAGATTGTTTCCTTACAGGCCGTAAAGAAGAATGAACCGACTACAGCAGAGTTCACAAAGTCTGATCTGACCACAGGCGTAGAGCTGGAGGGCGCAAGATTGAAGGTCATGGATAAAGATGGAAATGTGATCGATGAATGGACATCTGAAAAGGATAAGCCACATGTGATCAAGCGTCTGGTTGTCGGAGAAACCTATACCCTTCATGAAGAGTTTGCTCCATACGGTTATCTGAAAGCAACGGATGTGACATTTACGGTCAAAGATACTGCCGAAGTACAGAAAGTGGAAATGAAGGATGAGGTTCCAAAAGGGCTTCTGATCATCAACAAAAAGGGAGAATTTTTAGAGAAGATCACTCTTCTGGATAATGTGAAAGGAACGGTAGAACATTTCTTTGAATATATCACAGGAAACTTAAGTGAAGTCACCTTTGAAGTCTATGCTGCAGAAGATATCAAGGCTGCGGATGGTGTAAGTGCAGACCATTATAAGAAAGATGAGCTGGTAGGCGCGATCACAACCGATGAAAAGGGGATCGCAAAAATGGAAGACCTTCCAGTAGGAAAATATTATGTGAAGGAAGTGAAAACGGCACATGGTTTTGTACTGGATGGAGAGCCTAGATTTGTGGATCTGATCTATCGCGATCAGGATACGCCAGTGGTTACTTTTGATGAAGAATGGCAGAACAACCGCCAAAAGATAAAAGTAACAGTCCTTAAGAAAGAAAAGGATACAGAACGTATGCTGGAAGGTGCGATCTTCGGGTTATTTACAAAAGAAGATATCAAAGGCAGAGATGGAAAAGTCCTGATGGAAGCCGGAACGCTGATCGAGCAGAAAACAACAGATGAAAATGGACAGATCCTTTTCAAAGCAGATCTTCCAGTGGATGGGATCTATATCGTAAAAGAAATCTATGCACCGGATGGTTTTGTGACATCGAATGAAGAAAAGGAATTCACTTTTGAGTATGGAAAACCAGAAGAAGCTGAGGTTTCCTATGAGTTTGTTTTTGAAAATGAGCCGACAACGGTAGAACTTACGAAAACAGACCTTACCACAGGAAAAGAACTTCCGGGAGCTCATCTGAAGGTGACAGATGAAGATGGAAATGTAATCGAGGAGTGGGTATCTACAGATAAAGCCCATGTGATCAAGGAGCTGACAGTTGGAAAATCCTATACGATGACAGAAACAAAACCGGCAGATGGATATGTAACTGCTGAGAGCATTACCTTTACAGTAGAAAATACTGCAGAAATCCAGAAACAGGAGATGAAAGATGATGTGACAAAGGTGTTGATCTCTAAACAGGATATTGCAGGAAAAGAACTTTCAGGTGCAAAACTTACGATCTTAGATGAAGATGGAAACGTGGTAGAAAGCTGGACATCTACAGAAGAGGCACATTATATAGAGATGCTTCCAATCGGAAAGTACACGCTCAGGGAAGAAACGGCACCGGAAGGTTATCTGGTTGCAAAGGATGTGGAATTTGAAGTAAAAGATACCGCCGAAGTGCAGAAGGTTGTTATGGTTGATGAGGAAAAACCAAAAGAAAGCACTCCGGAAGGTGGAAAACCTTCTAAAGATGCACCGAAGACTGGGGATAACACCAACTTGCTGTTATGGCTGATCGTACTTGGAATGAGCTTAAGTGGAGTGGTAGTCCTTGGAAGAAAAATAAAGAAGAAATAATGTAAGGGAAAGCGTTCATGGAAACTTGAGGGAATCTGTGAACGCTTTTTTGTTAGGAGGAACATGAGGATGGACAGGAGAAGAGATAAGAACCTGATCGTGGAAACAAATGCAGCAATGCCGGGGAGAAAATACAGTGAAGAAAAACCCTGGTCTTGTAAATATTGCTATTGGTGGGGAGGGAGAAAAAAGGGCTGCATTGAGAAGCAGTGCTATTATTTGCTTCCCCAAAAGGATCAAGGGAAGAAAGGGAGTGGTTAATTGCAGGATGAAGTGAATGAAAAAATCATAGCTCTGTGTGTCCAGACAACCCGGATGAGTACCGGCGTGCTAAAGGCATCTATGAGAAAATTTCTGGATGGAATGAGCAGACAGAAACAGAAGCGGGTACAGGTGAAACAGGCTGTCAAAACAGGAAAAGCACAGGAAAAGGGCAGAGAAAAAGAAAGAAAACGACAGGAGATGAAAAAGCCTCATGGAAAGCAGACGATAAAACAACTGATCGCACAGGGAGCACAGCTTACCAATATTCAGATCACGGATCAAAATATCAAGTCTTTTGACCGGGTAGCCCGGAAATATGGGATCGATTATAGTCTGAAAAAGGATTCCCATGTGGAACCGCCGTTGTATCTGGTATTTTTCAAATCGAAAGATGTAGATGTAATGACGGTTGCATTTAAAGAATATGCAGGCGTAGAGCTAGATCAGTCTAAAAAGAAAAAGCCTTCTGTCCGAAAGAAACTGCAGAAGACACAGGAGAGGAAAGCAAAACATCGTCAGAGAGTCAAGAGGAAGCAGAAAGTCAGAGGGCAGGAACGATGATCCGGGAAAAGATGCAGAATATCCCGATGAAGAGAGTGGTGATATTAAGTATTCCGTATCTGATCATCTTCTATCTTGCAGATAAATGCTTTTGGCTGTACCGCCATTGCATTGGTGACAGTATGATTGAGAAAATCGGTGTGATGCTGATGAATTTCCAACTGGCATTTACGAACTGGCTTCCAAGCTTTCATATGCAAGATCTGTTAGAAGGATTGGTGACCGCACTTATCTTTCGGTTGATCTTGTATTATAAAGCGAAGAATGCGAAGAAGTTCCGGCATGGAGAAGAGTATGGATCAGCCAGATGGGGAAATCGGAAGGATATTGAACCGTTTGTAGATCCGATATTTGAAAATAACATCATTCTTACCGAAACAGAACGGCTTACGATGAACAGCAGGCCAAAGGCTCCCAAATATGCCAGAAACAAGAATGTGATCGTGATTGGGGGCTCAGGATCCGGTAAAACCAGATTTTACGTCAAACCCAATCTGATGCAGATGACAGATCGCGTATCCTATGTGGTGACAGATCCAAAGGGAACGATCATTGTAGAGTGTGGAAAGATGCTGGTAAATGGCGGCTATCGGATCAAGGTGCTGAATACGATCAATTTTAAAAAGTCCATGCACTATAATCCATTCCATTATATCCGTAGTGAAAAAGATATCTTAAAATTGGTGAATACCATCATAGCAAATACGAAGGGGGAAGGAGAAAAATCTACGGAGGATTTCTGGATCAAAGCGGAACGCCTTCTGTACTCTGCCCTGATCGGTTATATCTGGTATGAAGCGCCGGAAGAAGAACAAAATTTTTCTACGCTTTTGGAATTTATCAATGCCAGTGAAACGAGAGAAGACGATGAAGAATTTAAGAATGCGGTAGATGAACTGTTTGAAGAATTGGAAGCAGAGAATCCGGAACACTTTGCAGTCAGACAATACCGAAAATATAAGCTGGCTGCAGGAAAAACAGCGAAGTCGATCCTTATTTCCTGCGGTGCCAGACTTGCTCCATTTGATATCCAGGAACTTCGGGAGATCATGTCCTATGATGAGATGGAGCTGGATATGATCGGGGATCAGAAGACAGCAATGTTTGTCATTATCAGTGATACTGATGATACTTTCAACTTTGTGGTGGCGATCATGTACACACAGCTTTTTAATCTGCTCTGTGATAAAGCAGATGATGAGCATGGTGGAAGACTTCCGTACCATGTGCGATTACTGCTGGATGAGTTCAGTAATATTGGTCAGATCCCGAAATTCGACAAACTGATCGCAACGATTCGAAGCCGTGAGATCTCCGCCTCTATTATTTTACAGTCGCAAAGCCAGTTAAAAACCATTTATAAGGATGCTGCGGAAACCATCACGGGGAATTGCGATACCGTATTATTTCTTGGAGGAAAAGAAAGCTCCACGTTAAAGGAAATCTCGGAAACGCTGGGAAAAGAGACCATCGATCTTTACAATACCTCTGATACCAGAGGAACAAGCCAGTCCTATGGTTTGAATTATCAGAAGACAGGGAAAGAATTGATGAGCCGAGATGAACTGGCTGTAATGGATGGAAATAAATGTATCTTACAACTCAGAGGTGTGCGGCCATTTCTTAGTAACAAATATGATATCACAAAGCATAAGAAATATAAGGAATTGGCGGATGCGGATAAAAGGAATGCGTTTGATGTGGAAAAATACCTGGAGCATAAGCTGGTCTTTTCGCAGGATACAGAATTTGAAGTGTATGAAGTAAATGTAACAGAAGAGGATGTGAAAGCAGTGATAGAGGAAGAAGTAAACTAAAAAGAGTATCTTTTGGGCTAGAAATGTGATATGTTTTTATAAAGACGAATTAGAATTTGACAAGGAAGTGTGATTGTATGAAAAAAATGATATTAGGAATTGCGTGGCAGCTAATGGGGTTTATTGGTGCAATAATTATCCTATGCTCTGCGGCACCCCACAGCTGGGATTATAATGGCATTACGGGTATTTTAGGAAGTTTGTTAGGGTTAGAGTTAATAATTCCATTCATTGTTTGTATTGTATTGTTTATTTTCGGCGCAGTGATTTGTTTCAAAGCAATGGATAGAAAGTAAATTCCAGTTTGTAGAACTGAAAAATATGAATTTGATGCAATAATAGGAGATGTTAATTTGCGTTGCTTGTGGCAATGGTTGTTTTGATATTTAATGATTGTATCAAAACAAAGGAGGCACAGGGTATGTTAAATGAGAATATTAGAAATTTGCGAAAATCAAAAGGACTTTCGCAAGAAGAACTAGCTATAAGGTTAAATGTAGTAAGGCAAACAATATCCAAATGGGAAAAAGGAGTTTCCCAAACAAAAGGATATTAAGAAATAACCTGTGTTTACCTGCTTGCAAATTATTGTATTTGGATAAACGAGAAAAAAACTTTTTATTGACAGATATAATATCAGATATTATAATTGTCCGTAATTGAATAACTATCTTCAGGGCAGGGTGTAATTCCCTACCGGTGGTATAGCCCACGAGCCGAAAGGCATGATTTGGTGAAATTCCAAAGCCGACAGTATAGTCTGGATGAAAGAAGATGAAAGTAAGTTTATGCTTTTTTTGCGTGCTCTGGAATGATTTTATATTGTTTCAGAGCATTTTCTTTAATCGCATAAATCCTCTTTTGCATGTCTTGGATAGATTTTATTCAAGGCATGTATTTTTTTGGAGGTGTAAAAATGAGCGATACAGAATACATGAAATTAGCAATAAAACTGGCAAAAAAAGGTGCTGGCTATGTCAATCCTAATCCTATGGTTGGGGCAGTAATTGTAAAAGATAATCGAATTATAGGACAGGGATACCATGAAATCTTTGGTGGATTGCATGCAGAGAGAAATGCATTAAAAAATTGTAGGGAGTCACCTGTAGGAGCAACACTTTATGTAACACTTGAACCATGCTGTCACTATGGTAAGACACCACCTTGCACAGAAGCAATTATTAAAAGTGGCATTACAAGAGTAGTCGTCGGAACTTTAGACTGTAATCCTATTGTGTCTGGAAAAGGTGTAAAGGTACTTGAGGAAAACAACATTCAAGTTGTGATAGGAATTTTAGAAATGGAGTGTCAACAGTTAATCAAAGTTTTTAGAAAATATGTTACAAGGCATATTCCTTATGTTTTTATGAAATATGCAATGACAATGGACGGGAAAATAGCAACTTATACAAATCAATCAAAATGGATAAGTGGCGAAAAAGCGAGAAAACAAGTACATCAATTCAGGCATAAGGTTACTGCGATCATGGTAGGAGTGAATACCGTTATTCAAGATGACCCTTTACTGACATGCCGATTAGAAAACGGGGAAAATCCTATTCGTATCGTATGTGATACAGATTTAAGAACACCCATTACATCAAAAATTATCAAAACAGCGAATGACATTAAAACATATATCGCTACTTCTTCTATTGATGAAAGTAAGATTGCTCTTTACAGAAAATGTGGTTGTGAAATTATTTATACGAAGAAAAAAGGTAATCATATTGACTTAATGAATTTAATGCAATGTTTAGGAAATATGCAGATAGACAGTCTACTTTTAGAGGGTGGAAGTGCAATGAATTGGAGTGCTCTTGAGCAACAGATTGTTGATGAGGTGCAAATTTATATAGCACCTAAAATATTTGGTGGGAGTGCAAAAAGCCCTGTAAGTGGTCAAGGTGTTGCTTTTCCTAATGACGCCATTATGCTTAAACCATATGCTTTTTCTCAAGTGGGAAATGATTATTTCATAGAAAGCGAAGTGATTTATCCATGTTTACAGGAATAATAGAAGAAATCGGTAAAGTAGAAAGAATACAGAAAGATACTTGTAACTGTAAACTATCCATTAAAGCTTCAAAAATATTAGAGGATATACATTTAGGCGACAGCATAGCAGTCAATGGTATCTGCCTTACAGTTACTTGTTTCACTCGACAATCTTTTACAGTTGATGTGATGAATGAAACATGGAACAGAACGGCTCTTAGCCTGTTAAGACATGGAAGCCTTGTGAATTTAGAAAGAGCTATGCCTATGAATGGCAGGTTGGGCGGTCACATTGTTACGGGGCATATTGATGGGACAGGCAGAATATCGTCTGTGCGTAGAGACAAAAATGCGGTGTGGTATCAAATCAATACGCAAAGAGAAATCTTAAATCTAATTGTTGAAAAAGGTTCGATTGCTATTGACGGTATTAGTCTTACTGTCGCAAAAGTATCGAAAGCAGATTTTTCGGTATCCGTTATCCCTCATACTTTGGAGCAAACAATTCTCAAGAATAAACAAGTCGGGGATATGGTAAACCTTGAAAATGATATATTAGGGAAATATGTGCAGAAACTCATAGACAACAGCAATGAAACAGAGTTGTCGAAAGAGTTGTTATGCCGATACGGATTTTAGCAGAAAGGATAAAGGAATTATGAAATATCAAAAAATAAAAGAGGCATTGCAGGCGTTACAAGAGGGAAAACTTGTTTTGGTTATGGACGATAAAGAGAGAGAAAATGAGGGGGATTTAATTTGTTCGGCACAATTTGCGACAACAGAAAATGTTAATTTTATGGCGACTTATGCAAAAGGCTTAATCTGTATGCCTATGAGTGAAAGTCTGGCTAACAGGCTCATGCTTTCCCCTATGGTTGAAGATAATACAGATAACCATGAAACTGCCTTTACAGTTTCTATTGATTATAAGGATACTACAACAGGTATTTCTGCCGAAGAAAGAGGATTAACGGCTCGTATGTGTGTGACTGAGAATGTAAATCCCTTTGACTTTCGTAGACCGGGGCACATGTTTCCTCTGATTGCAAAGAACGGAGGTGCTTTGGAAAGAAATGGACATACAGAAGCAACGGTTGACCTATTGAGGTTGGCTGGCTTAAAAGAATGTGGCTTATGTTGCGAAATTATGAATGAAAACGGGAAAATGATGAGAACACCTGATTTAATTCAGTTTTCTCAAACACACCATATACCTACCCTCACAATTAAAGAATTACAGGAATACAGAAAAGTATATGATTTGCTTGTAGAATGTGTTTCGGTTGTAGAAATGCCTACAAAATATGGGAATTTCAAAGCACATTGTTATATCAATAAATTGAATGGAGAACATCATGTTGCATTGGTTATGGGAGATTTGAATAATGGAAACGATGTGCTATGTCGTGTCCACTCAGAGTGCTTAACAGGAGATGCCTTTGGCTCTTTACGCTGTGATTGTGGACAGCAGTTAGATAAAGCAATGAAAATGATTGCAGAAAATGGTTCTGGTGTATTGCTTTATATGCGACAAGAGGGACGAGGTATCGGGCTTGTCAATAAACTAAAAGCCTATCATTTACAGGATAACGGTATGGATACACTTGACGCCAACCTTGCATTAGGATTTCAAGGCGATTTAAGAGAATATTATATCGGTGCACAGATTTTAAGAGATTTGGGAATAAAATCATTGCATTTACTTACAAATAATCCTGATAAAGTTTATCAGTTAGAAGATTATGGAATGAAAATTTCAAGCAGAGTACCGATTGAAATAGAAGCAAATCCTTATGATAGTTTTTATCTAAAGACAAAGAAAGACCGAATGGGACACATTTTGAATATGGAGGAAAAATAAATGAACACTTTTGAAGGAAATTTAGTAGCAGAAAATATAAAAATCGGTATTGTTGTAGCAAGATTTAATGAGTTTATAACTTCTAAGCTATTAGCAGGTGCATTAGATAATTTGAAAAGAGAAAATGTTGGTGAAAAGGACATAGAGGTAGCTTGGGTTCCGGGAGCATTTGAAATACCTTTGATAGCGTCTAAAATGGCAAAAAGTAAAAAATATGATGCGATTATTTGTTTGGGAGCAGTTATTCGAGGTAGTACAAGCCATTATGATTATGTGTGTAGTGAGGTATCAAAAGGAATTGCTCAAATCAGTTTAAATACCGAAACACCAGTTATGTTTGGTGTTCTTACGACAGATACGATTGAACAGGCGATAGAACGAGCTGGTAGCAAAGCAGGAAATAAAGGCTCTGAATGTGCACAGGGAGCTATTGAAATGGTAAATCTAATTCGTGCATTAGAGGTATAATATGATTGGGGATTAAAAGGTAAAGCGAAAAAGCATAATAGGCGGAGTGATCCAGACACGGCGGTGGGAAAATCTCTTAGATTTTTCCACCGTTTTTAGTGGCTGGTT
>ERZ827520.4371-NODE-4371-length-10603-cov-24.930603_pt1 | contig 10603 bp, 10 predicted proteins | sample MGYA00519581_ERZ827520 | MGnify/ENA primary metagenome ERZ827520 (study PRJEB31778, sample SAMEA3449339) | human gut metagenome | biome: human gut; feature: human-associated habitat; material: faeces | place: United Kingdom | collected 2010/2012 ...
GGTACTATAACCCCGAAGTCGGCAGGTTTATTTCCTCCGATGTCCTCCTCTCCACAGGTCAGGGCGTAATTGGGCATAACGCGTATGCGTATTGCCTGAATAATCCGGTGAATAGAGAAGACTCTAATGGCAATTGGTCCATGCCGAATTGGTTAAAAGTTACTATCGGGGCAGTTGCATTAGTTGGCGCAGTTGCACTAACTGTTGCTACCGGGGTCGGAGCCGCCGCCGTTGCCGTTGGCGTTGCCAAAGTTGTGGGCAGTGTAGCGGTAAGCACAGCTGTCAGTGCAGGGGTGGGTTATCTCGAAAACGGCAAACAAGGAGCTATTGATGGAGCATGCAATGGTTTCATGTTTGGAAGTTTATCTGTATGTGGCGGTGCGGCACTAAAGTATGCCAATGTGCATGCGGCAACTACAGGATCTCCCAATTCAATGGGTAAAGCCGGAGAAAGAATGGCCGGCATTGACCCATCCGCAAAAAGGGCAATAAGAATTAACGGACGTGTTCGAATTCCGGATGAATTAACGCAAACTACGCTTAAAGAAGTAAAAAACGTAAAGTATATTTCTAACACATTGCAGTTGCGTGATTTTGTTGATTATGCAAAAATCACCGGTAGTACGTTAGAACTCTGGGTTAGGCCGACCACAAAGATTGCAAAAACCGTAATTGATGCCGGTTGGAACATTCGGTATCTTTGGTAGAAAGGTGGAAAAAATGGTTTATCATGCATTGTTGAACGACAAAATTGCTTGTGAACAAAATGGAACGGATTTTTTCTGTCCCTCAGAGGATAGGCGGTTGTTGCACAAAATGTTTGATGAAATAAACCATCAGACAGGATCAGACATTCATTATCTCGCGCAAATCGATTCGTTTATTATACCCGGCGCAGGAAGAATTGTTGAAAAATACATTCTTGATTTTACTTCCGAAAGTGTTAAATGTTACTTAATTCCCCAGATGATCGCAGATAAAATTACTGATTGTGACAAATTATTGCTGCAATTATATTTACATTTTAGGCAATCTAAGGAATACATTTCCGAACCCGGGCAGCCTGCGCCTGCGCATATTTACGTTAGGTACGATAATGCTTTCAAGACGCTAAGATCACGGCGAATCGAAAACGAATTAATAACTGTTGTTTGTAATCCTCGTGATGCATTCTACCTACCTCTGACAGTGAACATGCTTGCTTCTTGGAAAAATCCGGAAATGTTTAAGGTATTAACCTTTTATTTGACTGGAACAGATTTTGTTGGGCTTGATATCGGAGATACCGAAGCTCCTATTTATCCGCCAAAGCAGGCTATGATTCGTGAATTGCGTTTCTCTGCAATTGACGGACTCAGGTATTATCCCACAAAAGAAACAGAGGAATTATTGAGCTTGTTTACTGCAAGCAAAGACAGTGATATTTGTTCAGCGGCAAAGCGTACGTTGAAATCAATATCAAGAAAGAGAAAAACTTGATAATATCCGAGCGGACAGTTACGTTCTTGCCGCAAATCTTGGACGGTAGGACCGACTGCATATGCGGTAGTCACATCTTTACCGGTTATTGCATCCATTTTAGCCGGTGTGGGTGCCGTAGCCGGATTAAGTCCGGCGCTTATACCGTAAATTTTGAATTGAGAGGTAATTAAAATGGAAAATCCAAAAACAGAAACAACCGGAAGCTATAAAGCCCGTGTCAAAAAGGAAACCAAGAAGATTGCAATTATTGTGGTTATCGTTCTGTTCAGCATAGAAATTGCAAGAACTCTCACTGACTTTATCTTGGGCATGGGAGCCGAATTCATCACCTATCGTGATTTTGAGAGCCTTAAACTGCTGGATGAATTTGCGGTCGAAACAGAGCTGCCGAAAGATCCCGATCTGAAAGAGCTTGTGCCCGTCAAGAGCTACAGCAAAGAGATTGAATACGACGGAAAACGATTTGTGATTCGAGCATATGAGTTTTCGACTTTCGAAGATTCTGCTAAATATTTGAAGGCATGTGGTTATCCTCAACCCGAACCTTGGAGAACCTCTTATGGCAGAGGTTCGGGTGGATCGTTTAGTGCTGAATACATAACACTTGAAGATGGTAAAATTCTTCATATTGACTGTAAACGCTATCGATACCTGACGGCTTTGACAAACTTCCTGCTTGAGAAGTATCCGGAAGATTTTTCAGAGCTGAAGGACTGCTTTCCCCCGAGTACAACATCTGAAAGCCCGACGGCCTACTTTGACGGTTTAAAGCGAAAGCTCTATTGTGAGACATTGTCGCCATCAGACAAAAAGGCTGCATAAATAACATTGATCAGCGTTTTGGCTGTAATGCTGAAACAAACCGGGCAGTCCGAATGAACTGACCGGTTTGTTGCTTTAAGAGGATGAATCCGGAGCTTATGCTCCTCATCCAAGAATACATTGAAAGCTGCTTTGAAGGGAAACAACTACGGTACGGCAAACCATTCATGCGATGATTACGACGAATTGCTGTCAAACCTCAACAGCGGCTAAATCGCTGTTGAGGTGAGCGTATTCTACAACGGTTGCTCCGGTTTTGTCAATGAGTTTGACGATATCGTTCTGGGCGTTGCGGAGGTAATAATAGGTGTTGAACGTTGAGTTTTAACAGGAATCCACAATTACTTCCTCCCATATATCCTCAAGGGCATAACCATCTATGCGAGCATCATTAAATAATGCGCGACAGGAATCGAACCATTGAGTATTGCCGGTGTTGTCGCTCAAATGAGCTTTTCCATCATCGGCATATGCGATCCAATAGCTTTTTTCCACGAAAGAAAAAATGAATTTCGTTGCCGCATACAATTGCACTATGCAATACAGCTTTGTAAGTTTCCCAAGAAGAGTCATCGGGTTCGGGAATTCCAATGGAATGGATAGCTTCACTCAACAGGACACCATTACCGATATAAACCTGTTCACACAGTTTTTCTAATGAATCTCGTCGTTGGGGTAGGGCATCTGTATCAAGCAGACTGTATTGCGTGCAAAACAAGGAGCGACTTCTCTCTATTGAGTAGAATTCGGAGCCATACTCGAACGTTAAAAGATTATGTTTTTTTAAGTACTTTTTGATTTCTTGTATGGTCATACTCTTCACTTCAGGTACCAAAGGTTGATCTGCCTGCCATGTCTTTTAAACCTCCAAGTCAGTCCATCACGAATTACATTCGTTCCGGTAAGAATTTCGCCCGCATTGATTAAAGCACAAGCTCCTACTCATGAGGCTACAGCATATGTGCCAACAGTTTCTACAGTAGCGGCGGCACTTACAACTGCACCGGTTGCGCCGATACTTGCCGTGACGTGCTTTGTACTATACCTATACTTTCCTGTCACAAAAAGCAAGAAAACTAATTGCCTCTTGTATTTCTGCGCCGCATGCGTTTTCTTCATAATTTTCATCTAAGCCGGCACAGGTATACACATCTCCCAAATAATCCATTATACGTTCACACAACTGACCATCACTGTAAATCTTTGATGCCACAACAGGAAAAGATCTACGAATATTCGCTTCATGGGCACGTTGCAAATATTTATTAACAATTTCGATCGTTTTTTCTTCACTCAACATACATTACATTGTACACACCTAACCTTAATCACTCAACTCTTTTTATTACAACATCACGATTGCTGAGCAGCTTATCCAACTCGGAGCAAAAAAGAGCATAATCATCATATGTTTGTTTTCTAATGAAATATCCTTTATCGAAAAAGCCGTTTTCTTCCGAATAATCCGAACAGGCTCCGAATTTAACCTTTTTACCGTCAACATAAGCCGTAACCTCAAGAATATCTTCCTGCCGAATTCTTTCAAGAATGCTGCCTATTGACCAATCCTCTTTCTCTTTTGAGTGCTTGGGCGCGGAATGATTTTTAACATATTCCCGTTCCTTTACAGATACAGTTATTTGCTGCACCGACACGGCTGACGCTGCGGCCGAAACAATGCAAAACACAACCGATTTCCACACTGCCGCATTTTTCACTATCCATATCGGAAATATAATTGAGCAGGAAGCAATGAGTACTGACACCCAAAATCTATTGGCAGCAATGCTTGATGTGGGTTTCGTGCTCATGCAAAACAGTTTCGCAACATTCTGTGTTCTTTTCCTCCTCTTGTGTGCAGACCAAACAGAGCAACATCCTATCAGTGCAATTACAGAAAATGCTTCAACAACACCTATTCCGCGATAATTCGGGCTGTGTATAAAGGCGAATTTTGTTGAAGGAAGAACCGTTGCATCGATATTTTCTCCAACAGCTGCTCGCTGAAAAATTGTTGAAACACGCACAATCTCCCCATCCTCGAATTTCAAATCAAAAGAGCCGGAACGACGACTCGACAAATCTTCCAGAACAACAGCTTTACCATCTTTGCATTTCCCGCTGAAATAATCCGGAGCATCAATCAACAGTGCCAACATAAAAAGCACCATTAATGCTCCCCAAAAATAATTGGAGATGCAGTCGTATTCACCACGTTCCTTTTTTGTGTATGTCAACGGTATGCCGCGGATTGCATTCACTATGTAGATAATTCCGCATGAAAAAATGATAATTACAGGCACGAATACAAGCGACATGATTTTCTCCCTTCAATAATTTCAGCATGAATATCTAATATGGTTCCGCCTATTCCGTTAAACAGTTCTACTGCTAAGCCTTTTCCAAATACCTTTAGACTCATTCTCCTTGCTGTGCCGTTTTTTAATTTAGTCATTCCTGATTTAAAAACCGAGCTATAACTGTTTCTACCAGCATTCAATCCCTTCAACTTAATCGTGGGTAGCTTTTCAGAAGCTCCGCATAATGCAGCCCCACAAGCAACATCCTTGAGAGTATCAAATCCAATTTCAGCCCATGATTTTTCGTAGCCGTTTTTTGTAATTTTCGACAATCCTTCACCGACGAGCGTTGATAAACCACTACCAATCGCTGCAGCTGCTGTAGGAGCCGTTCCATGTGCTATAAAGACAGCCTCTGTTGCACCTCCGACAGCTTCTCCCACATAGTCCTGCCAACTACTTAAGTGCACTTCGCCAGTTAATGCCACCGATGACACAACATCCGTAACTACTTTACTGACAACACCTACAACCGCACCGACTGCCGCCGCAATCAATCCCCAAAGATTGCCCTGAGTATCTTCCCGAACAATGGGGTTATTCCCGCAATACGCATACGCGTTATGCCCGAGAACGCCCTGACCGGTGGAAAGGAGGACATCGGAGGAAATAAACCTGCCGACTTCGGGGTTATAGTACCTGCTTTGGAGGTAGTAGAAACCCGTCTCCTCGTCATACACATATCCACGGTAGCGGAAGGGATTATTCTTTCCGAGTGTGGACGCGAGTGAGCCCGAGGTTGACAGCAGTTTGCCCCAACTGTCATAGCGGTATTCTACAACGGTTGCTCCGGTTTTGTCAATAAGCTTCACAATGTCATTCTGGGCATTGCGAAGATAATAATAGGTGTTAAAGGTCGTGCCGTTATCGGTTGAATAATCAACAGCAACGACATTGCCGGATGCGTCATAGCTGAAACGGAGGATCTTGGCGCTGCTGCCGGAACCCACCGTCATGCCTATAAGAAGACTGTCGTTGTAATAATAGTTCGTTACGGTGCCGCATAGGTGCTCTGCGCACTATAAAGATGACTTTATCTAATGCCGCAAGGATTTTTTAATCAGTTGCTGACACGATCAACTATTTTGTTTGTAAATAGATCTCTCTGTATGACCTCAATAACGATCTCGTTTTCAAGTTCAAAACACACAAGATTAGCATCTTCGGTAATATAAGCCGGGATATAAAATCCGCTGCCAACATCAACATGTGGTTGGCCGATTTTTTCTGTCAGTTCGTTGAAATCAACATTCAAAAACTGACTTATATCGCTGTTTTATTTACCAAATCAAATCCTTGTATGCGACGACATTTTCTATCGGACGAGAATTCAACCAACTTTTGAACAATCTCACCGTCGGCTACGATTATTAAATAATTCTCGTTGACTTTGTATGCAGACAAAACGTTGATTGAGATGTATGGCATGTGCTGCTTGTTAATGCTGCGTATTGAATCACCTACCATAAATTTATGGTTGCTTGAACATGCAGAACAAACATTACTGCAAACAAAAAAGCAATGATTTTCTTCATGGGGTCTCCTCCGGTTTCAATTTGGTTTAACTTCATAATGCCCTAAAACCCCGTTTAGCTTTTTTCCTTAATCCGGTCGAAATCTGACTGTTGACAGGGGCAGAATGTCTCTAAGCTTTTCGCCTTCGATAATGATATCCCCTATTTCGTCTATCCGATCAACGGGGTATGGTGTCCAATCGTAAATGAGAATCGATTGATGCGGATCTGGAATCTCCAGATAATTTGGCCGTATCCCGACATCGATGGCAGTTATGACATTCTCCTCAAACAAGGGGAATATTGTGTATGCGGTGTGCTTGTACAACAACTCTATTTCGCCGCCCCTCAGCAGGAGGTCAGTTAATTCGTCAAACGAATGAAAACTTCTGTCATACGTAGAACACATGATTTCTTCTCCATATTCTTATATTGATATTGACATTGCAACCGCAAAGAGGCCAATTACCCGGTATGTTTGGGGAGAGTATTGGATTTCCATTCGGACTCCAATCGACTTTGTGCCAATGCGGGTTTGGATGCAATTTAGGGTTGCTGTGGTTGGTATTATGTTGCTGCATATCAGCGCGGCCATCTTCTCCAATATGGGTCTTTTTGTAGTCTTCCGGACCATCTTTGATTTCACCGGATTTCCCGAAAAACTGATTTTTATTTGATAGAACAATACCGTCCCATACAGCCTGAACCGTTGCAATACTATCAATTACGATTGTCTGAATAGCTGAGACGAATTGCTGAGCTAATGATTGCTCTTGATTGGTGGCCAAATCAATTATCAAGCAAACGCACAATGCCAACACAAAAATGCTGGTAAAAGCGATCGCTGTTCCACCAATGGCAAGAGTGGTGCTCGCCCCTTCTGAATCAGATAACCGACAAGGATTATTCAGGCAATACGCATATGCGTTATGCCCAATTACGCCCTGGCCGGTGGAGAGGAGGACATCGGAGGAAATAAACCTGCCGACTTCGGGGTTATAGTACCTGCTTTGGAGGTAGTAGAAACCTGTCTCGGCTGGGCATCTATATGTACCCGGCAATCACACAAGTGATTGCACGGTCGTTATTCTCACTTTTATTCCTGTTTCAAATTTCGTCTGCCATTCCGATGAAACGGTAAACAATGGTGATTTCCTGTTGCCGGCATCCGTCCACCTTAACGGCATGCCCGATCTCAATTCGCTCAATTAACTGATTGAGCATATTTGCCGTGAGCGTTTCGATATTCAAATACTCATCCAGCACGGCTTTCAGTTTCTGCACATTCTGCTCGTCGTTGCTCTCTGTGCCTAACTCTGCTTCAATCACCGCAAGCCTTGCGGTGATTTGCTTTTGTTCGTTGGTATACTCAGTTAGCATCGAATGATAGCTATCCGGCTCCAAGAGGTCAGCGGCAAAATCCTCGTACAGTTTTTTAATGATTCTTTTCAGCACAGTCAGCCGTTTACTGGCTTTGGCTTGCTCGGCTATCAGCTTGTCCGTCTTTACCCGCTTGGTGCGTTGCTTTTGAATTCGTTCCAACAGCTCGCCGCTTTGCATTTTGTTTGCGATACTCCGCACCCGTTTCAACACCTCACCATACAAATATTAGTAATAAATTGTGTGGTTGTGCTTGCAATCTTCTGGATTGGTATAGTGGTGAGTACAACGAATCAGCGGTGTCGGCCCGGATTTCAGCGGCTTCATCATCAGCGTCATACGGTGTCCGCACTCCGCGCAAAAGGTCAGGTCTTTGAACACATTGTCAAAGTCATGCTTTTTCGGCCGGTGCCGTAGACTGATGAGGGTTTGCACGCGTTCATAGTCCCCCCGGCTGACCAGCGGTTCATGGCGGTCGGCAACAACGATACGCTGTTCTTTCGGTACTCTGACACACTCTTTCGTCTTGTAGTTGATAATCTCGACCTTGTGGTTCACCATATCTCCGGTGTATACCTGATCTCTGAGAATCGCTCTCACAGTCTGATAACACCAACTGAAAAGAGAATCCTTGCCCTGCTGATACCTCGAAAAGCGTGTGTCGCCGTTCTGTACCTTGTAAACTCCCGGCGTGACGATTTGCCTTGCGGTCAGAATCCGACTGATTTGCGAAAGACTGTTTCCGGCAAGAGAAAGGCAAAAGATTTCCTTTACCACGGCTGCGGCTTCTTCGTCTACGATCAAGCGGTTTCGGTTTGTGGAATCTACCTTGTAGCCGTAAGGTGCCTGTGCATTGATATAGTACCCCTTGTAGGCTCTTTGGCACTTTGCTGACTTTACCTTTCGTGACAAATCTTTTGCGCACATATCGTTCAGAATGTTCTTGAACGGTGCAATGTCATTATCGTCCCGATTGGTGTCGCTCCCGTCATTTACGGCAATATACCGTACCCGTTTCCAGCTGAAATACACATCGGTGTAATAGTCGGTCTGGATATAGTCCCTGCCCAGTCTGCTCAAATCCTTGGTAATAACGAGATTAACCTTGCCATTGTCAATGTCCTCAAGCAGCCTTGTAAAAGCCGGACGGTTGAAATTTAATCCCGAATAGCCGTCATCCGCATAGATTGCATAAATAGGAAACCCTCGCTCGTGGCAGAAGTTCTCCAGCATCATCTTTTGCGTTTCAATGCTGACGCTTTCGCCTGCCTGTTCGTCATCCTTGCTGAGTCTGCAATAGACCGCTGTACTGTAAATGGTTTGCTCATTCCTCACTTGTTCCATGTTCTGCTCCTTTCCGGGAACAAAGTGAATCCTGAGATTGTTCGGTTTCTTTTATTACACCGTGGTATCTTCTCTCCGTCAATACGGCAGCACTTGACAAAAACACTGCCGAAAAGACATCTTCCGGATTTTGCTTGCCTACGAAACACTCGTGAACAATCAGCTTGATCTTTCCCATAGTTGCCTCCTTTACCGTGAGAGTAACAGTTGGAGGGAGAGAAGTCCCTCCAACTGTTTCCTCACATAAAGCCCAAAAAGCAAGTCTCAACTTTGAATGTTCACAAAATGTTTACATGTTGCAAGCTGCATGCTGTGTACCAGCAAGCATCGCGTTTGGTCACCCAAACACAGACTTGTTGGGATAGTCCCAAGCCCTTACAAAAAATCAATACCAGAAATATTATTTAAGGTCAAATAAAGACAATGCAATTGGTGGCTTTTTACAACCATAATTATATGAGGTGCAAACTCAATCACTTCCCCAATCGATTCAGGATTGCCGATGCATAGGATGTTCTTTCTTTCATCCCAATACACTTTATTTGAAAACGGATGATAATGGCAACCTTCTCCAGGAAAAAGCATCTCGCCACTTTTAATAAAAACTCTTCTCGCTTTCGATTCTGGCAAAACTAAAGGTTTATGCAACACTTTTAATTCATCTAAAAAGCTTTGAAATTTTATACAAAGACCAGTAGAACTATCAACTATAAGTTCAAATCGCCAATTGCCACCAAGCAATATACTGTAATCTCCATTTGTTGTGGATTGATATAATAAAGACCTATCTTCCGTTAGGTAAAAATCATTTCTGTCCTTAACAGAATCCCTATCATACAAATCGCCAATCATAAACTCAATCTTATTCATTTGGATATGATTTTTCATTTTTTCCTCCTATTTTAAAAACCATGTCCCCAATGCCACACTAAATCTTTGGCGGTATTTATTCCCAATCTCCAAAGTTTTTCTTTTCCATTTACAGAACCCATAGCGCTAAAGACATAACCAAATGAATCTTTTGTCATTTTACCATATTTAATCACTTGCTTTTGTGTTAATACAGAGTTTGCATATGGTCTGCTCATATGTGTGACATCAGAAATAGTGTCGGTATAATTGTAATTCTGAATATTATTATAGGCTTTTATTCGAGGCGCATTTTTTGCGGTCCATCCACCACGTATTGCCGTTCCTATCTCTGCTACAGCTGCAGTGGTATTAGAGTAAACATCATAAGCTTTTTCGTTTCCACGGAAAACATCATCTCGTACAGAATTATGACCAGTCGCCGCCTCACCTAATTCAGACACACCATTTACTGCGGTTAATGCTCCAGCAGTTACCGTAACCGCTGCAACAGCCATCATTGCAGGCGCAGCTACCCCACAAGTCAAAACAGAAACACCAACACAAATCGCTGTAATGCCAATAGCTAACCAACCAGCACCCTTTCCAAAACTTGACCAATCAAATGTTCCATAGGGGTCATATCCCATAACAGGGTTATTGCCACAGTAGGCAAATAGATTGTAACTGGTAAGTCCTCCCATACCTAAATATGCGATGTCGTCTGCATTAATAAACCGACCGATCTCAGGATCATAATAACGGCTGGATACATAGTAGAATCCTGTTTCCTCATCATAGACATACCCACGGTAACGGAAGGGATTATTCTTTCCGAGTGTGGACGCGAGT
>ERZ827520.4379-NODE-4379-length-10585-cov-2.377588_pt1 | contig 10585 bp, 10 predicted proteins | sample MGYA00519581_ERZ827520 | MGnify/ENA primary metagenome ERZ827520 (study PRJEB31778, sample SAMEA3449339) | human gut metagenome | biome: human gut; feature: human-associated habitat; material: faeces | place: United Kingdom | collected 2010/2012 ...
TCGAAAACTGGGGCAGCGACGACGAGGTGGCGGCTTATCTGGAAAAAATCGTGCGCAAGCAGGCCGGCGACCGCTCCGGGCTGATTTACGGCATGGGCCACGCCGTGTACACCCTTTCGGACCCGCGCGCCGTCATGCTCAAGCGCAGCGCCAAGGCGCTGGCGGCGGAAAAGGGATTTTTGGAGGAGTTTGAGCTGATCGAGTCGGTCGAACGCCTTACGCCCGCCGTGTTTACCGCGGTCAAGGGCGACAAAAAGGTCGTTTCCGCGAACGTGGACCTCTACTCCGGTTTTGTGTACAAGATGCTCGGCATCCCGGCCGAGCTGTGCACGCCGCTGTTCGCCATCGCCCGCATCGTGGGCTGGTCGGCGCACCGGATCGAGGAGCTGCTCACCTGCGGCCGGATTATGCGGCCCGCCTACAAGTCGATTGCCGAGAACGGCGAGTACGTCCCCATTGCGGAACGCGGCTGACCGTCTCCGCACTTTTGCCGGACCCCGCGCGCTGCGGGGTTCGGCTTGTTTGTTTTACATGGGCGCGGGCGGCATATGCCGTTTAGAATTGGAAGATTCAGGGCATACTGATGTTTGCAGCGCGGGCGTCCGTGCGCCCGGCAGCCTCCGTATTTTGCGAAAATACTTTTCATTTCGCGTTTTTTGTGGTATAATCCCTGCGTGCAGCCGCTGAATTCGTTTCGGCGGAGCGCGGCAGGACTCTGGCAGGGGAAAGATGTGAAGATGGAAGAATCGAAGAAAAACAACCAGTCGACACAGCGGCTCGACGGTCCGGGCGGAAAACAGCCCGGAAAACAGGCGGACAGGCGGAAGGTGACGCGCATTTTCATTGTGAGCTTCTGCGTATGCCTGATCGCCGCGGCCATTGTCGGCGGGATTTGGTATATGCTCAGCGGCGGTATGCCCGGCTATGGGCGCAGCATGAAGCTCGGCGCGCAGGCGATGGAGGAGGGGGACTACGCGCGCGCGGAGGAGTATTTTGTCAAGGCGCTGGAACTGGACGGCCAGTCGGTGGAGGCGCGGCTGAATCTGATAGCGGCCTGCGAGAAGCAGGAGAAGTTCGAGCGCATGCTCGTACTTGCAAAAGAGGGCGTGGAACTTTCGCCCGCCACCTATGAATATTATGAATGCGCCGTGCGGGCCTTTGTCCACATGGACAGAATGGATGAAGCGCGCGCATTTATCAACGGCGTGGAGAACAACTACGCCAAAATAAAAATTGAGCGGAACCGGCCGGAGCCGGTCAGCTTTTCCGCAGAGCCGGGCACATACGGCGAGGAGTTTTCGCTGCGGCTGTCGGCGTCCGTCGGGTGCTCGATTTACTATACCACGGACGGCGGCGTCCCGACGATCCATTCCACCCAGTATACCGATCCGATTCCGCTCACATACGGCACGACCGTCGTGCGTGCGTTCGCCGTATCGCACAGCGGTATCATTACCGATGAATACAGCGCCACGTACGTGCTGCGCGACGAGAACGCGCCCTATACGTTCAAGGACGCGAAAGTGGAGCAGCTTGTGCGGCGGATTCTGGGCCTGGCCTATGACGACATCACATACAAGCAGCTCGACAAGATCACCGCGTTTACCAACACGCCGGACGGCGGGGAGATTGACGGCTCCATACTGACAATCGCCGACTTTAAGGAATTTATTAACCTGGATGAAGTGCGGCTGACCGGGGAGCGGGAGATTGCCGACCTGGAGGTGCTCGCAGAGCTCCCGGGCCTGAGCTTCCTGACGCTCAACCAGTGCGACGTGAGCAACGAGGATCTGCAGATGATCTCGCAGCTTGCCGCGCTTACCTCGCTGTCGCTGGACGACAACGTGTTTACCGACCTTACGCCGCTGGGCGCGCTGACCGGCCTGACCTATCTTTCCGTTTCCGACAACGGGCTGCGCGACGTGGCGGGCCTGGCCTCGCTGTCCAAGCTCAAAACGCTTGTGGCGGCGGACAACCAGATCATAGACCCGCAGGGCGTCGCCGGGATTGTGTCCGTCAGCGTGCTGGACCTGTCCGGCAACCAGCTCTCCTCCGTCGTCAATCTCGCGCCGCTGACGCGGCTGACGGACCTCAACCTCTCGGGCAACAGAATTTCTTCGCTCGACGGGATTTCGGCTTTCCCGTCCCTGCGCAATCTGGATCTTTCCGCCAACAGCCTGACGGACATTGCGCCGCTGTCCGCGCTGCGCAACCTCGACGCGCTCGACCTGAGCCGAAACAGGGTGTCCGACTATGCGCCGCTTGCGCAGACGAAGCTGACGAGCCTGAAGGCGACGCACAATTCCATTGGCGACCTCGACAGCATCGCCTCCATCCGGACCCTGCGCACGCTCAATGTGGCGACCAATATGATTACGTCCGTCAAACCGCTGGAGAATCTTTCCGAGCTTGCGGAGCTCGACGTCAGCAACAATCTGATTTTCCGTCTCTCGCCGCTGACGGACTGTCCGTCGCTTGGCACGGTGGCGTGCGGCGGCAATCCCGCTATTGATACGAGGAAGCTGGAGGAGCGGGGGATTACTCTGAAATGACAAATGCGGCGCCGCCGTGCGCTGTGCGCCGCAAGGAGAGGAGCGTTTCGTTATGAGACAAAAGAAGAAATCGAGACGCGGCGTAGCCGCGCTGATTGTGGCCCTGTGCCTCGTCGTGGCCGTCGCGGCGGCTGCGTTTCTGCTGCTGTGGGACGGCGGGCGGCTGCTGGGCCTGGATCGGACGGGCGGCTCGAGTTCCGTGGATTCGGCGCAGGCCGCCAGCCGCTCCGCGCTGGAAGCCGAGCGGGAGGCGCTCCGGCAGCAGCTCTATGAACCCGTGCTGCAGCCCGACGCGGTTGTGAGCGAGGCCGGACTTGTGACCCTCGACCCGTCCTATACGACGGGTGCGGCGGACCTCAGGCTGGACACCGACGCGGCCAAGGCGTTTATGAGCCTGCTTGACGACGCGGCGGAAGAGGGGATCGACGCGCGCATCGACCTCGGGTACGCGCCGGAGCAGACCGGCTGCGGCGGGGACGCGCACGGCGGATACTCGGCGGACATCGTGTCCGGCGCGGCGGAGGACGAGGGCGTGCCGTTCGAGGAGACGGTGTGCTTTCTGTTTCTGAAGGACCACGGCGTGCAGTACGGAATCGTCTGCGACTACCAGTTGTTCCTGGAGAGCAGCGCCGACCGCAGCCCGAACCACTTCCGCTATGTAGGAACAGAGGCGGCGGCGTTTATCTATGAAAACAATCTCAGCCTTATGGAGTACCGCGAACTGCTGGAGCAGCGGCTTTCGCAGGCCGAAGCCGACCTCGGCGGCGCGGCGTCCTCCGCCTCATAAAAAAAGCTTGATTTTACGGCGCTTGTGTGGTATACTGAATATGGAAATGAGGTAAGAGCAGGGGAATCCCTGCTCTTACAGTTTCATTCAACCGAATTTACGGGGTAAAAGGGGTGTTCCGGCATGTCTGACAGGATACGTGACCTGGTGTGGTCGCTCGCGGAGGAACCGGCGAAAAACGTAGGCGTTTCCATTTGGGACGTGGAGTTCCAGAAAGAGGGCGGCGAATACTATCTGCGCGTGTATATCGACCGCGTGCCGGACGGCGTTACGTCCGACGACTGCGAGAATATGGCAAGCCAGCTCAACCCGCTGCTTGACGAGGCCGACCCGATCGACCATTCCTACATCTTCGAGGTGAGCTCGCCGGGCATTGAGCGCAAGCTGCGTCTGCCGGAGCACTACCAGGCCTGCATCGGCGAGACCGTGCGCGTGAAGTGCTACCAGGCCGGGGACGGACAAAAGCAGTTTGTCGGCACGCTTGAATCCTACCGCGACGGGGATATCGTCGTCCGGGACGGAGAGGGCGCGCACCCGGTTGAGAAAAAAAATATAGCCCTTTGCAGAATCGAATTCGACTTTGAAGGCTGATCCCGCGCGGACGCTTATACAGACCGACAGGAGGAAAGAATATGAATAGCGAGTTTTATGAGGCGCTGACCCTTTTGGAAAAAGAAAAGGACATCAAAAAGGAATATATGCTGGAAAAGATCACGGCGGCCATCATAGCCGCGGTCAAAAAGGAAAAGAATATGGATATGCAGCCGGAGAACATCGCCTCTTTCTTCGACGAGGAGAAAAAGACGGTCCGGTTCTTCGTGCGCAAAGAGGTCGTGGAAAACGTGGAGAACCCGCTGACGGAAATCGACCTCGCATCCGCGAAAAAAATCAATAAAAAATACGTTATAGGCGATATTGCCGAGATTGACCTGGACACCAAGAGCTTCGGCAGAATCGCCGCCAAAGTCGGCAAGAACGTCATCGTGCAGGGGATCAACGAGGCGGTATACGGTTCGCTCGCCCGTGAGTTTACGGATAAGCAGGGCGAGATTGTGACCGGCATCGTCGAACGCATCGACCTGAAGAACAAGGCCGCCGTGCTCATGATCGGCCGCTATGAGATGATGCTGCCCGTGCGCGAGATGATTCCGCGCGAGCTGATCGGCGAGGGGGACCGGATCAAGGTCTACGTCGTCGAAGTGCGCAAGAAAGAGCGCGAAAAGGGCCGCTCTTTCAACGAGGTGCTGCTGTCGCGGACCCATCCGGGCCTTGTCCGCCGTCTGTTTGAGCTGGAAGTGCCCGAGATCGCGGACGGCACCGTCGAAGTCATGTCCGTCGCCCGGGAGGCCGGGTCGAGGACCAAGATCGCGGTCATGAGCACCGATCCGAGCGTCGATCCGGTCGGCGCGTGCATCGGGCCCAAGCGCAGCCGTATCTCCAATGTGATCGAGGAGATCAAGGGCGAGAAGATAGACATTATCAAATACAACGCCGACCCCGCGCTGTATGTGACCGCCGCGCTCTCGCCGGCCGTCGTCATCAGCGCGGAGGTGGATGAGAAAAACAAGGCGTGCAGCGTGATTGTTAGCGACGATCAGCTCTCCCTCGCCATCGGCAAGGAGGGGCAGAACGCGCGCCTGGCCGCAAAGCTCACCGGGTACAAGGTGGATATCCGTCCCCTGTCCGGTCTGCAGCGCTAGGGAGGGATCCGCATGAAGGCACGCAAAATCCCCATGCGCATGTGCGCGGGGTGCGGGGAATCGCGGCCCAAGAAAGAACTGATCCGGGTCGTGCGCAGTCCGTTGGGCGAAATCAGTCTGGACGCGACGGGCAAGAAGCCCGGCCGCGGCGCATATATCTGTCCCCGGCCTGAATGCCTGAAAAAGGCGCGCAAAAACAAGCGGATTGACCGTTCGTTCGACGCTTCCATTCCGGAGTCCGTATACGAGGCGCTGGAGCGGGAGCTGGCGGAGTCGCCGCCGACAGGGGGGCAGGATTCGCCTTGACAGAACGTTTTTTGACAAACCTGGGCCTTGCGCGGCGGGCCGGCAAACTCGCGCGCGGCAGGGAGGAGACGCTGGAACGGCTTCGCGCGGGCGCGCTGCAGGGCGTATTTGTGGCGTCGGACGCCTCTGAACGCAGCAGGCGCGGCATCGCGTCGGCCTGTGCGCGGTACGGGAAGGAATGCGTTTCGGTGCCGTTCACAATGGAACAGCTTGGAAACGCAGTCGGCGCGCGGCCGACGGCGGTATTTGGAATTACGGACAGCGGATTGTACGGGCTTTTGATGTCGGCGGTGCCGACGCCAGAGAAGGAGGCAGGCTATGAGTGCAGTAATGAAATATAAGGTATACGAGTTCGGGAAGGATTTCAACATGTCCAGCACGCAGGTGATGGACGTGATTGAGAAATACTTTGAACGCCCGAAAAACCACATGACGGCGTTGTCGGACAGAGAGCTGGATATGCTCTTTGAATATATCACGAAAGAGCGCGGACATGAGAATTTCGACAAGTATGTCGAGATACTCAATTCGGAGAAAAAGGCGCAGGCCGCGCCGCAGGCTCCGGCTGCCGCGCAGAAGGGCGCGCCGGCCCAGGCCGGCGCGGCGCCCGCCGCGCCCGGCGTACAGAATGCTGCGCAGGCCCGGCCCGCGTCTGCGTCCGCGCCGCCTGCGCCCCGCAAGAAGAAATCGGGCCCGCGCCAGATCCGCGGCGAAGTGGAAAAGCGCATTGTGGACACCAAGTCGGTAGAGGTCAACCTCTCCAAGTACGACCAGAAGCTCGAGGACCTTGCGCCGGAGCGCGCCAAGGACCTGGGCAAGCAGTTCCAGAAGCTCAAAAAGCAGCCGAACCGCCGCGGCCCGCGCCGCCGCACCGAGACCGAAGCGGAGAAAATCCGCCGCCTCGAAGCGGAGCGCGCCAAGCGTCCGCAGCTTTCCATTGTGCTGCCGGATGAAATCGTTGTATTCGACCTTGCGGCAAAGCTGCATGCGACAAACGCGCAGGTGATTAAAAAGCTCATGTCGCTTGGCATTATGGCTTCCGCCAACCAGACGATCGAGTACGACGCGGCGGCCCTGGTCGCCGAGGACTTCGGCGCAAAGGTCACGCGCGAGGTGGTCGTGACCATTGAGGAAAAGCTGATCGACGAGAGCGAGGACAACGAAGGGAACCTCGTGCCCCGCAATCCGGTTGTGGTCGTCATGGGCCACGTCGACCACGGCAAGACCTCCCTGCTTGACGCGATCCGCGACAGTAACGTCGTATTGGGCGAGGCCGGGGGAATTACCCAGCATATAGGCGCGTACAAGGTCAATATTAAAGGCAGGGACATCACCTTTCTGGATGCGCCCGGACATGAGGCGTTTACCGCCATGCGTGCCCGCGGCGCGCAGGTCACGGATATCGCCATACTTGTGGTCGCGGCCGACGACGGCGTGATGCCGCAGACGATCGAAGCGATCAACCACGCAAAGGCGGCCGAGGTGGGCATTGTCGTGGCCATCAACAAAATGGATAAGCACGGCGCCAATCCCGACCGCGTCAAGCAGGAGCTCACCGAATACGGGATTATCCCGGAAGAGTGGGGCGGCGACACCATCTGCGTGCCCGTCTCCGCGCTGAAAAAAGAGGGCCTGGACGACCTGCTGGAAAACGTTCTGCTCGTGGCCGAGATGCGCGAACTGAAAGCCAATCCCGACCGGCAGGCGCGCGGCACCGTCATCGAGGCGCGGCTTGACAAGGGCCGCGGCCCGGTCACGACCCTGCTCGTCCAGAACGGCACGCTACACATGGGCGATACGCTCATTGCCGGCAAGACGGTCGGCCGCGTCCGCGGCATGACCGACGACAAGGGCCGTCCCGTGCAGTCCGCCGGTCCGTCCGACCCCGTCGAGATCATCGGTATGTCCGAAGTTCCCGAAGCGGGCGACGTGTTCCACGCCGTGGCCGACGAACGCATGGCCAGGGAGCTTGTGGAACAGCGCAAATACAAGGAAAAGGAAGAACAGTTCAAGCAGAACCAGTCCGTCTCCCTGGAGGACCTGTTCAGCAGGATCCAGGAGGGCGACGTGAAAGACCTCAATATCATCGTCAAGGCCGATGTGCAGGGCAGCGCGGAGGCGGTCAAGGCCTCCCTTGAAAAACTGTCCAACGACGAGGTGCGCGTCAAAGTCATCCACACCGGCGTCGGCGGCATCAACGAGTCCGATATCATGCTCGCGTCCGCGTCGAACGCGATTGTCGTGGGCTTTAACGTGCGCCCTGACAATTCGGCGGCCGACAGCGCGGCGCGCAACGGCATCGACATCCGCACCTACCGCATCATCTACGAGTGCATCGAGGAGATCGAGGCCGCCATGAAGGGCATGCTCGCCCCCAAATTCCGCGAGAAGGTCACCGGCCACGCGTCGATCCGGCAGGTGTTCCGCGTCTCCGGCGTCGGCTCCATCGCCGGCTGCTATATGACCGACGGGTCCATCGGCCGGGGCAGTAACGTGCGCCTGCTGCGCGACAACGTCGTCATTTTCGAGGGCAAGCTCGCCTCCCTCAAGCGCTTCAAGGACGACGTGCGCGAAGTGAACGAGGGCTATGAGTGCGGCATGAGCATTGAGAAGTTCAACGACATCAAAGAGGGCGACGTCATCGAGGCCTATATCATGGAGCAGCTGCAGCAGTAAGCCGCGTCCGCACAGAGGAAAGGAACAGAAACATGGCAGGACACAGAATAGAGCGCATCAACGCCGACGCGCAGCGGGAGCTTGCGGGGATCATCCGCACGCTGAAGGACCCGCGCATTCCCATGATGACGACGGTGACGGGCGTTCGTGTGACGGAGGATCTGAAGTTTGCAAAAGTCTATATATCCGTGCTCGGCGACGAGGAGACCAGGGCGGCGGCGTTCGCGGCCCTGAAGGCCGCCGCCGGCCATATCCGCGGCGCGCTGGCAAGCCGGCTCGACTTGCGCATTACGCCGCAGCTTCTGTTCGAGCGCGACGACTCCATGGACCAGGGCGCGCGTATCGACCGGCTGCTCAAGGACATAAAAAGCGAAGAGAAATAAATAAAATAAATATAAGTGGAGAGGGCTGAAAAGCATGTTAGTATCCAAAAAGACCGTAAAACCCGCGCCGGAGATCAGGGACGGCGCAGTGTACTCGTTTATGAACTGCGACACCGGCCGCAAGATCCATGCCGACGGCAGGACGGAATTCACCGTTGCCGCGGTGGGCGACGGCGAATATGCGCTGCGGCTGGGGAACGCCTACGTTTCCCTGCCCGACGGGACGCTGACCGGCGCGCCTGCGCCGGTTAAGATCGTGCCTCTGAAAAACAGCCGCTACATGATTCTGCTCGCCGACGGCGCCGCGCTCTGCGACGACGACGCGGGCGAGAGCTGCCAGGCGTCGCTTGCGCCGGCGAAGAGCATCGACGCGATCGAGTGCTGCTGGTATCTGACCGAGCAGGGCCGGCCGGAGCCGATGAAGATTATGCCGATCGGCGACTCCATCACTTTCGGCGCGAATGTGGACGTCCCGGAGGACGAATGGGTCGGCTGCCGCCCCGAGCTCGCGGAGATGTTTGCGGAGAACCCGGACAACCGGTTCGTGTTTGTGGGCAGCATGAAAGAGCACAATTCCGGCATGGACGACACCGTCCTCTACCGCCACGAGGGCCACGGCGGCTGGATGGCGGACGATATTTATCAGGTAAATCCCGAGTCCCGCGGCCTGATCGACTATCTCGACCAGTTCCTGGGCAAGTACACGCCCGACGTTGTGCTGACGCAGGTGGGAACCAACGACTGCGCCTTTGCCGCCGGCCCGTCCATGTACGAGGAGGTCCCGTATACCGACGAGAGCATGGCGGCGCTGAAAGCGCGCTGGAACGGATATATGGATAAGCTGTGGACGCTGCTTCCTGCGGACGGCGCGATCATCGTCGCCACCGTTCCGCCCACGACGCGCACCCAGTGCTTTGACGACTGGATCAACGAATTCAACAAGGAGATTCCCGCGGCGGTCGCGCGTTATCAGGCGGCGGGCCGCAAGTCGGAACTTGCGCCCACCAACCAGATGATTTCGGACAGCACGCCGGAGCGCGGCCTGTGCTCCGACCAGGTGCACCTTTCCGCCAAGGGGTATACCGCGATGGCGACGGCCTATTATCAGGCGTTTCAGAAACTGTATCCGAATACGATAGGACGGTAAATTTTCGGAGGGGATACCATGGGAACTACGATAGGGAAAGCCGCTGCAGCGCGCATGCTGATGCAGCAGGACCGGATCATGATTATCAGCCACGTCAACCCGGACGGGGACACGCTGGGCAGCTCCTTTGCGCTGTATCACGCCCTGTCTACGCTGGGCAAGCGCGTCTGCGTTGTCAACAACGATAAAATTACGCCGAAATACTGTTTTTTATCCGGCGGCAAGAGCGTTTTGAAACCGCAGTTCGAGCCGGACTTTATCGTCGCGGTCGACGTGGGGGACACGTCCCTGTTCGGCCCCTCGCTGGAGCGCTTTGCTGACCGCGTCCACGTGTGTATAGACCACCGTCCCTCCAATAAGAAGTACGCGAAGTACAACGTGATCGACGCAAAGGCCGCGGCGGTGGGCGAGATTATGCTCGATATCATTCTGGAAATGCGGGTGGATATGAGCCGTGAAATCGCCGACTCGCTCTATACTGCCATCGCGACCGACTCGGGGTGCTTCCAGCACAGCAGCACCACGGCGACCACGCTGCGCAAAGCCGCGAAAACAGTCGATCTCGGCGCGGATATTACATACCTCAACAACCACCTGTTCGTGGTCAAGAGCAAGGAAAAATTCGAGCTGGAGCGGCTCGCCATCCAGAACATGCGCTTTTTCAAGAACAACAGCATCGCCTTTATGGTCCTGTCTCTGGATATGATGAAGCAGTCCGGCGCGAGCCTGGACGACGTGGATGGGATCGCGGCTCTGCCCCGCCAGATCGAAGGCGTCAGCGTAGGGGTCACGATGCGCGAAATCAACGACGGCGAGTACCGCGTCTCCGCCCGGTCGGACGGACATATCAACATGTCGGAAGTCTGCCAGCGTCTGGGCGGGGGCGGGCATGTGCGCGCCGCCGGGTGCGTGCTGTCCGGACCGACCGACGAGGTGATCGACCGGATCCTGCAGGAAGTGCTCAAAGAGTACAAGGAAGTGGACGAACAGTGACGGGGCTCGTTCCGCTCGACAAGGCGGAGGGCGAGCTGTCC
>ERZ827520.4387-NODE-4387-length-10573-cov-2.173132_pt1 | contig 10573 bp, 10 predicted proteins | sample MGYA00519581_ERZ827520 | MGnify/ENA primary metagenome ERZ827520 (study PRJEB31778, sample SAMEA3449339) | human gut metagenome | biome: human gut; feature: human-associated habitat; material: faeces | place: United Kingdom | collected 2010/2012 ...
TTTCTGTATTTCCGTTCTTTCTTCCGGCACAAAATGCCGTAATCTTTTTTGCCATATCTTCATTGTCGATACGTTCCGTTTCCGCCTTTACGACGCCTAAGTCAAGGGAAACGGTAAAGTATTTTTCCTTTTTGAAAAAGGATATTTTGTTGTGCCTGTCGGCAAGCAGGGCAAGCGTAGGCGTCTGCACCCGCCCAATATTGAGCGTCTCTCGGTAAAGCAGGGAAAAAAGCCTTGTGGCGTTGATACCCACCAGCCAATCCGCCCACAAGCGGCATAAGGCTGACTGATAGAGATTGTCATACGCGCTGTCGGCTTTGAGATTTTCAAAACCCTTACGGATTGCGCTTTCTTCCATTGATGAAATCCACAACCTTTTAATAGGCTTTTTGCAATTTGCCTGTGCATACACCAGACGGAATATGAGCTCGCCCTCGCGTCCCGCGTCGCAGGCGTTGACAACCTCGGTTACGTCTTTGCGGTTCATCAGGCTTTTTACAACCTTGAATTGCTTTTGCTTGCCGCCGTAGATTTTGTACTGAAATTCAGCCGGGATAATCGGCAAGTCTGCGTAATTCCATTTCAGATATTTTTCATCATAAGCGGATGGCTCCGCAAGGGCTACCAAATGCCCCACGCACCAGCTTATGATAAAATCCCTGTTTTCAATATACCCGTCCTTGCTGCCCTTAACGTTCAGCGCTTTTGCTACCGCAAAGGCAACAGACGGTTTTTCTGCTATGATTAACTTCATAATTCCTCGTCCTCCGTGTCGTTATCGGTATCGTCCGTTTCTTCGCTTTCGGTTTCCTCCAGCTCAAAATCTTCTATGTCGTCAGCGTCCTTTAACTTCTTTTTGGGAAGTATAACCTTGAAATAGTAACCGCCAATCACGCCGGCAGCTATCAGGGCGAGAACGATATACAGCATAGGGTTGCTGCTTTTTTCCTGCTTTGTATTCTCCGGCTGTTTCTGTTCTGTCTGTTCCGGCTCCGGCGAGGCGGAGGCTGCGGGCGTCTGTTCGGCCGCCGCTGCCGGTGTGTAGTCCTCAATCAGCGCCACAAGGTCGCTTTCGTCAACCGTGTTTAAGAAATACACGTTTTCACTGCTTGCGCCTTTGTCAATTACGAAATAGAATACGTTTCCGTCCCGCGCCGTTACTGTGATAAACTGTAAATTCTCGTTATCGGCGACGTCATCTACAAGCTGCGCATTGCCTTTCGGCGTAAGTGTCCGGTTATCTTCAATGACGGTTTCGGCTGGCGTCTGCGTCGGCTCCGCCGGTTCGCTGCTCTGTGCAAACGCCGTTATCCCTGATAAAGCGAAAACGGCGGTAAGTACCGCCGCCACAAGTTTAAGCCTGTTCTTCATGTTCTGCGTCCTCCTGTAATTCTGCTTTGTATTCCTCCGGCAACTCAAATTTGCCCGTGGAATAGGCTTTGAGTAATGCCGTAAGCGTTTTGTTATCAATATTGACCGTTTTCACAAGCTGAACAATCTGCAAGTTTTCAGCTTCAACCTTTTGCGTTTCCAGACTGCGGATTTTCTTCTGAAGCTCCACAATCTTTTCTTTTGCTTTCATAATATCCTTTTCGATTTTTTCAATCGTTGCCATGTATAATTTCACTCCTTATTTTTTAGTTTCCGCCTAATCTGCCGTAGGCGTAAAAATGGCTTTGCCAATAGCTTGTATTGACGCTTGTATACTGGATTGGTGATCCGCAATGTATCATCATTCCGTCGCCGACATATATCCCGATATGGGACACCTCGCTTGTATTGTAAGTCCCTTTAAAGAAAATGAGGTCGCCCGGCTTTGCCTCCTGCGGCGATACTCTGGCGCACTGGTTATATATACCCTGCGCGGTCGTCCTTGAAAGGGGGTAAACGCCGGAATTACTGAACACCCAGCATACAAAACCGCTGCAATCAAAACTTGTGGCAGGTGTTGAACCGCCCCAAACATAAGGATAGCCCAAGTATTTTTCCGCTTCGGTTACCAGCCGCCGGAATGTTTCATCTGTCAGCGCTTCGCCCGGTATGATGTAGCCCGGCCCGTCGCTTTCGTTTGCGTAAATATCATCGGCAAAAAGATAGTCCCGGTTGCCCTTGCTTTCAAGGTAAATGTAATACAATTCCCGCTGGTCTGCGGTAAGCGCCTGTGTAAACCCATCGTTAGTAAGCGTTACATTTAGTATCTTGTAATCATAAGTATTTCCGTTCTCGTCCGTGCGCTGCTCGGTGGTTTCGGTAATTCTCAAATGGTATTGGGAATTGAAAAGCGCGTCAAGGTTCCCCTTGATATCATCGAATTTGAAATCTATATACACCGCGGTCAGGTAAGAGATAAGCTCATACGGATTGTGGCCGACCTGCGCCATGCTGTACTTGTATTCGTCATAACCGGGATAGTCGCGTTCTATACGGTTGATACGCGCCTGCAAATCCTGTTCCAGCCCGGTATAATATTCCTCGGCCGCATAAATATCCGCGTCCTCCGCAAAGTAGGACGATACCATGATTGAGTTTGTCCCGGTTGTCAGCATAACGGAGCAGGAAGAAAGTATTGTACCAAGCCATGCAATCAAAAGCGCGATTGCAAGGATAACGCCGAATATTGCTTTATGCCGCCATACAAAAGCGGTAAACCGTCTTATTGCCCGTTCGGTGTTCTGCGCGGTTTTCTTTGCCGCTTTTGCGGATTGCTCCGCCTGTTTTGCTTTCTGATACTGTTTCTTTATACGCTGTTTCTGCTGGAATTTACGAATAGCAGATTTTTTTAGCTGGGGATTTTCAGCAAGCGTCTTTTCATGGATTGCCTTTACTTCCGCTTTTTCCGCCTTATGTTTGAGCCTTGCCGCCTTTTTATACGGCGCGGCTTTGCGCTGCCCGTCAATATATTTTGCCGTCCGGACGCTGTACCGCGCCAGCGTTTCCGCCTTTTGTTCGGTCTTATGCGCCGCTTCCACAGCGGAATTTTCATGCTCGACCTCCGCGATTTTACTATGCAGCTTGTTTTTCACTTCCTGCCCCGTATAGGTAACAGCCGTTTTAGCCGGCGCAATCGGGGAACGGTGATATAAATCGCTTTGCGGCCGGACTTCCTTTTCAAATTTCAGCCGCGTTTTCGCCTTTTTCTTCTGCTCGTCATAAAGCCGCTGCTTTTTGATTTTTGTCTTTTTCGGTAAATGCTGTTCCGCCTTATTCGCCTTTGCCCTTGCTTTTTCGGCTTTCTTTTCAAACCTTGCCACGCGGTCAAAGGGTACGTCGCCGACGGGGGCTTGCTCGGATTTTTCCGCTTTGCCCTCCGGCTGCCCGGACGCATTTTGTTTCCTGTCCGTGCCGGAATTTTTCTGTTCGGATTTTTGACCTGCCGGTTGTTCCGCTTTGGTATCAGCAGAAGAACCGGCCGGCTGTTTTTCAGATTTATCATAGACAAGCCGCTGCCGTTTTCCTTTGCCCTGCGGCTTTTGTTCCGTATTGTCATTGCCGGAAGGCTGCACCCGGTCAAATGGGATATTGCTGTCCCTGTCTGCCGCTGTTTCCGAAAAGTCAATATCCGTATTCCGTGAAAACTCTGTTTTATCACTCTGTACCACATCACGGATATTGTAATCTTCCGTTTCGGGCGGCGTGGTCGGCTTTGCCGCTTCCGTAACGTCCGTAGTTTCCGGCGTTTGCGGAATATCCATATCATCGGACTTTTGGATTTTCTGCGTGTGTCGGCGGTAAAGCTGCTTTTTCCTTGCCGCCGTCTGTTTTGACGGCTCGGACTTTGGAATATCCGCATTGCTTTCCTGTCGGCCGCTGTCTGCAAGCTCTGAAAAATCCTCTTGCGTTTGCTCCGGCTGTGCTTCATTATCCGCCTGCTCCTGCGGATTTTCAGATAACGGCTCCTGTTCGGTAAAATCAATTACCAAATCCGCCTTGTTCGGCGTTTCGGCTGTTACCGTAATCGTTTCTTTGTATTCCTGCCGCGCCTGATACATTCGGTTTTTCTTTGAATGTGAAAACTGCGGCTTGTCCTGCGAATTTTCCGCGTGCCTGCCGAGCTGAATATCCGGGCGTTTATCCTTGATAAAACTTTCCTCCCGGTTCTTTGCCTTAAATTCTTCTTTATCCCGTTTCATGTCTCACCTCCGGCTATCCGAGTTCCGGCTCGGTACGTTTTGTTATTATCCAATCGTTTCACCTCAAATCCATATAAATTAAGGCATGGAAGTTATGGAAAACTCTATGAGTTTACGCACAAATCCCACACCGTTTTTGGTTATGGAAATATGGAAAACTCTTTGAGTTTACACACATTACCACAACACCGCTGCTACTGCAAATCACTAAACACACATCTATCCATACAAGCCCCTGTTTCTATATCTGCAATACATTTTAATATCGGGTAGACCTGCGGGGGACAAACGGCGTTGCCAAGCGTTTTTAATCTTAGCGCCCTGTTTTCTGTTTCTTCCGTTATACGCGGAATGCCGACAGGCTCCCGTTTCCACAATATATGTCCGTCCATTTCTGCGGGAACCCCATCAGCCATTCCACCCAATCGGGATTGAGCGCCGCTGTTTCCGATATTGGATTTTCCTGTTTGATTATCTGCGCCGCGAGGTTCGCATTGCTGCCAACATTCCGAAACGCCGCCGGTTTGAGTGTCGAGCGGTAGCCGTCCGACGCTATCGGCGTCAGATAGAACACCGCCGCCGAAAGCGGAAGGCTCCATTTTGTTCCGTTTGGATTGACCTTGCGGAATATCCCGTTGTCCGAGAGGTACACATTCATATTCTTTGCTTCCTTTACATTCCGGTCGTCGGACGCAAGGGGCGTGGGAAACATCAACGCCGATGATAAAAGTTCTTGTGCGCTCATGCCATGCGCCGACGCCACAAGCCGGATATACGAATGTTTGAACAGCGTAGCCCGCACGCTCCAAGTCAAATACCGTCTTGTCGAGCCCCATATTGATAAACCCGGCAACATTCTCCCCAAGCACCCAATGGGGCTTGAGTTCGGAAATAACTCTTGCCATTTGAGGCCAGAGATACCGCGTATCGGTAAATCCTTTCTGCCGTCCTGCTGAGCTGAACGGCTGGCAGGGGAAGCCGCCGGATATGAGGGTAACTGTTTTTCGTCCTGTCTTTTCAAAAAATGCCTCCTTTGTCAAAGTGGTAATATCACGAAAGCGCGGCACGTCCAGCCACCGCTTTTCTAAAATGCTTGTGGGGTAGTCCGCCCATTCGCATTGGCACACCGTTTCAAAGCCCGCCGCTTCCGCCGCTAAATCAATACCGCCGATACCTGAAAACAGGCTTAAATGCGTCAGCTTATCCATTGCCCGCCACCTCTTGCGGAATGGTTGTCATTAAGCGGTACAGCTTTGTATCTTTCGGGAAACGGTCGATAAATGGAATAATGGTATTGCCATAAAACAAAAGTCCCTCGCCGGCTCCTGACTGTGTAACATAAGAAAGCTGCTGCGGTGAAATACCTAATTTCTTTGCAAGAATTTCTCTGTCGCCCTGCGCCTGATTCAGCATATAGATATAGTCGCTGTTTTCAAAGATGTTTTCAATCTCCGTGCTGGATAATAAATCCTTGACGTTCTGGGTAATCTGTTTGTTATTGTCAGATAGCTTTTTATCTATCTCTCTGGGGCTTTCGCCCATTTTCATCGGCGTGTCTGTTCACGCCCAGCATAGCATATCTTTTTATCACGGTTTTATCCGTACCGGCCGATAATGCGGACTCGTGGAGTTGTTATATTCTGTATAAACAGTTTCAAACTCTATGCGTTGTGCGTGGCAATCCTTTTGAAAATTGCCTTTCGCTCGGATTAGGACGCTGCACCTTTCCCGATTTTTCCGCATTGATAATACTAACCTACTTGCCGGTTTCAGTTAGCACGGCGTTGTATGAAATCTAAGCGTATAACGATTTTCATACAATACACACCTGTAGGAATACCGCCCCATTTACGGAAGCGTTTCCAAATCTCAACCGAGTATGCCGCCGTCTGCTCGTCCTTTAAGAGCAGATGAAACTCATCACAGTAATAGCGTGTTGCCTTGTGTTCGTTTCGGTTTATCGTAACTCTGTTCCAAATCTGGTCTTGCACCACGAGCATTCCCAATTTCTTTAATTGCTTGCCCAGCTCCTTTATATCAAAGCAGACAATACGGTTGGAAATATCGACGTTCGTATGATGATTGAATACATTCAAACTGCCCTTGACATACAATTCAAGAGCCGACGCAATGCGTCCCGCTTCCTGTTCGGGCTGTTTCTTTATCTCGTTATATAAATCTTCGAGTATCGGCATATTGGCGGGGATAGGGTTTTCAAAATACTTTTGGTAAATCCGCGTTACGCTCCGGTCAATGACCGTCTTTTCAATCGGTTCCAGCCCGTTCTTGCCGCCGATGATAAGCTCACAGAATGACAATACAAAATCCGATTTCAGCGAGATTGGATTTTCTTCATCGGAATAATTCAGGTTAATATCAAGCGGGTTAAGGTAGTCCTTTGATGTAGGCGACAGCCGCACAACCTGTCCTTTCAGTTCCGATACAAGGGAATAATATTCGGCTTCCGGGTCGCACACATAAATATCATCATTGGTAACAAGGAAAGCGTTTGCGATTTCACGCTTTGCGGCAAAGGATTTTCCGCTGCCGGGCGTTCCTAAGATAAGCCCGTTTGGATTTTTCAATAATTTGCGGTCAACCATTATCATATTGTTAGACAGCGCATTCAAACCGCAGTACAACGCTTCTTTGCTTTCCGAAAATAGCTCCTGCGTGGTAAAGGGTACAAAAATAGCGGCGCTTGACGTCGTCAAAGCCCGCTGTATCTCAATATTGTTTACGCCTATCGGCACGCTTGCCATGAGCCCGTCCTCCTGCTGATAGTCTAATCTGCGGAGGGGACAATTTTTCTGCTGCGCGATTGCTTCCGCTTCAAGCATACTGCTTTTCAGCTCCCTGCGGTTTTCCGCCGTGTTCATCACAAGCACGGTAACTAAAAACATTCTTTCATTGCGTCCCTGCAAATCCTCCAGCAGCTTTTTAGCGTCCACACCGAATGTGTTTATATCCGACGGAAGAATATCCATATCATAACCGTTTCTGACCGCTTTTTTCTGTTCCTGTATCTTCATAGCGTCCAAATCGGTAATCTTTCGCTTTATCATCTTGATAGCTTCGGTCTGGTCGATACTCCTGATATGGATATTGACCGCAAGGCTCGCCTGTATATCCAAAAAGTTTTTCAAAAGCTCGTCGGTGAGCTCCGGCGCAAGGATATGTAAAAACGATACCGCACCGATTGTCTTTCCCATTTTGAAATACTTACCGTCCGAGAAGTCGAACGAGGTAGGGGCGATAAAGTCCTTTGTGGTAAGCCCTGTTTTGTGTATCAAGTTCCACGAGAAATTGAGCTTATTCCCGCCGCCGTTAAAGCAGCTATGCAGAAGCTCCAGCCGTTCGATACCGCTTAGCGGATAGGCTCGCACTCCTAAAACCTTGAAATTATTGATTATATCCGTTTCCACGCGTTCCAACCGTTGCTTTGCGTTCTGGATATTATCGGCTTCCACGCCGAACGTGATATATTTCTTTCGTACAATTCCATTGTTACCCCTTGCAAGCTGATTTTTCAGCATTGCGGTATATTCCGCGCGTATCTCGTCAAACGCGTCATTCTGCGGTTTTATTGCAATGCTCTTTTCAAAATCCGAAATATCCATTGTCTGGTTGAGGAAAGAGAGCTGCACCGTGATTGACTTATCAAAATAGTTGAGGAAATCACAGTAATTCTCAAAGATGATGTTTTTATCCTCATTCCGCGCAAGCTGGTAATTTATATCGTAAAACTGTATTGTCTTTGTGTAATATCCCTTTTTAACAACACAAATCCCGTCCGGGCACATTTCCTGATAGGAAATTGTGTCCTGTGCACTCATTGCAATTTTGCCCTGCATTTTAGCTTTTTTTACCGCGTCGGCTATTTGCCTGCGCTGCCTTGCCGTGAGCGGCTTTTCCTTTGGCAGCGGTATTTTCTTTTTGTGTTCCGACAATTCTATCAACCTCCTGTTCCAATAAAATTTGCTTTTCTATTGCCGAATAAATGTTATTCGTTACATACGGCCGCACCTTTGGACGGCGGTATTTTGCATTGATATAATTCTTCAAAATCTTTTCAAGCGGCTGCCCGTTTTTCTCATACATTGCAAACGCAAAGAACGGGAGCGCCGCAATCAGCAGCGCAATCACCGCGCCCGTGTTTCCGAAAATCCCTCTGGTGAGGAAATATGCCGGCACGCCTGCGGCAGCCGCAAGGGAAAAGCATATGAGCTGGCGCTTTGTCAGGTTAAACGCCACCTTTGTTTTGACTGCGTTTAAGTCTTTCGGTACAGGTACATAAGGCATTATCTCGCCCCCTTATCTATATTTTTTGTTTGCGGCTCTGTTTGCTTCGGAGCTTCGGCAAGCTGTTTTTTGATTGACGGCTTTTGAAATTCCTGCAATTTTTCTTTCGCCCAATCGGGTACAAGCTCCGACTTTAACTGCCCTAAAAACCGTGAACGCTCAAAATGCGTATATTCCCCGTCTGCAAGGAAACGGCCGTAAACCTGCCGCCCTCTTGCCGTAGGCGAACACCCAAAACCGCTTTGTGCGTAAAACAGTTGGTAGTCCGGCGTTTTATATTCGTCTTTTATTCCTGTCGGATTTAGTACCATTATTTTATTTTCAAAGTCAAGGCTTGAGGCAGGAATACAATGTGTTTCGTTCCACAAATTCAATTCCCTGTATCTGTCCCGGACGTCAGCGGTAAAGATGTTGACAAGTCCCGGATTGTCAATCAGAAAATCTACATTTCTGCGGTTGTTATTATCGGGAATGTCTATTGTGTCCGCCCAATCCTTATTGTATATGGAAATCCGCCCGTCATAATGAAAGTGCTGTATGGTATTTGCCAAAACATACATAGTGCGGTCAAATCCAAAATCTTCAATGATTTTCTTTTCTATGCCGGGTTTCAAATGATACCCGTCAAAATTATCTGCAAGGGCTTTTCTGATTGCCTGTGCGCAGGCGATATTTTCATTATGCGATTGTTTGTATAAATCCATTTCGCCGTTTCTTTCCGCTTCCTCAAAAGAGTAGGGATATATCGGCTTATGTTCTTTCATAACAGAAATTCCCCCTTTCCTTAATGAGCGTTAAATATGGACTTCGATATGCTTCCGGTCTTAAACAGGGTAAAGCACAGTACCACGGTATAGGCGGCAATGGAAAATATGGTCGCGTGAATATCGGTCGTAACGGTAAAGCCGTTTACCAGTGCCGCATAAATGCCAACGCACACCATTATGAAAAATCCCTGAAAGCCCAGCGCCACAAGCCCTCTTAAATAGTTGTTTCCGATTTGTCCCCATTCGCGGTTTGTCATTGTCGCAAAGGGGATAGCCCCGACGGAGCTGTAAATATATATCTCAATCATTCTGCCAAATATAACGACGGTGATACATACCGACAGAACTTTCATACACAGACTAACAAGAGCCGTTTCCAGCATAAGCAAAACAAGCTCGCCCGTTCCCATTGCTTCAAGCGTCGTTCGCATATCCGTAAGCGCGGCTGATATATCAATGCTTGTGTTCGCGCCGATCACGCCGGCGCTCCGCTGCACAATATACTGGCCCAAGTCAAACACCGCCATAATAATATCAAAGGTATGCGTTGCGATAAATACCGCAACGCACGCCTTAAAGATGTATTTGAAAAACATAAACGTGTCTATGTCGTGCAGATTGTTTTTCTCGGTTATCATGGTGATAAGCTCATAACACAATACAAATGTGATGATAAGCCCTGCAATGGGAAGTACCACATTTTCAGAAAGCGTCCGTATAATGGAAAACACGCTTGCGTTCCATTGCTGGGGCGTTTTGCTTACTTCCGCCGCAATCGTGCCGACTTTCTCGTTGACATCGTTAAACATTGTGCCGAGGCTACTCTCGATAAGCGAGATTAAAAAGTCATTGATAGCCTGTGTAATCTTTTCAAAAATGCTGTCCATTATCCGAACAGCCCTGAGAGTAAGGGAACAAGGGTAGTACCAATCACTACAACGCCGCCGCCCGCCATAAGCTGCTTGATACCCTGTGATTTAGCTCCGGGGTTGTCGGCCCCGTAGCCCTCCATTAAGTTAATGCCGCCCCATATACAGAGGCCGGCTCCCAGCGCAATTACAAGCGTCTGTAATACTGTTACTGCCTGTGAAAAAAATTGCATATTAAATTTCCTCCTGTTCATTTTCTGATTTTTCTTCTGCCGCTTCCGGCGGCAAGTCGATTTTGTAACTGTCGAATACCTCATTTTTCTTTACAATGGGTTTCCGCTTTTTCATATACCGTTCCATATCAAAGGTATTTTTCGGGTTCGCGTCGGACAGGTATTTATAGTTCGGGTGCGCCGTTATGTCGTACTTTTCCGAAAGGAAAGGACGGACGCCCCTAAGCTGCAAGATACATTTCCCGCCGTCCATGACGGCCAATTCGTCCTGC
>ERZ827520.4393-NODE-4393-length-10567-cov-3.161149_pt1 | contig 10567 bp, 7 predicted proteins | sample MGYA00519581_ERZ827520 | MGnify/ENA primary metagenome ERZ827520 (study PRJEB31778, sample SAMEA3449339) | human gut metagenome | biome: human gut; feature: human-associated habitat; material: faeces | place: United Kingdom | collected 2010/2012 ...
TGTGGATGATGGCAAGGTCCATCAGGTTCTTATAGCCGGTCTGGAAGTAGCTGTTTAAATACGCATGGCGCAGTACGCGGGCGTCCTCGTTGCCCATCACATCCAGATGGTATTCCAAAACCACCTTGTCCTGAGTCAGCGTGCCTGTCTTATCGGTGCAAAGAACGTCGATAGCGCCGAAATTCTGAATAGAGTTGAGGTTTTTGACGATGGTCTTTTTCTTGCTCATGGCCACGGCGCCTTTCGCAAGGCAGGTGGTCACAATCATGGGCAGCATCTCCGGCGTCAGCCCAACAGCCACTACCGCCGCCACGGCGCTGCCGGAGATGACGTTGCTGCCCATGAAGGCGATGTTGGTATAATCGGTAACGGTTTCCTGCGGCTCGCTGGTATGGGACGTTTTTTCGATAGGCTCGCTCTCGCCGGTCAGGGAGGACTGGCTGATAAACAGGTCTTTGGCCTCCAGAACCCGCACATCTGCGGGAATCATATCGCCTGCGGACAGATGGACAATATCGCCCACCACCGCCTCGTCCAGAGGAATCTCCTGCGTTCCACCCTCCCGGCGGTCCACCGTGCAGGCGGTGGTGATCATGGCCAGCAGCTTTTCCGCCGCGTTGCCGCTGCGGGATTCCTGTACAAAGCGCAGCGTACCGGAGATCATGACCATCGTGAGAATAATCACGGTGGTCAGGCAGTCAAAATCCACCGGCATACTGCCAAAGAGGGACAGCATCGGAAGAATCATATCTGTGATCGTCGACACAAACGCCAGACAGAACAGGATTCCGGTGAAGGGATTGATAAATGCGCTGGCCAGACGCTTGGCCAGCGGCTTCTTCTTTTCGTGGGTAATTTTGTTGTTGCCGTTGGCAAACCGACTGGAAGCGATCTCCTTCTCTCCCAAGCCCCCCAGCGTGGTATTCAGGCTTTTCAGCGTTTCTTTAATCGAGTGGGTCGCCGCAAAGTGGATGCGGCGGTCCTGTTCGTCGCGCCGCACCATCTTCTCCGTCATTTGGCGCGTCTGCGCCCGGTTGTTGGTTTTCTGGTTCATTGGTCCTCCTTACCTCCTGTGAAATTGTTTGTGAGGCAAGGCGCTTGATCGTTAAAACAGACGGCCTGCCGCCGTCCGTTTTGGATCGCGTGTCTTGCTCCATCTTCGCGGATTACCATCAGGGTCCATCTGTTTTCACCTCTTTAAATAAAAATGTATCTATATAGAAACCGCTGTGCGGATTATTTTCGGTAATAGCGTTCGCTTTTTCCGATGTACCAGACATCAAAACCGGCAACAATTAGCCATGCGACCATGGCGCCCACAAACCAATGGTTTGAAAACCCGGACCAAAGCCCTTTGCTCAGGAAAATGAGGCCGTTGAGCGCGATCACTTCGCCGATGTTGCGGCAAAGCGGGACCATTTTAATTTTATCCTTTTCTTCCTGGGGCATGTTTTTCCATGCGGAGAGGTGAATATGCCCCTTCCCGCTGGCAAATAAAAGGCCTGCAAGGGTGAAAAGGATTCCGAAAAAGATGCAGGTGAATTCCACAATTGCTCACTCCTTAATTTTCAGTATAAAGAAATCGCAAGGAAAATCACATGGCCAAAACCTTGCGATTTCCTTGCGATTTCGCAAGAATTACAAATCCTTGCGTTCTACAGCTTGTCGTTGAACTTATACCCGATCCCCCAAATGGTCAGGATGTATTTCGGTGCGTCTGGATTTGGCTCGATCTTTTTTCGCAGCTTTCGGATAAACGCCATAATATTGCTGTCCGCCAGCAAAAAATCCTCCTCCCAAACGGCGCGATAGATCTGCTCTTTCGTAAAGACCTCGCCCCGATTTTGAATCAGGAAATACAAAATATCGAACTCTTTCGGAGTCAGATTTATCTCCGCGCCCTGCAGCAGCACTTTTCGGTTTTTGGGCTGTATAAATAACCCTCCAACGCAAATTCCATCATCTGCGGTACTGGGGAAGGAATCCATCCCATCCTTTGCACCCAGAATCAAAGTTGCAGTTTCTCCAGTCATAAACTTATGAATCCCTGACATAAGCTCACCGGCGCAGGCGGTTTTAGGCGGCTCCTGTTCCAATTTATCGGAAAGCCATTGAGCCAGAGCGGAATCCATGGGGATAACGCTTATCTTATTTTTCAATGTGGATTCCTCCTTCTCAAATCAATTCCTGATACCGTTTTTGATATATGCGCTTGGCAATCGTCGTTGACAGCATATAAAGCAACACCATCAGCATCAAAAAGCCAAAATACTGGAGCGGCAGCCGGGTCAGCCCCAGCACCGCCGCAAAAGGAGTGACCGTTAAAAAAGTAAAGGCGATGATTCCGGCCAGCGTAACAAATTGGACCGGGTTGGATGCCCTGCTTTGCAAAAAGGAGACTTTCTTTGTGCGCAGCAGATGCAAAATCAGCACCTGTGTCCACATGGACTCCAAAAACCAGCCCGTCTGAAAAAGCGCCACATAGTGCAGGCGCAGTGTTGGGTCGGTCAACTGCGTATAGGTCGATCCCCCGCACAGCGCCGGGCAGAGGACAAAATACAAAAACAAAAAGGTCAGGATATCAAATACAGAGCTGATTGGTCCAAAGGAGCGCATGAAGCGCCCCAGCGTCTCTCCCGACCACGCGCGCGGCGTGACCGTATCCTCCACATCCACGTTATCCCATGGTAAAATAATACACAGCGCATCGTAGAGCAGGTTTAAGAGCAAAAGCTGAATGGCGGTCATCGGCAGGAACGGCAGCACCGCGCTGGCACAGACGATCGATAGAATGTTGCCAAAATTGGAGCTGGCGGTGATTTTAATATATTTGAGCATATTGGCAAAGGTCTTGCGGCCTTCTAAAATCCCTTGCTCCAACACAGTCAGGTCTTTTTGAAGCAAAACCACATCGGCAATATCCTTCGCCGCATCCACAGCAGTATCTACCGAGATTCCAACATCCGCTTCGCAGAGGGCGGGGATATCGTTCATGCCGTCCCCCAGAAATCCGACGGTATGCCCGTTTTCCCGCAGTGCGGTCAGTATCCGCACCTTCTGCCCCGGCGTCAAGTCCGCAAAAACGTCTGCCCGCTCCACAACGGAGCGCAGTTGTTCGTCTGAAAGCTGGTTAATTTCCGAACCCGTCAAGACCCGATCTACGGAAATCCCAACTCTGCGACAGATCGAAATCGCGATCTCCGCCCGGTCTCCGGTCAAAATTTTAGGCCGCACCTGCAATTTTTGAAGCGCCGAAACAGATTCGGCAGCGGATTTTTTTGGCGCATCGAAAAAGGCCAGATAGCCAACCAGCACCAGATCGTGCTCATCCGCCAACGTTATGGTGCTCTGCGCGCCAAGGCTTTTCCGGGCGACGGCGATGACCTTCATGCCATCTTCCAGCATTTCATCCACAACGGCTGCCACGTTGTCAAAGCCGTTCTCTCCAATCGGCAAAATGCCGTTCTGATACTCCACAAAGCCGCAGCGGGAAAATATCTGCCTAATGTCGCCCTTGACGATCAGCTCATGCGCTCCGCTTGGATCAACCACCAGTGTGCTGACAAATTTGCGCTGATAGTCGAATGGGATTTCATCCGCTTTTTCATAGCGCTCCGTCAGCGCCGCATAGGCGGTTTTCTGCTCCGGCATAGTGCGGCAGGCCAGAATGGCGTTATCAATGGGATTATGGACACCCGAGTGATAGCAGCTGTTCAAATAGGCAAGCCGCAGCGCCTTGGCGTCCTCATTTCCCAGCACGTCCATGTAGTATTCCAGCAAAATATTTTCATTGGTCAGCGTCCCCGTCTTATCCATGCACAGGACATCCATGCTGCCAAAGCCCTGCATGGCGTTGATGTTTCTAACAATTGTCTGTTTTTTGGAAAGGGAGAGACTTCCCTTGGCAAGGCAGGCCGTGATGACCATAGGCAGCATTTCCGGCGTCAGCCCAACCGCCACGGAAAGGGCGAACACAAAGGACTCTACCCAGTTGCCCTTGGTGATGCCGGACGCCAGAAAAACCACTGGCACAAGAATTGCCATAAAGTGGAGCAAGACCCACGCAATTGAGCCAGCGCCCTTTTGGAATGCGGTGGAGCCGTCGGAATCGGGGTGGATAAAATTCCCGTACAGCGTATCCTTTCCAACGGCCAGAACCAAGCCCTCGCCCCTCCCGCTGATGACTGTGGTTGCCATAAAGGCAAGGTTGTCCAGCTGCGTTAAGGGCAGCTGCTCCGAATAGAGGTTGGTACGGCTGCTCTTTTCCAGAATCTCGCTCTCTCCCGTGATAGCGGCTTGGGAAATAAATAAATCCTGTGTCTTAACCAGCCTCAGATCAGCCGGAATCCGATCCCCCGCAGAGAGGAACACCAGATCGCCAACCACAAGATTTTCTGCCGGTATGTCTACTAACACGCCCCCTCGCTTGACGGTGACATTCGCGTGGATCAAGCGTTCTAACCGGTCAGAAGCATTTTTAGCCCGAAGCTCCTGCACCAGACGAATTGTCCCGCTGATTAGAATCATGATGCAGATAATCACGACGGTGGTCATGTTTTCACTGAAATCCGCAGGCAGCAAGACATCGGTAATAAAAGAGACTATCGCCAGCACAATCAGAATGATCGTAAACGGGTTGACAAAAGCGCGGCGAAAGCGATACCACAGCGTATCGCTTTTCCTGCCGGCAAGCTGGTTTTCTCCATACAGCTCCCGCATCGCCTCCACCTGTTCAAGTGGAAGTCCATCCGTCGTCGTAGGAATATCCTGATAAATCTCCTGTGCATCACAGTAGGCATATTTTTTCATTCGACTGTTCAGCAGCGTTGATTTTGGCAAAACAATTCCTCCCTTCTAATTTTCCTATGGTGTTATTTTACCATATGGGTATCTGGAATGCTCTAATAAAATCCTTGCTTTTTTCTTGCGATGGGGGTGCAGTCCCATCTTCCATCCGCCTTATTGGGAAGATTTTTAGACGATTCGTTTTTCTGCGGGGTGCGGAAAACAACGTCGGTCCACATGATAACAGTCCTTCTGGTTCGTGCGGCTTTCCGAATTTTCAGAGTCCTGCACACGCTGATGGAGCGAATCCAAGCATCCCGACGCAAGACAAAGCTGGGCGGCAGTAAAACCCAGACAGTCACGATTTGCTCCAAGTACGTCGATTATGTACACCTTCCACTGTGAGCAGACCTGGCGCAAGATCACAGAATCGGCAGGCATCCACGCCATTCGCTCATGTTCCATCGCCGGGTCTAATTCCTGCGAAACTCCAATCGTCAAAACACAGTATTCCTCATTATAAAAAAGCAGCCGGCGGGACAAAAACGTCCCGCCGACTGCATATAGGGTTTTATGTACGTCCGCCGCTTATTTCCCCAATGCTCGATAGAGGAAGGTAACGATCTGGGCGCGGGTGCAGGAGTTACTGGGGCTGAACGCGGTGGCGGAAGTGCCGCCGGTCACGCCCTCGGACACCGCCCAACGCGCCGCCTCGGTGTAATAGCTGTCGGCGGGAACGTCCGCAAAGTTCATGGCGTAGTTCACCACAGGCTTGCCCGCCGCGCGCCACAGGAACGCGACCACCTGCGCGCGGCTGCAAACGCCGCCCGGATTGAACGCGGTGGCGGAAACGCCGCCGGTCACGCCCTTTTCCACGGCCCACAGGACCGCCTTGTAATAATAAGCGTCGGGCTTCACGTCCGTAAAAGGATTGACCGTGCTCGTCGGCTCCGGGCTGCCCATAGCGCGCCACAGGAACGTGACCGCCTGCGCCCGGGTGCAGACCGCGTTGGGCGCAAAGGTAGTGGCCGTCTTACCTCCGGTCGCATGATTATCCAAAGCCCAAAGCACTGCATTATAGTAATAGGCATTTCCCGCTACATCCGTAAACGGGTTGGGATCAGTCAGCAGTGCATACTGGGAAAGGTGGGTGGTTTCAAAAACGAAGCACTTATTAACTGCATCGTAGTGTCCGCCCATATTCTCAATCGTGCCGTCGTCTTTGACGTACCAAACGGTAAGTTTAGAGGTATCCTCGCCCTCCTTGGGCGTGTAGGGAACGGAAATCGTGAGTTTGCCCCCACCGAAATCAGTGATCTTTGCGCCATTTGCAAGGATATTCACGTCCACCACGATGGCGGAATCCAGCTTGTCGCCCAGCGCTTTCTTCTGTTCGTCCGTCAAGCCGGAGGTCTTGACGCTCTGAACGGAAACGGCAACGTCCTTACCGATGCTGACGCTGGCGAGGGCGGTTTTGTCCAGCGCCACGGTTCCGGTGGGCAGCTTTACCTCCAAGCCGTCCGTGCCGCTGTTCTCAGCCATGGCTTTAACGGTGCCAGCTGTCAGCTTTGCGCCGTCCGCATTTTTGACGCCGGACAGGTTGAGGGAGATCATCCCGGTGTTCTTACTAGCGGAGACGATTTTGTTTAACTGCTCATCAGAAATGATTACATTCGCCGTAGTTCCGGAAACGGTGGCGGAAATGTCCGCGCTGCCCGCGTCAGAGGACGCGGGAATCTTGACCGTGCTGCCCCCGATGCTGCCGGAGCCGCCGCCGGAGCTGTTGGCGGGGTCGGCCGTCTGGGTGGGGGCGGGATTGCCGCTGCTATCCAACGCCCAGAACTTTGCGCCCGCCGCTTTACCCTCCGCGCTTCGCGCCCAGCCGTTCAGGGCGTTGAGCAGCGTAGTGGAGGCGTTGGGGACATAGGGATTGGTGAAGGTTTTCTGGTCAACCTCGCCCACATAGTCGTTGACCGGCGTGATGCTTCCGGTCGCCGCGGTGAATGTGCCGCAGCCGGTGGTGATCACTCTGGCCTGCCCGCTCGAGCCAACATTATTCCCCACCAGCGTGCCAAGATAGTCGCCCGGCTCATAACGATTGTTATTCTCGGGGTTTGCGTCCGTACCCACCGGGCTGTTGGCGGCTGCCACCGCGCTTGCGAGGGAGTAGCAATTCTGAATTTTTCCGTCATCCCCACCAGCACCTGCAAAGCTGCTGCCGGCCACGCCGCCGACCCACTTACTACCTTCGACTGTGCCCACATTGCAGCAATTGCGCAGAATGCCGCTGCTGTTGCTAATCCTCCCGGCCACACCGCCGACACTACTATTACCTGTGACCGTTCCCGCGTTGAAGCAGTTTTCTATGTTGACATAATAAACCTGCCCCCCCACACCGCCGATACAGCTGTCTGTCCCGCTGACAGAAGCGCGGTTGATGCAGTTGACAATGCTCCCCTTCTTGCCCTCGACTCCTAAAATTGAGCCAGCAATGCCGCCGACACTGTAGTCTCCCGAAACACTGCCGCTTACCGTGCAGTCGGATAGGGTGCTTTGCCGAGCTTCCCCCACAATCCCGCCAACGGAACTGTAGCCGGTGACCCCACAGTTGGTTAACATTAGGTTTTGGATGGTAGCACCCACCGCATAGCCGAACAGCCCCTGATCGTCCTTGTCGGACGCGTTGATGGTGAGGTTGGAAATGGTTTTGCCGTTACCATCAAAGGTTCCCTGGAAGGGCTTGGCGTTGCTGGGCTGGCCGTACGGTGCGGTATTGCCCACACCGATGGGTGTCCAGTTGCCAATGCCAGACAGGTCGATATTGTTCGTCAGCTTATAGTGTGCGGAGGTATAGCTCGCGTCCCCGCTGTTCACAGCGGCGGCGAGGTAGAGCAGGTTTGAGGAACTGGAAATTTCATAGGGGGAAACAGAGGTTCCCGCCCCCTGAGGCCGCGCGGGGTCGATTGCCGCCGCAGGCAGCGGCAGCAGGGTCAGCGCCATGCACACGCACAGCAAAATGCTCAACAGTCGTTTTTTCATGTGGTTTCTCTCTCCAATTCGTGATTAATTTGTTTGAGTAACTCCAACAGGGAGGCAAAGGATTCCTCGGAGCCGTATCCATTTTGCAAGCGCCCCTGCCATTCGCCGTGCTCCGTGCCGGTGATGGTCAGGGTAAACGTTCTTTCCATAATCTCTCCTCCGTTATCTGCTGCACGCCGGGGGTGGGTCCGTGCCGCAGGTATCAAAAAAATCGCCAAAGTCCAGAATAAACGCCGCCGTCGTCAGGGCGATTTCCCATTCCGCCTTCTCTGGGCCATCCCGTGCCCGCAGCAGTGCGGACACGGCGGCAAGCGTCTGCGGCTGTCTTGCCAGCGCCCGCAGAGCAGCGGCCTGTCCCTCATTCTGGGCAAAGCGTGATTTGCCATCCCTCTGAATTCCAACACATCCGTCCATTTCCGTTAACTCCGCACCGGGCTTCAAAACAACAAACAGTGTTTTTTCCATGCTGCCCTCCTCATATGAGTTCCAGCTTCTCTGCCGCCTCCTTGGCCTCGCTTCTTCGGTTGACGCCCAGCTTTTGCAGAATGCGGCTCACGTGGGTTTTCGCCGTTGCCAGCTTGATCCCCAAGATGTCGCAGATTTCCTGATTGCTCATGTTGTGGCACAAAAGCTTTAATACCTGCTGCTCCGCCGCTGTCAGCGGCTCCGCCAGTTTGACCTCCGGCTTGAGGAACAGTGGGTAATTCACCGCCTGTATCCGAGTGGCGGCAATCAGTTTTTTTAGATGCGTACCGTCTTTTTTCCAATCGCAGGCAGTGAGCAAGGGCAGAATCGCCACGCCATACTCGGCCACGGGACAGATAAAACGATACTCGCAGGTCAAGTCCAGTACGAGGGACAGTTCCTTTCTCCATTGTTGGTTCCCCATGCGGAAATGACAGACTGCCGACAGAATGTGGATGTAGATTTGATCCATGATTCGGTTGCATTTCTCCGTATAGGGCAGCAGCCGCGCCAGAATCATCAAAGCGTTGATGCACGCACCGTTTGCGATCTGCACCATGGCTTTGGTTAAGTAAAGGTACCGGTGCAGCGCCCAAATACGCAAATCGTCCTTGGGCGCCTTCTCCTTCATCCAGCGGTCAAGGAAAACCGCGTCCCCCTGCCGCATTCGGATGCGGCACAGCAGCGCATCCATATTGGAGAGAAACCGCGTTTCGCCTGTTTCCACAAATCGGCCACGCAGATTTTCCACAGACGCAAAGGCCATCTGCGCCTGCCCTTGTGCCATCTGCGCCCGGGAGAGCAGGCCCACCGCCGCAAACTCAATGTCCGGCGAACCGTATCGCTGAATATCGGATAATCTGGAAAGCAGCGTCAGCAGCTTTGGTTGGTACTCTTCGCCTTTTTCAAAGTAACTTTCGCAGATGGCGCAGTCCGCAAGGCCAACGCCGTCCCGGCCTAAAATACCCTCCACAGGCTTTCGCATGGTGGCGTAAAGAATATCGTCTTTTTTCGACCACTCACAAAAATCCTTGCCGCCGTTCATCAAGCTGGGCAGGGTGCTGGTGACGGAAAAAGCAGGCAGTTTGAGCTGTTTGTCGCCCATTACCTGAAACACACTGGCAATGATCTCAATGAGTCCTTTACTGCCTCGCTGGGGCAGCGCAATGTCGAGATAAGCCAGCCGCCCTCTGGCGTCTGTGTACTCCGGTTCCGATTTTTTCCGTCCGGCGGCAAAGTTTTGCAGTTCTTGATACCAGTGTTCTGATCGGTCAAAGTCCATAAAGAGGGAGCAGAGCATACTCATGCCCGCCATAAGCGTGGGGCTACGCAGGATTTCTTCTCTGGGCATGGCAAAGTAGTATTGCTCCATCTCCAAGTACTGCCCCACACCCACATGCATCTCCGCGTTTTTCACCAGCAGTTCGGAAATCCTGCGGTGGTCGCCCACCCGGGCGTAACAATCCAGCGCTCTCTTCATTTCGTCCCGCAGTTCATAGTAAAGCCCCGCCCGGGAAAACAGCGCCTTTTGCTCGTCGGCGTTCAGCTCCTGTCCCAACTTCCAGAGCAGGAATGAGCGAAAGATGGGGCGCAAGGTCAGTTGTTCCGGCGCACCGGGCTCCATCATGGAGGTGCTTTCCTGAAGCCGGGCCACCAGCTCCCTGGCGCGGCTGTCGCCGCTTAAAAGCCGCGCCAACTCCGCATCAAAGGTTTCAAAAGGCGCAACCTCGATTAAAAGCTGTTTCAGCGGCACTTCAAACCGACGATAGACCATCTCGTCAAAATAAAGGAATAGCTGCTGCCGTCCAACGTTTAAAGCCGCTTCGCTGTAACTGCCCTGTTCAGACAGTAGGCGCAGCAAAATGGCCAGCGCTACCGGGTAGCCCTTGGTATCGCTAAGCATCGCGCTCAGTTCCGTACCCGTGAGGGATACGCCGTAGGCCTCCGCCAGCGCTTTTGCGGCGGCTTTGTCCAGCAGCAAATCCTCTAATCCAAATGACTCCATCACCCCCGCAAACTGAAAGGGCATGAGCCAGCCGGGAATTGCGCCCCGCGTCAGAAGAACGAAATGCCGCTCCCGTTCGGTGCGGATTAATTCGCAAAGCGTCTCCTTGTCTCCGCTGTCTTCCATCAGATGCAGGTCGTCCACCGCCAGCACTTCGCAGCATTCCTCCATGGCATCCGGTGAAAAATCCTCGTCCGCCACGCTCAGAAAGCAGGTGTTATAGCGTTTTAGCAGTTCCTGTGCTACCACGGTTTTTCCGCTGCCGCAAGGGGC
>ERZ827520.4396-NODE-4396-length-10563-cov-5.637514_pt1 | contig 10563 bp, 9 predicted proteins | sample MGYA00519581_ERZ827520 | MGnify/ENA primary metagenome ERZ827520 (study PRJEB31778, sample SAMEA3449339) | human gut metagenome | biome: human gut; feature: human-associated habitat; material: faeces | place: United Kingdom | collected 2010/2012 ...
TTGGTACCTTCGGTGTTCTGTATCACTTCGGCGGCGAGCTGTCTGAGAACGGCGACGAGATCTGGGCTGCTGTTGCGAAGGACTACACCGCTCTGTCCGCTTACGCCTTCATGATCTTCAACCTGCTGTGCGCTCCCTGCTTCGCTGCTATGGGTGCCATCAAGCGCGAGATGAACAACGGCAAGTGGACGGCCATCGCCATTGGTTACATGTGTGCTCTGGCTTACTGCTCTGCGCTGGTGGTGTATCAGCTGGGCGGCCTTATCACCGGCGAGGTGCACTTCGGCCTGTTCACCGTGGTGGCTGTTGTGGTGCTGGCAGCGTTCATCTACCTGATGGTGCGCCCCAACAAGTACGCCGACAACAACGAAGTAAAGCTGGATACTTCCCGTATCTGATAGAAACGAAAGGGTGTATGCTGTATGATGGAATTTATTGCAACAAACTTTAATCTGCCCACCATCATCGTGGCAGCGCTGGTGTTCGGCGCACTGGGCTGGGTCGTATGGCACACCCACAAGCACGGCGGCGGCTGCAGCTGCGGCGGCGATTGCAGCCACTGCAAGGGCTGCCACTGAGCATTGAACTAAGCATTGAACCGCAAGGAGCGCGGGCTGAAACTCTCGGCTCGCGCTCTTTTTTAAGCAAAATAAAGTTAGCTTATGATAACACCGGGCAAGCCCCGGCGCGTAAAAAGGAGAGTGACCGGTATGCAGCTGACCGCAGCGCATCTGCGCTATCTGCTGGCCATCTACGAGGTAAGCCGCACCCATCTGGACATCAGCTCCCGCAGCATTGCGGAAAAGCTGGGGGTGACAAAACCCTCGGTGGTGCGCATTTTGAACCTGCTCATGGAGCAGGGCATGATCGTAAAGGAGTACTACGGTAAAATTTACCTGACCGACCGCGGCATCTGGGTGGCAAAGCGGGTGCAGCAGGAGCTGGACGCCATTCTGGCGCACTTTCCGCCGGTGAGCGGGGAACTGACGGACGAGGAAAAGTGGAACGCTGCCCTTGCCATGACCAGTGCTTTGCCCCAGCGCCTTTTTACCGCCGACTATGAGCGGATGGTGGAAGAGGGCTGAACCCTCTCCGTCTTTGCTTCGCAAATCCACCTCCCCCGAAAGGGGGAGGTTTTGCTCTACTTACCGGAAGGTGCCAAAAAGCTCCCCCTTCGGGGGAGCTGGCAAGCCCGACAGGGCTTGACTGAGAGGGTTCTCCCCGGTAAGGGCTACTGTTCAAAAGTCCCCTATGACCCATAGAGTTTTGAACAGTTACTTTTTCTGCGCCAAAACACGCAGAACGCTGCGCTTTTTGAGCTACTGTTCAAAAGTAGCCAGAGTTTTGAACAGTAGGAAGCAACTATGAACATGACGAAAGAACGACGTTTTTTAATGCTATCAAATATTAAAAAGTGGTAATAATGAGCTACTGTTCAAAAGTCCCATTGTGTCATAGGGCTTCGCCGCCTGTTTTGAACAGTAGCACCTGCAATCAAAGCGGCAGCTGCGTCTGTTTGTTGAGGTTGATGATCTCAGCAGCAACAGCCGCCGGTTCAAGCTCTGGACGATGCCAGTAGTTTTTATGGTTCGGCGGTTTTCCAACGCGCAGCACCTTCAAGCCAAGTGCCACGCGGGCACGCCGCATGGTAGGAATAGAGATATCCCGCTCGGCGCACAGGCGGTACACCTCGCCCGCCTCTACCCAGCCCACAAAGGACAGCTGCTTTTCCAGCGCCTCGATGGCGTTGGCAAGGGCGGCAGAGGGACGGCCATTGCCGGTGGCGGGGGTGCCCGCCTCCCGGATGATGGCGTCGGCGGTAAGGGTGCAGGGGCCGTCGTAGGCCACCGTGCCCTGCGGACAGATGCGGTAGCGCTGGCTTTCGCCGGGCTGACCAAGGCTGTTTTTGGCGTGGGCCACCACCCGCACCTCCGGGTGCTCCGGGTCCCGCCCGGCAATGAGGATGCTGCGGGCGGCGTTGCGGAAATCGCTGGAGCCAAGCAGACGGTCCAGTGCGCTGCACACCCCGGGGCCGGGCTTGCTCATGTGGCTGATGAGCAGCACCGCCATGTCCAGCTCCTTGGCAAGGGCACCCAGATGGTCCAGCAAGGGGCGCACCTGCTCGGCGCGGTTCATCTGCACCCCCTGCCCCAGATAGCTCTGGATGGGGTCGAACACCAGCAGCGCCGGGCGGTACACCCGGCACAGGGCGGCAAGCTCCTCGTCGCCCATGCTGTAACTGGCACCGTCCTGAAAGTACAGCCGGTCAAGGTCTGCCCCCATGGCCTCGGCGCGGGGACGCAGCACCTTGTTGGGGTCGTTCTCGGCGGTAAGGTAGAGCACGGTGGCGGGGGGCTGCGGCGGGGTGTCCGGCGCAAAGGCAGCGCCCCGGGTAAGCCGGGCGCACACATCCAGCGCAAGGCTGGTCTTGCCCGCAGCGGACACGCCGCCCAGAATGCTTACCATGCCCCGGGGCAGGTAGGGCTGCACCAGATAGGCGGCACGCTCCGGCGCAAAGGCGCTGGCGGGACGGATGCGGAACCGCCCGCGCCCGGCCTTCTGTTTGGCTTCGGCTTCGGCGCGCTGCTCCTCGGCAAGGCCGGCCTGCACATACTGCTGGCGGGCGTTTGCCACAAAGCCCTCGATATCCTGCCCCATGCGCGCCCCGCAGTCGGTATACCAGCTCTCCACCCGGCCGGTGTCCCGCAGCTGACGGCTGTACAGCTGCCCCCGCAGCAGCCGCAGGGCTTCCTCGCGGCGGTCTTTGTCCAGCGTATACACCAGCGTGGCGGTGTAATCGCTGAGCAATTGGGCATCCGGCGCGTGCTCCAGATGCTGGCACAGCTCCGTCCAAACCTCGTGCTGGACGGCCTGCGCCTTGTCGTAGGTGGTACGGTACTTGTTTGCGTCCATGTAAAAACCTCCTTCGGACATAAAGTATCTACCCTTATCCTAAGGCGATGGACGCGGAAAAACCAGTGTGTACTTTTTGGGAGCCAGAGCGTATTATCACGCACGAGATATACGCAACGTAAATACAAACGCGGCAGCTGTAAACTAAAAACAAACGCAGCAGCGCACAACAACCTCCGCCGCACGGGAAAAATCTGCCAAAAGCTGGAAAAGTATTTCCCCCCGCGTAATCCACCGAAAACGTGCGATTTTTTGGGGGAGACAGCAAAAGCCGGACAGCTTGCAGGCTGCCCGGCATGGTGCGTTGTGGTTATTTTTTGATCGCCCGCAGGATGTGGTTGGCGATGTACTTATGCCCGCTCACGGTGGGGTGGGCATCGGTGGCGGTCAGAGTGAAGGGGATGGGCACATAGGTCACGTTCTCGTTCTGGGCGGCAAGGCTCTTGCCAAGGGCGTTCAGCCGCCGGAACAGCTGCGTCCACTCCGGCAGTAGAGGCACGGGGTTGGTGTAGCCTACAAGGATGATTTGTGCGTCCGGGTTCAGCGCCCGCAGCTGGGCCACCACCTGCGGCATGTTGACGGCGGCGTCCTGATACGCCTGCTCGCAGATAGCGTCGGTGCCGCCGCCCAGCAAAAGCTGGGTAGTGGCTTTGCGCTCCTCGCGGGTAAGCCGCAGGCGGGAAAGGCCGCTGTTCAGTCGCTGCAAATTCTCAAAGCTGGGGGTACGCAGCACGCCGCTGACGAGGGTGGCTACCAGCTGCTCGCTTTTCCAGTTGGTGGCGTTGCCCAGCGCCACAAGGGCGGGTACCAGCGCATCGTTGGAGCCGACCTGCACGCTGATGATATCCGCACGCCGGATATAGTCCAGCATCTGGGGGTAGACGTAGTAGGTGCCCGCCAGCTGGTTCATTTTGGGCATTGCACCGGTGCGCAGCATATCCACAAGGTCGCCGGTGGTCAGCCCGGGCAGGCCGAGGTCGATGGCGTGCTGACGGTCCAGTCCAAGCCCCTTGCCCACTAGCGAAACATAGCACTGCTCCGGGTAACCCTCAAAGTTTGCGGCCACGTCCATGCCGATGGCGGCTTCGGTGTACTTGAAATCCGGCAGACCTACGCCGGAAACGATGCTGTCGCCCAGCGCCACATAGGTGCGCTGAGGGTCAGCGGCAGGGGGTTCTGCGTCTGGGGCGGGCTGGGCAGTCTCCGCTGTCGGGGACGGAACATCCGCAGGGGCGGTCTGCACCTGCGCGGCGGGGGCATCCTCCGGCGGCAGGGCATCGGGCTGCTGGGCGAAGGCGGGCACAGCCAGCAGCACCAGCGCAGCGGCGCTGCACAGCCATGCGGTAAAACGGGGATGTTTCATGGATGATTCCTTCTTTCTCAAGGGCAGTGGGACGATTTGGAATGCGCGCCGCGCTCGCTTTGCGCATATTCAGCGGAAAGATTATTTTTATTTTGCGTTTGTCGCGCTCTGCGGAGCGCTCCAAACGAATTTTCACGGGAGTGTTCACCCCACCTCTTCTTCCAGTTTGCGGTAGTCGGCCTTGCCGGCGGGGGTCATGGGCATTTCGGGGATGATCTTATAGGCCGAGGAGGCGGGCTGCACATACTCCGGCAGCTCCTCGCGGCACAGCTGGCGCAGCTCCCGCAGGATCTGGCGCTTTTTGCCGGTGGCGGCAGGGTCCAGCACCACAAAAACGAAGGGCAGACGTCCCTGGGTGTGGTCGGTATCGGCGTAGCCCACCACGCAGCACTGCTGCACCGCAGGATGGCGGCTGATGACGTTTTCGATCATGGAGGGGAACACCTTGAAGCCGTCGTGCCGGATGATGATGCGCTTGATGCGGGCATCCAGATACACAAAGCCGTCCTCGTCCATGGAACCGATATCGCCGGTGTGCGCCCACAGCTGGCCGTCGGCGTGGCGGCGCAGCAGGTAGGCGGTCTCCTCGGGCTTGTTGTAGTAGCCCTTCATGGCGGTGGGGGTGCAGATACAGATCTCGCCGCGCTGACCGATGGGCAGCTCGGTCTCGGTGCCCGGCTCGAAAATGGAGACCACCGTGTTGACCATGGGGATGCCCACGCTGCCGGGCTTTGTCACGTTGCCGGCGGCAATGGTAGCTGCCGAGGATACCTCGGTCATGCCGTAGCCCTTTGCCAGCGGGTACTCCACCCCGTGGGCTTTGAGGAACTGGTTCACCGTCTGCTCCGCGCCCAGCGAGAGGGAGTCGCCGCCGGCGGCGTAGTTGCGGATAAAGGAGAGGTCTTTGTTTTTCAGCAGCGGGTCGGCAGCCAGCTGCTGGTAGTGGGTGGGCACGCCGAACATGTGCGCGGGCTTGTGCTTCCACACCAGCGCGCCCAGCTTATCCGGGTCCAGATTGGGGATGATGATGACATGCAGCCCCATGACCAGCGGCATGTGGATGCCGCAGCTGTAACCGTAGGCGATGAAGGGCGGCATCACATTCAGCATCTTCTGTCCGCGGTGGAACAGGCGGCTCTGGGCGGCAAACTCCTGTGCAAGGGCGTTGAAGCAGTAGTCGGTCAGCATAACGCCCTTGGGCGAGCCGGTGGTGCCGCCGGTGTGCACCACCACGCAGGTGTGCTGAGGGTCGTAGGGCGCGGCGGCGGGGCTGTGCCCCTTGCCCGCGTCAATAAAGTTCTTCCAGCGCAGCACGTTGGAGGCGTAGCGGTTTTTATCCGGGTTGGTCAGCTTGTAGCCCACGGCCTTGGCCAGCGGCAGGCTGTCGGCGGGGCTGAGCACCACCACCCGCTCCACGCTGGTGCGCTTTGCGGCCTGATGGCAGCGGGGGTACACCACGTTCAGGCAGATGAGCAGGCGGGACTCCACCTCCTCGATGTACTCCCGGATGCCCTCGGTGCTGTACCGGGGGTCCACCAGATTCAGGGTAGCGCCCAGCAGGTCGGCGGCGTAGAAGGCGTAGACCACCTCCGGGGTCATCACGCTGACCACCGTGATGATATCGCCCTTTTTCACCCCCAGCGCCTGCAGGGCGGCGGCGGTCTTTTTTACCTGCACGATCAGGTCGGCATAGCTGAACTTGCGTCCGTAGTATTCCAGCGCGGTGTCGCCCAGATGCCGCTCGTTGTTGCGGCAGATCAGCTCAAAGGCCGAGCACTCCGGCACGGTCTGGTGGATGTACTTTTCCTCATAATACTTCAGCCATGGCTTTGCCTTGGAGGCATAGACCGGCTGCTTGGTGGTTCCCGTCATAGGATCAAAACCTTTCTTCACTTTTTTCTTCTTTTCTCTTTTCAGGTCTGCTGCCCGGCGCAGCGGTTGCGGCAGACAAAAAAGGCAGCTTGCCATGGTGGAAAGCTGCCGGGATGCTGCTGCATCAGAGAAGGCAAAACCTCTCATTCCGTATTGTAGTAGAACCGCAGGGGAAAGTCAATAAACAAACCGTGCAACCGTGAAAAGGGAGAACAGAAACGCCCGCAGGTGTTTCTGTTCCCCAAAATTAAAAGATGTTTTCCGCGCTCCATCGCTCGGCCTCGGCGTCATTGCACAGCACCCAATGGCGCGGGCGCAATTCCCGCCACGCGGGGGGCGCGGCGGTGTAATCGTGCATGGCGGGGTCGTAGACCAGCAGCTTTTTCTCCCGCTCCCGGCGCGGGTCCGGCATGGGAATGGCAGACAGCAGGCTGCGGGTGTAGGGGTGCAGCGGGTGGGTGACCAGCTCCTCGGCGTCCGCCAGCTCCAGAATATTGCCCTTGCGGATGACGGCAATGCGGTCGGAAATATAACGCATCACCGAAAGGTCGTGGGCGATGAACAGGTAGGTGATGCCGCGCTGCTTTTGCAGCTGGCGCAGCAGGTTGAGCACCTGCGCCCGGATGGACATATCCAGCGCGCTGATGGGCTCGTCCGCCACGATGAACTCCGGCTCTACGATGAGCGCCCGGGCAATGCCGATGCGCTGGCGCTGCCCGCCGGAAAATTCATGGGGGAAGCGGCTGGCAAACTCCGGCAGCAGGCCTACGTCTAACAGCGCCTGCCGCACCTTCTCCTCCCGCTGCGCGGCGGAAAGCTCCGGGCGCACGTTCTGCAAGCCCTCGCCCACGATGTAGCTCACCTTGGCGCGCTCGTTCAGGGAGGATTGCGGGTCCTGAAAGATCATCTGGATTTCCCGGGTGAGCTGCTTATCCAGCGCGCGGGAAATTTTGCCGTTGATGCGCTGGCCCTTGTATAAAATCTCGCCGCCGGTGGTGGGCAGAATGCGCAGGATGGCGCGGCCGATGGTGGTTTTGCCGCTGCCGCTCTCGCCCACAAGACCGAAGGTCTCGCCCTTATAGATGGTAAAGCTGGCGTTCTGCACCGCAGAGTACGCTTTGCGCCCGCTGCCGTAGGTCACCTGCAAATTTTTTACTTCCAGTAACGGCTCTGCCATATCACAGCCCCTCCTTTTGCAGCTTTTTCACCGCAGCGGGCGGCTCGATGTGGGGCGCGCGGGGGTCCAGCAGCCATGTGCGCGCCTTGTGGGTGGGCGACACCGCAAAGTAGGGCGGGCGCTTGACGAAGTCGATTTTCAGCGCCTGCGGGTTGCGGGGCGCAAAGGCGTCGCCGTGGATCTCGGCAAACAGGTTGGGCGGCGTGCCCGGGATGCTGAACAGGTCCTCGCCCTTCACGCCCATCTGGGGCATACTGGACAGCAGCGCCCATGTGTAGGGGTGGCGGGGGTCGTAGTAAATTTCGTCTGCTGTGCCGATCTCCACGATGTCGCCCGCGTACATCACCGCCACCCGGTCGGCAAGGTTTGCCACCACGCCAAGGTCGTGGGTGATGAGCACGATGGTCAGGTGGTATTTCTCTCGCATCTGCCGCAGCAGCTGTAAAATTTGCGCCTGAATGGTCACATCCAGCGCGGTGGTAGGCTCGTCGCAGAGCAATATTTTGGGGTTGCACGCCAGCGCAATGGCAATGACCACCCGCTGCCGCATGCCGCCGGAGAACTCGTGGGGGTACTGCTTATACCGCAGCGCCGGGTCAGAAATACCCACGTCCTGCAGGTATTCCAGCGTCTTTTCCCGCGCAGCAGCGCCCTTTAAGCCCTGATGCAGGGTGACGGCCTCGGTGATCTGCTCGCCGATGGTCTTGAGCGGGTTCAGGCTGGTCATGGGGTCCTGCATCACCATGGCGATCTCCCGCCCGCGGACGGCAAGCCACTCTTTTTCAGTCTTGAGCGCCGCAAGGTGCAGCGGGGCGCAGCCGGGGGTGGGGTAGTAGTCGATGCTGCCGCCGGTGATGCTGCCGTTCGCGTCCAGAAGGCCCATAAAGCTTTTGGTGAACACGCTCTTGCCGGAGCCGCTCTCGCCCACAAGGGCAAGCACCTCGCCCCGGTAAAGGTCGAGGTCGATGTCCCGGATGGCGTGCAGGGTGCGCCCGCGCAGCCCGAACCGGATCTGCAAACCGCGCACCGAGAGGATGGGGTCTTGGGTCATGGGGGATCCTCCTTATTGCAGATGGTTCTTGGGGTCGGCAGCGTCCGAGAAGGCGTTGCCGATCAGGTAAAAGGCGATGGTGACAAAGCTCAGGATGAGGGTGGGGTACAGCAGCTGATACCGCAGCCCCGCCTGCATCATCACCTTGCGGCCATCGTTCACCAGATTGCCCAGAGAGGGCGTTTCCACCGAGAGTCCAAGGCCGATGTAGGTGATGAACACCTCGTTGCCGATGGCTTCCGGGATGGTCAGCGCCATGCGCAGCATGATGACCGAAACCAGATACGGCAGCAGGTTGCGCAGCACGATGCGCAGCGTGGGCGTGCCGATGCAGCGGGAGGCGATGTTGTAGTCCCGGTCGCGGATAATTAAAATCTGGTTGCGGATGAACCGCGCCATCTCGATCCACCCTTTGATGGACATACCCAAGATCATTGTCCAGATGCTGGGGGTAGCCACATAGGAGATCAGGATGAGCACGATGGCGGTGGGGATGTTATCGAAGATGTTGTACAGCTCGGTGAACACAAAGTCCAGCCCGCGCACATAGCCCCACAGCACACCGGCGGTAATGCCTACGGCAGCTTCGATGACCGCCACGAAAAAGGCGATGGTCAGGCTGGTGCGCGCGCCCGCCCAGATGCGCGCCCACAGGTCCTGTCCGATGGAGTTGGAGCCCCAGAGAAAGCCCTGCTGCCCCGGGGCGATGTTGCGGTACTGGATGCCGGTGGCGGGGTCTACGGCGCAAAGGTTGGGGTCTGCCTGCCCGGGCAGCAGCGGCTGCACAAAGGCGAACACCACCACCGCCGCCAGCGCTGCCAGCAGCGCCACGGCAAGCTTGTTTTTAAAAAAGGCGCGGAAGGTGCTGCCCCAGTAGCTGTAACTGGTGCTGGCAGTGGCTTCCGCCTGCTGACTGCTGAACCCGGCGGGGGTGAAAAGCTCCTCCTCCGGCAGGGTTGCCCACGCGGCAGGGCCGTCCTTTTGCAGGGTGTTCAGCTGCGCTTCCAGCCGGCGGGAACACGCGCGTTTGAACATCAGCGGCCACCTTCCTTCTTGCCAAAATTGATGCGGGGGTCAATGAGCACCATTAAAATATCGCCCAGTATCAGCCCCACGATGCCCACGCAGGCGTACAGCAGTACGATGCCCTGCACCATGGTGTTGTCGTGGCGCTGCACACAGGTGACCAGCAGCCCGCCCATGCCGGGGATGCTGTACAGGCTTTCGATGTAGATGGAACCCACCACGGTATTGAGAAACGCCGAGGGGATATACTGCACCAGCGGCACCATGGCATTGCGGAACACATGATGCAGCGCGATATCCCGCCCGCACACGCCCTTGGCGCGGGCAAGGCGAACGTAGTCCTTGTTGCTTTCGTCCACCATGTAGCGGCGCAGCCACATGGCGTAAAAGGCAAGGTTTGCAAGGCTCATGCTGCACACCGGCAGCACCCAGTACCGCCAGTTTGCGGCGTTGAACAAAAGCCCCACGCCCACCGCCGCCGTGCCGTACATCTGGATGTACAAAAAGTACACCGCAGCGGGCACAGCCTGGATCAGCACGATGAGCGCCGTGCCCAGTTTATCCGGCCAGCGGCCCTTGTACTGCCCCATCACAAGCCCCAGCGGAATGCCCAGCACAAGGCTGAGCAGCATGGCCAGCACGCCCATCTGCACAGAGATGGGCAGCTTCTGCGCTAAAATCTGGGTGACCGGGGCGTTCACCTTATAGATATGGCTCACCCCAAGGTCGCCGTGCAAAGCGTTTTTCCAAAAGCGCCCCACCTGCACCGGCAGGGGGTCAAGCAGCCCCATAGATTGCAGCCCGGCCTGAATTTGCGCCTCGGACATTTTTTCGTAGTTTGCAAAGTAGCCCTCCACCGGCATGAGCCGCAGCAGACAGAACACCAGCGTCACGATGATAAACAGCGTCAGCACCGAGCGCCCGATGCGCTTTGCAAGATATTGCACCATGGTGTGCACCTCTCTTTTTACTTGAAATACCGATAGATATAGCATACCGCAAATTGCCCTTTTTGGGAAGTGCTTTGTAGGCTTTTTGCGGGAAAATGGGGAGAGGGACGATTTTGAATGCGCTCCGCTTCACGGGGGAAGGTTCTGCTTGCCGCAAGCGTGCAGGGACGCTCCGCTGGGCCAGAGGCAGGGAGGGGTGTTCCGACTCCCC
>ERZ827520.4399-NODE-4399-length-10557-cov-2.884974_pt1 | contig 10557 bp, 10 predicted proteins | sample MGYA00519581_ERZ827520 | MGnify/ENA primary metagenome ERZ827520 (study PRJEB31778, sample SAMEA3449339) | human gut metagenome | biome: human gut; feature: human-associated habitat; material: faeces | place: United Kingdom | collected 2010/2012 ...
TTTGGGTTTCTCTGAAAACTCGGAATCGGTGTCATAGTGAGAAAAAATAGAAATCCCGCGATTCAGACCAATGTCTTAACCGTGGGATTTCTGCGTGGGAAGCGTTGTCGGCGATATACAGCCGAAGCTCTGCTCGGAACAGATGAAATTGCTTTGACCAAAATAAAGCCCCGAAAGCATTCAAAATGTTTTTCTCAGCGTTTTGTGCGCAGGGTACCGCACATTCGGATTCGGCTCAGAGCCCTTCGAAATCACCGGTTTCAGGGGGAAGTCGCTGATCCTTTCCTTGAGATTCATCCAAATTGATTTTTTGCCGCTTCATTCGCTGCTTCTCCTCATACATATTGACATCCGCTTGATGGAAGAGTTGTTCCGCCGTCTCTTCTTGCTGGCGTACAGCACAGCCGATTGCGATGTCGAGGGGCGGGGCGCCCTTTTCATTCTCCTGTCGGATGCGCTGGCGCATTCTGACAAGCTGTGTCTCCGTTTTTGCTTTCGGCCAATCCTGCAAAATCACTACAAATTCATCGCCGCCGATCCGCCCTAAAATATCACTGGATCGAAAAAGCCGGCGAATCTGCTCGGTAAAGCCAATCAGCACCTCATCACCGAAATAATGACCAAGCTCATCATTAAGCGCTTTGAAATTATCGATATCCAAAAGCATCAGCGCGTGAATATGCTGACGGTCAGCACTCATCAGCCATTCATCAATCAGCCGCTTGGTGATAACCTTATTATAAAAGCCAGTCATCGGATCAAGACTCGCCCGCTCTTTCAAACGTTCCTGTTCCTGACGCTCGGCATCAATATTCATCAGCATTCCAATAATAATGGAACCAGTTTTCAGAAGATGAACCTGATACCAATGCATTTCTTTGCCGCTGATCAGTCTGAGACAGGCATGCACCATCTCACCCTTCTTGATCCGCTGATTAATCATCACCAGCTTTTTTTCATCTTCCTTGTGTACGATATATGAATTCATATTGATCCGCTGATTAATGCCGGCAAGTGTTTTAGTTTCACAGTCATATTCAAAAAAAATCCACTGACAGTTAGAAGCCAGTAAATGATAATGATCCAGTCTTCTTTTAATCGCATAAAGACGTTGATTTTGAATGATGAAATAAATAAACACAACCATTAATATAGTAAATAATATAATAATCAGCAGGTAAACACGTCCATTCATAATAACTCCTTTCAATCCCCATACTAACATTATATAGAACCATTTTGCGAACCATGTCGAAAATGAAAATATGAGAATTGCATTGAGTTCGACTATCAATTCTGTAAGTTTTGGAAATCCGCTAAATAACTACTATAAAATATGATAAAATAAAATCATTAAGGGGGAGCTTAATATGAAAACTCTTGAATTAACGATATCGATCTCTGATAATGGCGTCAGTGCCAGCCGCAAGTGTCTGATACCTGCACAATATACCTATGAAGAGCTGCATCGTATCATTCAGCTGCTGTTTGGCCTTGATAATGTTGAATACTATACCTTTAAGCTGGATAATAATATGTTCATCCATGAGATCAGTTCCGGTACCCACAGTAAACCGGCCTCTGCCAAGCTCCTTCGCCTTAAGCTTAACGATACTTTTCATTACTATTATGATATTCTGGAAGCCTTTGATTTCAGAATCAAAGTCAGCAATATTATTGACCGTAAGAGTAATGTACCGGAAGTTTTATCGTATCGCGGCAAAAACCTCTATGAAGGCATTCTGCACGGTAATTTTAAAGAAGAGCGCACATTATTTAATCAAGGCTGGTGCAACCTTGTTTTAGGTGCCTTTCGCGGCCATCACGTTGAAACCGAATGCCGTGTGCGCATCAATGCCGCGTTTAAGACATTGACAGCCATTAAAAATTGGCAGGACAGTATGTATAACGCGATCTATGAAGTTCAAACTCCGCAGAACCGCACGTTCTATTTTGCCAGTATCTGTGAAGATGAAGTGATTATTGATGCCTATGCCAATGAAGACAAGCTGATTCAGTTTGTGAATATGAATGTAAATGCCATGGATTACAGTGCCATACGCTATCATGATACACTGACAATGACGATTAAACGATTGGATTATCGTGAGGATCGCTCAATCTATGATTTTTCCAGCAATACTTACGGCGGCATGCTGACTCGCTGCAACGTTTTTAATCCGCATCAGATTTTGAAAATTGAAGAATTGATTCATTTTACCGATGCCTTTACAAAAATGGTCAGTGTTATCAGTGAACTGGCAAGCAATGCTGTCAAATTGGAAAAGTCACAGATCAGCATCGATCTGAAAGGCGGCTATACGATTCATCCGTTATCCTTGACTGTCCACCCGTTTGGTCTTGATCTGGATTTTGACCCGCTGAGTTTGAATGCGGAAAAATTGTATGACACGATTGAAATCGATGTCGTAAGCGTGTATGATGAAGAGGCACGGAGTGAGAATGATTTCTATCCGGTACTCCTGCTGATTGCCGATGAAGAGAATATTGAAGAGATGCGCTTAGAGAACTGTTCATTAAAAACTATTGCTTACAACATTGTGGATATGCTGCTGAATCGAATGATCTGGCATGGCCCTTATCAAACAATCAAAGTCCGCGACAGCAATATGAGCAGTATCCTTGAGCCCTTTGCGGAATTGGGGACAAATATCATCGTTGAGGATCACTTAGAATGGCTTGATGACCATGTGATTTCAACTTACTTTGATGAGGTATTTGATGATGATTCCCTGAGCCGTGAAATGATTGTAGCGCAGATGAAACAAGCGGGTCTTGATGAAGATATGATTAATTTCTATGAACAGATGAGTGATGAGGAATTTGATGATTTAAACAATCACATCGATGAATTGATCGATGCGCTTGAAGATGAATTAGAAGAACCAGCGATTGATTATAAAAAATTAAGCTGAGGAGGTTCTATGAAAAAGAGTGAATTTCAGCAGTTTGGACGATTTAAAATGGTTAAGCGTAAAATTTCCTCCTCGGAGCCGCTGACCATTACTGAAAGCTATATCGAGAAGGTTAAAGCCGGTGACAGCTGTTTAATCAGCGGCTGTGAGATTGAACGTCTGAAAGCAATGGGACCCTGTACCATTGAAAATTCAATGATTCATGACTGTCTCAGCTTCAGTGAATGTACAATGAAGGAAAAGGTACGCGCCTTAACGATTACCGCTATGGGTTCAGCAAGCTTTGACCATACCACCTGTAAGGTTTTCCGCAATGCTTCAAGTAAAGACGGCACCTCCTTAGGCAGCCGCAAAATCAGCGGCAGTATCGCGGCGGTAACTTATGAGAATTATACAAGCAGTGTTTTGGATTATGAGTTTAATTATATCAATATCTTAAATAAGTATTTTTTAGAATGCGCCAAAGCCATTGAATGCGGTCATTTCATCAGCTTTGCGCCCTTCTACATACCGGCCATACAGGCTGAGGTAATGTATATCCGGCCTTATTTCAATACATTTGTGACAGAATTAAAAGCCGATAAGCTGATTATTGCCAACAAGCTGAAGGATCGCTCAATCTTTGACGATATCATTTCCATGGCGGATTACCGTGATTTAGTTAATAAGCAGTTCGAGACAAGTCATATGCATGTGGATCGAATCGAAGCTAAAACATTGATTTTAGAGAATTGTGATGCGAAAATCGTGATTGCTGATCATGCGATTATCAAGGATGATTGTGTTATCGATGAGCTTTATGCGAAAAGCTATGAAATATCAAAGAATGCCCAGGTAAATAAACTGGCGGGAGGTAGTTATGCAGCTGAAGATTAATGAAAAATTTCCTGTGGAATTTAGTGAGGCAGGAACTTATATCAGTTTTGAGGATAATACATTTTATGCCGTTATGGCGGATGAATTCTGGTCAGATACTGAATTAAAGCTATTTAAGAATAAAAAGATGCTGATTCAAATTGTTAATAAAAGTGATCAGCTGATTTTCCTGCTGAGTGTTGACGGTGTGATTGAAACCAGTGATTTCTATTTTAATATTCATGATGAGGAAGCCTTTGTGAAAGCTGACTGCTACAACTTCTGTTTCGTTCTGCTTGATAAAAACAGTGTGATCAACGGTATGAAAACATGCACCCTGAATAAAGCAACCTCCGCGATCATCTCACAGATACTCGATCAGCAGCAAAGCAGTGAGTATGATGAAGAAGTGAATCTAAAGAAGCTGGCGGCTTTGCAGAAGCAGTTTGAGCCTTTTGAACTGCAGCCGTTCGCTTTATGTGAAGAAAGTCATTAACAGCGTCATCGGCGCTGTTTTTATGCTTATGGAATGTGGTATAATAGGCCGGTAAAAGGAGATACAGAATGAACAGAGAGTTAAATTTAGCGGTGGTAACCGTTAGTGATAAAGCAAAGAAAAGCATTCAAAGCAATCACCCCTGGGTATTTGAACAGGAGGTTTTAAATGTCGAAGGCAATTATGAAAACGGCGATCTGGTAGATGTCTTTTCATTAAAGAATAAATATTTAGGCAGTGGATTTATCAGTGAAAAGTCAAAGATCAGAATCCGCATCATTTCACGCAATGCGAATGATCGATTTGATGATGCCTTTTATGAACGGCGGCTGCGCCATGCCTGGGAATATCGTAAAACAGTCATGCAGTCAGATATTACAAACTGCCGAATCATATTTGGTGAAGCGGATTTCTTTCCGGGACTGACCGTGGATCGTTTTAATAATTTTTTAGTTACGCAGACACTGTCGCTGGGCATTGAGAAAATTAAGCATAAACTGTTTCCGATGCTGATCAGAATCCTGCGTGAAGACGGGCAGATCATCGATGGTTTGTATGAACGCAATGATGTGGCAATCCGTGAGCTGGAGGGGTTAGATCAAAACAAGGGCTGGTTTCTTTGTGAAGAACTGCCAACAGCGCCAAAAACAGCGTTTACCCAGATCTGTGAAAATGGCATAACCTATGATGTTGATGTGGAAAACGGTCAGAAAACCGGCTTCTTCCTCGATCAAAAATATAACCGTCTAGCTATTTCCAAGCTGACTCAGGGCAAGCATGTACTGGATTGCTTTACACATACCGGCAGCTTTGGTTTAAATGCGGCAAAGGGCGGCGCAGAACGTGTTGTATCCGTAGATATATCTGAATCAGCTATCGCGATGGCGGAAAAGAATGCCAAAGCCAATCATTTGAATGTAGAATACCGCTGCTGTGATGTCTTTGATTTACTTGATGAATTGATCAAGAGCCGCAGCAAAGAGTTTGATTTCATTATTCTTGACCCGCCGGCCTTTACTAAAAGCCGTGAAACCGTGCGCAACGCGACAAAGGGTTATAAGGAAATCAACACCAAAGCGATGAAGCTGCTGCCCCGCGGCGGTTATCTGGCCACTTGTTCCTGCTCCCATTTTATGAACGAGGGATTATTTAAACAAATGCTGCATGATGCGGCGGAGGATGCGGCAGTTCAGCTGCGTCAGATTGCCGTTTACCATCAGGCGTGGGATCACCCGATTTTATGGAATGTGCCGGAGACGAATTACCTGAAATTCTTTATTTTTCAAGTCGTTTAAAAACTCATTGACAACGTTTACAACTGCTAGTATTATGGAATATGCCAAGTAGGGGCAATGAGAGGCAAATATGTTTAATCTATTCAAAAAAAATAAGGCTGTTTATCATTTAGCAGCGCCCATCGACGGACATACGATGAGCTTGGAAGAAGTCAAGGACCCAGTGTTTGCTCAGAAAATGATGGGTGACGGTATTGCTGTCAGATCAAGCGGCGATGTTGTCGTAGCACCGGCGGATGGTGAAATCTGCCTGTTTCCTAAAACCAAACACGCGATTGGTTTAAAGCTGGATAATGGTGTTGAGGTACTGATTCATATCGGACTTGATTCCGTGGATTTAAAGGGTGAAGGATTTACGCAGCTGGCACAGGTCGGCGATCATGTGAAAATGGGAACGCCGCTTTTAAAAATTGACCGTGCATTTGCAGAAAGTAAAGGTGTTTCCTTGGATACACCGATGATTATTGTAAATTATACAGACTATGAGATTCTTGCTTATCATCATGACATGGATGTGAAAGCAGGCGAAACGGTAGTTGTTGAATACCGATAAAACCGCAGACGCGGTTTTTTTTATCATAATAAAAGGCACAGCAACTGCTGTACCTTCATTTTAATCAATCTTGATACTTTTTATTCCATCGCACTGCTGACCATTATACCATTTGGCAGACAAACGATAGGAATCAGCGATTCAGAATCAATCCATCCCATCTGTTCACATAGATGGTTTGGACATTCGACATCGATAACTCTAAACTTGTGATCCTTGACCTCAAGTGTCATTTTACCGTAATCACCTTCAAAATCATAGGTTGCGTCTTTCGCGATATCAAAAGTCAGGATCACTTCCTCACCATGCTGGACGATACCCAGCTCTTTCGGCTTGCTCGTCAGTTTCACAACCAGCATAATCACACCGATCAGCGCCGCAACAGCTACAATAATACCTACAAACTTCAAATCTTTTTTACTCATAGTTACTCCGATCCTTTACAATACTTATCCATCCAGTTTGTGATTTCCTCTAAACGGCGGATGCGGTTCAGCGGTTTGCCGCCGCGGCTCAGCTCATGATTTTCACCATGGAACACAACCAGACGGGTTGGCACACCATGCTGCATCAAAGCCGAAGCCATTTGATAGCCTTCGGAAATCGGACAGCGATAGTCCTCATCAGAATGAATGAACAGGGTTGGCGTTTTAGCCTTATCTGCATACTTTAATGGTGAATGCCACCATAATTTTTCCATATCTTCCCATACATCGCCCGCGCACTGATCCTTGGAAAAATGCGGGCCGATATCACTGGTGCCATTGAAGCCAACCCAGTTAGCGATTGAACGCTGTGAAGCCACAGCCGCAAAACGGTCAGTATGACCAATGATCCAGTTACTCATGAAGCCGCCGTAGCTGCCGCCGGTTTCACCAAGCCGAGCTGGGTCGATGGCCGGATATTTTTCAAGCACAACATCGGTAAATTTCATCAAATCATCATAATCGATCGTACCGTATTTACCGCGGATATCAGCAAACGCATTGCCGCGTCCATCACCGCCGCGCGGATTCATGAAGAATACAAAGTACCCCTCAGAAGCCCAAACCTGCATTTCATGATAGAACACTTCCCCATAAACGGTCTTAGGTCCGCCGTGAATATCCAAAATAGCCGGATATTTCTTATTCGGATCATAGTCATAGGGTTTTAAAACCCAGCCGTCTAAATCAACACCATCATTTTCGAACGTTATTTTTTCATAATCAGCGACATATTTATCCTTCAGCGCCTTTTCGTTTAAAGCACTCAGCTGAATACCCGCATCCTTAAGCATATACACTTCCTGAAGCTTGCCCTGAAGCATGGCCGCAGCAGCAATGCCATCCTGATACTCAGCGATGCAGTCCAAGGAACCCTCTTCTGTAAATACCGGTTCAATATTGCCTTCATGATCCAAGGAATAAAGATGTGAAGCATTGCGTCGTGTCGTTACAAAATAGAATTTACCATTCTTTACGAATGACATCTTACCGCCGCCATAACGGCAGTCACTGCCCACACTGCTGCCTACCGCATCTTCATTATGCGCCAGCAGTTCAAGATTTCCCTCTTTCAGCAAATAAAATTCAGGGTTCTCATTTAAACCATAACGATCATTGCCAGCCGCTAAAACTAAGATTTCATCATCGAAGAAGCAAACCTGCGCAATATCATGACGGCCTTCCGGATATAATTCTTCCATCGTTTGATCCTTTAAGTCGATGCAGTAAATACCTGCCTGCAAATTAGGCTGTACAAGATATGTAACCGCTGAGAAAAGCACTTTATTTTTCTGTGGATGCAAATTGATGCCGCTCACATCCATATGTAATGGTGTCAGCCATTTCACTGACTGATCAGACACACTGTACAGCATCAGACGGGAACGTGTCTTATTGATAAAGCCGGCGCCATTAAAATAGAACGGCAGCTCATCCACAACCTCAACTGCCTGATCCGCTTTTTTCTGTTTCAGCAGCTTTTGTTTCTCCTCATCATTCAACTCCGCCATCATTGAGTAATTCAAATTATAATTCACACACATTAAATAGCGGTCTGCATCTAACTTTTCATAAGCAGTAACCGTATAAGGCACTTCAAACGCCTTAACCGCTTCACCGCCATGCGTTGATATGCGGTAGAATACGCTCAGTTCTTCACCATCAGCAGCCTTCTTTTTATCTGCCTCATCACGCATCGCCTTAAATAAGAGATGATCATTATCCTCCCAAATAAAACCCGCTTCATGATTGCCGCTGGTTAACTGTCTTACATCTTGATCAAGAACATATATATTTTGATCATAACCGTTAGTATCAGCATTGGCAGCAGAAACGACAAATGCCAGGCGTTCTTTATCATCCGATGACTTTAAATTTGAAATATAAGCATAATTCAGAAAATCTTTTAATTGCAATTTTTCCATAATTTAACCTCTTTTTCACTTTTCATATTATAACCCATTCTAACTCTATTTCCAAGCATCCGGCAAAAAAACGCCAAATGAGGCAAAAATAGTATAACATTCTTGTAACTTAGATGGTAAAACAAGTGTTAGAATGGTAAAATAATGAATAGAAGCGAAGGTGAAGCTAATGATAAAGAAAACCACGACCAGGGTTAAGAAAAGTGCCATGCCGATCTATCTGGGCGGTCTGGTTTGGATCATCCTTGCCTGTTTTTTAAAGATGACCCAGCTTTCCGATTATCTGATCTGTATCGCAGCCGCTTTATTGACTTATGTGATTTCAGAAAAGGTTAAATTCAAACCAGAAGTGATTACTGAAACCACCATGGTACCTGAATCTGAACAGGAGGCTGCCAATCTTAAGCTGCAAAGTGAACGATCGGACATTCTTGCCCAGCTGCGTGAGTGTGATGAAATGATAGCCGATGAAACTGTAAGCGCGCAGATTCGCCGCATTGAAAAAGCGGTGGGCAATATTTATGACTATCTGAATGAACATCCGATGGCGGTAAATAAAGTGCGTAAATTATTCAGCTATTATCTGCCGACGCTGATCAAGCTGTTTCATTCCTATGACAAGCTTGAGGATATTGAGATGCAGGGCGAGCAGGTAAAGAATACGATCGCGCAAATCAAACGATCCGCTGAAATCGGCGCGGAAGCAATTGAAAAACAAGTTGACCTGCTTTACAGTGATGAAGCCATGGATATCAGCAGTGATGTTCAAGTGCTTGAAACCTTGATGAAGCAGCAGGGACTGCTTGATGAAAAAATTCGATAAGGAGAACGAACATGGAAGAAAAGAAGAGTGTATTACCTACCTTGACATTAGATCCAACTGAAGATCTGAAGGCAGAAGAAGTCAGTGAACCGGTAAAGGAAATAAAACCGGTACAGCTTGATGAAGAGACGCTGAGTGAAGAAGAGCGTCAGCTGGTCAATGATTTTGCGGAAAAGATTGATTTGACTAATTCAAATGTGATCCTCCAATACGGAGCCGCTGCTCAGACTAAGATTTCAACATTTTCTCAGTCAGCACTGGATAAAGTAAAAACAAAGGATCTGGGTGAAGTCGGTGAATCACTGACCAGTCTGGTTACTGAATTAAAGGGTTTTGAGATTGATAATGAAGAAAATAACGGTTTCTTTGGTTTCTTTAAGAAACAGTCAAATAAGATTACTCAGCTAAAGGCTCAGTATGACAAGGCTGATGCCAATGTTGAAAAGATTATCGCTGTACTTGAAAAGCATCAGATTCAGCTGATGAAGGATATCGCGATGCTGGATCAGATGTATGAGCTGAATCTTCAGAATTTTAAAGAATTATCCCTTTATATCCTGGCCGGCAAGAAAAAGCTCGCGCAGGCACAAAATGAAGAGCTGCCAAAGCTGGTTGCACAGGCAGAAAAGAGCGGTCTGCCGGAGGACGCGCAGCGGGCTAATGATTACGCGGCATTCTGTACGCGTTTTGAGAAGAAGCTGCATGATCTTGAATTGACAAGAATGATTTCAATTCAAATGGCACCGCAGATTCGTCTGGTACAGAATAATGATACGATGATGGCTGAAAAAATTCAGTCTTCATTAGTCAACACAATTCCGCTTTGGAAGAGTCAGATGGTTCTGGCACTGGGTGTTGAAAATTCACGCCAGGCTATGGAAGCCCAGCGGGCGGTTACCGATATGACAAATGATTTGCTGCGTAAGAATGCGGAAACGTTAAAGGTCGGCACAATTGCGACAGCGAAGGAAAGCGAGCGCGGTATTGTTGATATCGAAACGCTGCAGAATACAAATAAGAAGCTGATTGAAACACTCGATGAGGTGATGAAAATTCAGGCTGAGGGACGTACTAAACGCCGTGAAGCAGAAGCTGAATTGGGCCGCATTGAGGGTGAATTGAAACAGAAGCTTACGGAAATCAATTTATAGGAGTGATAAAAATGGAACAATTGAAATAATGCAGTACA
>ERZ827520.4404-NODE-4404-length-10550-cov-3.497284_pt1 | contig 10550 bp, 10 predicted proteins | sample MGYA00519581_ERZ827520 | MGnify/ENA primary metagenome ERZ827520 (study PRJEB31778, sample SAMEA3449339) | human gut metagenome | biome: human gut; feature: human-associated habitat; material: faeces | place: United Kingdom | collected 2010/2012 ...
GAGCCGAAACAGCGCGGCGTCATCATTCAGGGACTTTTTCGCAGCAACTACGTCATATTCGGCGTGAGCCTCGTCACGAACGTGTTCGGCGCGGAGGAGGCTGCCGCGGCCTCCATCTTGAGCGCCGTGCTCGTGCCGATGTACAACGTTTTGGCCGTCATTGCGCTGACGGTATTTACGGGCGGAGGTAAGGTCTCGCTGAAAAAGACGCTCAAATCCATCGCGACAAACCCGCTCATTATCGCGGCACTGCTCGGTGTGTTTGCGTCCATCATTAAATTGCGTTTCCCGGCATTTCTGGAAACGAGCCTGCGCGATGTTTCGCGCCTTGCCACGCCGCTCGCGCTCATTGTGCTCGGCGGTGATTTCAGCTTCCGCAAGCTAAAAGGCAACATGCGTATTGCGGGCGTGACGGTGTTTATAAAGCTCGTCGTCATTCCGCTTGTTTTTCTGCCGATCGCGGTTCTGGCGGGCAGCAGAGGGCCGAGCCTTCTGGCGCTTGCACTTGCGTGGGAAACGCCGGTCGCGGTATCAAGCTACATCATGGCGCAGCAGGCGGGCGCAGATGGCGAGCTTGCCGGTCAGCTTGTTGTTTTGAGCGCCGTGTGCTGCATCCCGACCGTATTTTTGATGATCTTTATTTTGCAGAGCATGGCGTTGCTGTAAAAGTAAAAACCCGTTTCCGATAAAAGCTTCGGAAACGGGTTTTGTGCTGTTTAAGTTCATTAAAGATGCTCGTTCATTTCGCGGACATGCGCACGGATCTTTTCAAAGCTCTCCTGGCTGATGACGTGCTCCATCCGGCAGGCGTCCCGTTCTGCTGTTTTTGGGGCTACGCCGGCCTCGGTGAGCAGATTCGTGAAAAAGCGGTGCTTCTCATAGGTCTGCTCGGCTACCTCCCGCCCCAAGTCAGTCAGATGAAGAAAGAAATCATCATCCATTGTAAGGAACCCGTCCTCCTTCAAAGTGGTCACGGCACGGCTCACGCTTGGCTTTGACACCTCCATGTGCCGGGCAACATCTACGGAGCGCACCATACCCTTTTGTTTTTGGAGAACAAGGATAGCCTCCAGATAGTCCTCTCTGGACGCATGAAGAGTTGCTTTATCCATTTCCGCACCTGATCCTCGTAACCTTTGGTTACTGCGGTGTCAATCGTGCCACATCAAAGAAGCAGGGTGCACTGTCAAATTCGTATCCAGCAATTTTTTCGCTGTTGTAAACAATGACATCCTTGTAGTAGTTCAGAGGAATATCGATCACATTTCCGATGTCGTAGTTGTAAAGGTAGGTAAAGAGTTCTGTCAGCCGCTCCTCATCATCAGTCACAGTCGTTTCCGCAATGGCGTCCAAAAATTCCTGCGAGTCAGACAAGCCCATCAGCGCCGGAGTCTGCGGCGTCATGCTGGACATGGGGTTGAACCAGCAGTTTGGATTTGCAAAGGCATAGTTTCCCGGCCAAAGGGTCAAATCAAATTCTCCCGCCATATAGCCGTTCATCCAATCCATCTTTTCCATTCCATTGATGCTTACCTCAATGCCAACCTTGGATAACTGGTCTTTGATTACAGTTGCAACAGAGTGATCGAAACTGCCATAGGCGGAATCCAGTGTCAATACCAAACTCAGGGACTGCCCATCCTTCTCACGGATGCCGGTGGAGTCATTCATAACCCAGCCGGCTTCATCCAGAAGCAAATTCGACTGTTCCTGGTCATAGGAATAAGTCTGTTCCAAAACTATATCCATATAGGGAGAGTCCTCGGTGAAGGGTAATTCTGCAGCTTTCTCATAGCCGTAAGTAAGGTTTTCCGAGAGTGATTCCTTATCAATGGCATAGGCGATGGCCTGCCGCACCTTAAGGTCTGTGAGTAACGGTCGGCTAGCGTTGACCACCAAATCTCGGACGCGGGTATCGGATTCTGATATCCCGCCATGCCGTCCATTGCTGTGACCTGCACATATTCGTCATAGGACAAAAGGGCACTACCAAAGATCATGTCAATCTCCCCATTTTGTAGCGCCTGGATGCGAGAGGTGGACTCCGGGATGTATTTCACAATGATCTCATCGTAATACGGAGCATCTCCCCAGTAGTCCTCATTGCGTACAAAACGGGTGTACTGACCCGATTCCCGATGGTCAAACGCATAGGGGCCAGTGCCGGAAATGCCGGAAAAGTTCATATAATCACCTTCGATAAAGACTGTGGGTGACACTATAATCATTACATCCGGCCAGCAGAAATCTGCCAGATAAGCGTAGTACGGTGCGGGATAGTGGATGATCAGGGTCGTTTCGTCCACCACCTCTATGCTCTGAATTGCGGTAATCGCCTTGAGGGCCATGAAGCCGGGGTTGTTCTGCTTATATTCCAAATTGGCTTTAACAGCCTCGGCATCACAGGCGGTTCCATCATGAAATTTGACTCCAGCTCGGAGTTGGAAGGTTAACGTTTTCCCGTCATCACTGAATTCCCAGGACTCCGCTAAGCCTGGGACAAATTCGCCGTTCTCATACTTCACCAGAGTATCATATACCAGTTTAATGGTGGGCATGTTGTCCGTCCCCATGTAAATGGAGGCCAACACATCCGATTCACCAGACGCAGCCAGGGTTAGGGTCTTTGTTTCTGCTTCGTCCCCGCTGACCGTCTCCGTGCCTTCTTTTGATCCGCAAGCGGATAGTAGTAGCAATGCGCAAAGGCACACAGCCAGTGCGGCGGTCCAGATCTTTTTGTTCATTTAAGATCCCCTTTCTTGTTTAATCGTAGTTTTATTCAGAAAGCGGTTTGACCCGCCTTCTTCCGTGTTGTATGATCTTCCCCTTTTCCATAACGAGAATATGGTCAGAAATTCGATAAGCTGCTTGCCGGTCATGGGTAATCAGGAGATAAGAACACCCATAATGAGTGTGATAATTCTCCAGCAGTGTTAGTACCGCATCTGCTGACACCACATCAAGTCCGCTGGTCACTTCGTCAAGAACCAGAAAATCCGGTTTGATGGATAACGCCCGTAGCAGGGAAAGCCTGCGCTGCTCACCTCCAGAGAGCTGTTTAACAGGGACCTCCAGCAGATGCTGATCCATCCGAGTCAGTTCCATCAGTTCCAGAATCGTTTTTTTTCGCTGCGCGGAGTTGAGCGTTGTTAGATTTCTCAGCGTTTCCTCCATATTACGGTATACAGAATATGCGGGATCCATGGTCCCAGCCGCATCCTGAAAGACTGCTTGAATATGACGGCGGGCCTTGCGCCAGCGCCGAAAGTTCCACCTCGCAATACTCTCGCCATCCAATGTAATTTCACCCAAGGTCGGAGGTTCAATTCCAATCAACAGCCGGGCCAGCGTACTTTTGCCCGACCCACTCTCGCCAGTTACAGCGAGATTTGTTCCTCGATCCCAGGTAAAGGATACTTGATCCAACGCATGTAACGGGTTATCTTTGGCATCAAGGTAGCGTTTAGAAACCTTGGCTACTATGACACGCTCCATTCCCAATCGCCTCCCTTCTGTACCGAGGTATAACGCACAAAATCTGTTGTCCATTCGGTGCGCGGATACCGAAAAAGAGAGTCCGCCTCTGCACGCTCAATAATCACACCATTTTGCATGACCATAATCTCCCCACATAAGGAATGCAGCGCGGCCGCATCATGGGAAATAAATAATATCCCAGTTTCCTTCGTATGTTTCTGGAACATTCTCAGCAGAATATCACGGTTTGCTTCATCCAGGGCCGAGGTTGGCTCATCAGCCAAGATATAAGAGGGGTTTAATGCCAGCAGAATGGAAAATGCGATCCGTTGAAGCATCCCGCCTGACAGTTCTGGCGGATATGCATTTAAGATGCGTTCTTTATCAGGGAGATTGACCTTTTCTAAATTCTCTACAGCAATCACTTTGGCCTCATGGCGTGATACACCCAACCTGGCAGTGATCGTTTCCATAAGCTGTGTACCCATCTTCATATTGCGGTTAAATGCTGTCATAGGATTCTGCGGTACAAAGCCCAGGGTCGTGCCACAAAGAGCCCGCCTGCAGGAAGGACTGAGCATCGACAGATCTTCCCCATCTAATAGAAGTTCACCGCCGGTTATGGTGCAGGTATCATCCAGTACCCCCATTACCGATTTCAGCAGTGTTGTCTTGCCGGAACCGCTGGCTCCGGTAAGGCCTAAACACTGCCCCTGCTCCAAGGTAAAAGAAATATTGCGCAGTAGGGGAATTTGCTGTTTTCCGCAAACCGACAGGTTTTTGATCTCAAGCATGATCGGTGTTCTCCTTTTGAAACAGCCTGCCAAGCATATTGAAAGAAACTGTGCTCAAGAAAATAAACAGGCTGGGGTAAAACAGCAAGGACGGTTTGACGCCCATCAGTTTACGGGCAGAGGCCAGCATGCTGCCCCAATCGATTACCTCGTCTCCTAATGTAAAACCGATAAAGGAAAAGGCGGATATCCCAACAATCATCTCTGCGCAGGACAAACAGAGAAAATGGACAATCTCCCCTGCGATATTCGGGAGAACATGAGCAAACAGGATTCCATTTTTCGTTGCACCGGAGGAAACCATACACATAATGTAGGCTTTTCCCATTTCAATCTCCGTCAGAGTTTTGACCAGCTTGACCATGCGCAGGATCAGCGAGGCGGTCAGCGCCACCATCATCGTCGGAATGGAATTGCCCCATATTCCGTTAAAAATGACAAGATAGGCGATTGGCGGAATTGCCGTAGCCGCATTGATTGCACTATCCACAACGACCCGCTTGCCAGAGCCAGCGTGTCCAAGGAGCAGTCCAGCCGCAGTACCTGCCACCGCAACGATGGCGGCGCTGCATAGCGCCATCCCAAGCGTGACATATCCGCCCATCAATATCCTGGAGAAAATGCAGCGCCCGAGTTCGTCTGTTCCAAAGGGGTAACTCATACATGGAGAAAGCAGTTTGGCTTCCAGGGTGAGTGCTTTTGGATCATTGGGAGCCAGAAGGAACCCCGTAGAACAAAAAATTAGAAAGGCAATAGACAGTACAGCGTAAATTGGCAACTTTCGTTTTTTCTGCATGTCACACCTCCTTTGCGGCACCACCGGGTAATACACGCTGTAAAATATCCGAAAGCGTATTAAACAGAACGATGGAAAATGCCAGATACACGATGGCGGCGTGGATCATCGGCGCATCGCGGTTCAGTACGCTTTCAATCACCAAATATCCTAAGCCCGGCAGGGAGAAGATGCGCTCCACGATGATGGAACCGGCCAAACTCAGCGCCATAACCTGCATGAAGCTGGGTACAACTTCAGAAACGGCTTGCGGGAATGCGTGAAAAATCAGTATGCGCCGTTCGCTCAGCCCGCGGCACCGGCAATAAAACGCACTCTCCTCCTGCATCCCTCGTTCTAATCCTTTTGCCAGCATCTGGCTGAAAAAAGCAATCCCATTAAGCGAAATGCAAAGCGCCGCCGGAAGATATCGCTTGAGTCCTACATTTCCTGATATGGATATCCATCCTAATTTGAGTGCAAACAGATCCAAGAACCAGCTCGCAACAAAAAAGGTGGGTATGGTAAAAATAATAAAGCAAATAATCTCCATGAAACGACCGCTGAGCCGTTTCCGTTTCCAATAGAGCGGACAGGCTACCAGTACACTTCCAATCGCCTCAATGATCATTGCGAGCAGTACGGTGGTAAGTGTAAATAAAAAAGCCTGTGTCACTTCGGAATAGACATTCCGGCCATTGACAATTGATGTGCCGAAATCCAAATGCACCGCGTCTTTCAGCCATCTGATATACTGCATCGGAAGCGGGTCGTTGAGCCCCATTTCCTCCCGCAGTTGTGCGATGTATTCCGGCGTGGCGTTCATCAGACGCTGCGCCTGGGCAACAGCCGGGTCGATAGGAGATATTTTCATAAGAACGAAAGAGATGACCGTCACGATAAACAGCGTCAACATACATTCGCAAAGTTTGCGTAAGATGAAATTTCGTGTTCCAGTCTGCGATAAAGCAGATTTCTTTTGCCTCAAGGCTTTCTGAGCCTCCTCTCGCTATGATTTGACCGTCCAGTTCAAACTCTCATTCTGCAAAGAATATAGAGTGTGGTAAAGCCCCTCATGGCTCATCAGCTCGTCATGGGTGCCCCTTTCCTCCAACTGTCCTTCTTTTAGCACGACGATTTGATCACACTCCACGATGGAACGCAGCTTGTGCGCTATAATCAGGACTGTCTTGTCCTGAATGAGAGTTCCGATGGCCTGTTGGATCTTTGTCTCATTCTCCGGGTCAATGGAAGCTGTACTTTCATCCAACAGGATGATGGGAGCATCTTTCAAAAACGCCCGTGCGATGGATAGCCGCTGGCGTTCACCGCCAGAAAGCGTCTTGCCGTTTTCTCCGATTACAGTGTTATACCCTTGCGGTAAGCGTCGGATGAATTCGTCGCACTGCGCCAGTTTCGCCGCTGCTATAATCTCCTCTTGGGTGGCGTTTTCTTTTCCAATTTTGATATTGTTGTAGATGGTATCGTTAAACAACACTACATCCTGGAACACGATGGAAACATTCCGAAGAAGCGTTTCCGGGTCGATCTCATTGACATTGACCCCGCCGATTCTGACGCTACCCCGCTCCACATCCCAAAAACGGGCCGCCAATTTGCACAGGGTGCTTTTCCCGCAGCCGGAAGGCCCCACCAGAGCCGTAATCTCCCCCTGTCTTGCAGTAAAGGACACATCGTGTATTACATCATCCTCGTTGTAGCCAAAACTCACATGGTCGAAGGTGATGTCAAACTGTTCCAGAGGATAATCGGCCGTGCCGGTCTGCTGCGGGTAGTGCAGAATCGTTCCGATTCGCCCGGCGCTGACCAGAGAAAAGATCAGTTCTCCCAGCATCTCACACGCCTTGGAAAAGGGCTCGTAGATCCTCACTGCCACAAACAAGAATAAAATGAATAAAAAGGTACTGATCTCTCCGGCGATCAGCAGGCCTGATCCAATGATGATCACCGCGCCCAGCCCCAGCCGCATCACATTGTACGAGGTGGAGATGGAAAAGCCTGCGAGGAACTCATACAGCACCAGACCGGGGATAACTTTCTTGATTTTTGCGGTCAATCCCTTTTGGTAGAGGCCCATTTTCTCTGAAGTCCGCAGGACCTTGATATTCTCCAAGTATTCTTGCAGACCATCACTAATATTGAGCTTTTTTTGCTTGTTTTTCTTATTGGTCCCCTCCGAAATCCCCCGACACAACGCCATCACCAGAGCAACCACCGGAAGGCAGAGTCCAAGGCTCAAACCCAGGCGCCAGTCACAAAGAAGTAGAAGCAGAATGGAGATTAGTCCGGAGAGAGCTCCTCCGATAAATTCTGTTACTCCGTTGGTCAAGGCCCCTTCCACAGCGGAAACATCGTCCATGATAGCCGTGGTTAAGTCACTCAGATCTCGCCGTCCTAGATAGGACAAGGGGAGCTTGCGGATCTTGTCGGCCAAATTCATCCTCAGTTTCCTGTTTTCCTGCCCGGAAGTCAGGTACTTGTTCCGATATGTCATACGATAGGTTAAAAAAATCAGGAGTAACAAAATGAGAGCAGTTCCCCAATACCCCCAAAGCGGGATGCTCCCTTGTACTGTACCAAAGTAGCGTTCCAGCATTTCATCTGCGACCATGGCCAGCAGTATGACCGGGAGTAGGCAGGCAAGATTATAAAGGCACATACAAAGACCGGCTTTTACGAGCCGACGGCTCCCCTCATCGCTGAGATGATAGATTTTTTTAAGCATACTGTTTCCCTCCAATCTTCCAGGAGATACTACTCTGATACTCGTGGAACATCCTGGCATAGACACCGCCCCTGTTCATGAGTTCCGGGTGCGTTCCACACTCTACAATTTTCCCGTGTTCCAGCACGCAAATCTGATCCGCATGGAGGATAGTAGACAAGCGATGGGCAATCATTAAAACGGTCTTCCCGCGCAGCAACTCATCCAGCGCCTTTTGGATCAGATACTCGTTCTCTGCATCCGCAAAGGCGGTGGCTTCGTCTAATAAAATCACGGGAGCATCCTTGAGGATGGCCCGTGCCAGGGCGATTCGTTGCATCTCGCCACCGGAGAGATAGATGCCCTTCGTCCCAATCACAGTATCAACACCGTCAGGAAGTTTTTCCAAAATATCATCGCACTGGGCCAGGTGGAGGGCACGCAGAATTTCTTCTCTTGTGGCATCGGGGCAGAAGGTCGCCACATTTTCCAAGATGGACATTTTGAACAGACTGGTATCCTGAAAAACGATGCTGACCCGTTTCATCCACTCCCCGTAGTCCATATCGCAGACATCCACACCGCCAATATTGACGGTTGCTTCCTGAACGTCCCAAAATCGTGCGATCAAATTAGCAATCGTACTCTTGCCGCCGCCGGACTCGCCTACCAAAGCGGTAACAGTTCCCTGCCTGACGGTAAGGGAAACATCATCCAGGGCTTTCTCTGCGTTTTCATCATAGGCAAAGGAGACATGCTCCAGTTGAATGTCATAGCTTTGTGGCTGTCGGGGCGACTCCGTTTTAGGCAGGGGATGCTCTGCCAAAATCTTGTCGATGGCTTCCAGCGATGCTTTCCCTATCATCAAATTTGAAGAACTTTTCATAATACGGGATAAGATCGTAACCACGGAGGGAATCAGCACAGCGAAAAAAATAAAACTTAAAATAACTTTCTCCACGCTTTGACTGGCATTGAACAGGATGATGCCGCCGGGCAGCAGGAAAAAGAAGATGCCGTTGATGATGGCGTTATAGGCGCTATCTGTATTCTCCATAGAGAGCGCATACTTCGTCATATAGTCGCTATATTCCTGTACTGCGGTTTTGTAGCGGCGGAAGGAATTTGCGGTCTGTCCAAATACCTTTACTACGGAGATTCCCCGGACATATTCCGTAGCTGCATTGTTGATATCCTCCGCTGATTTCTGGTATTGCTTGGCAAAGCCCTCGCTTTCATCTTTAAGCATCCAAGCCAAAATCATAAAGCCAAGGGAAATAGGTATCAGGCAGGTCAGAGAGAGTCGCCAATCATATAGGAACATGAATACCAAAAACGCAAAGGGCATTGCGGCGGATTGAACAAAGTCCGGCATTTGGTGCGCAATGATCGTTTCCAGATTGTCCGTATTCTTCTCAATAATTTTTCTCTGCTTGCCGCTGGGATTGTTGGAGTGATAGCCCAAGGGGAGGTTTCCAATATGCCGAATCAACTGAATGCGCAGTCTTGCAACCGTATTGAAGGCCGTAATGTGGGAAAAGAGTAGCGCCATCCCGTAAAGGCCAAAAGCCGCAGAGATCAGAAACACAGCCCTCCACCCCAGTTCAATCAGATATGCCTGATCCAATGAGGCAAAGTTCCCGTGAGATGTAACGATCTCTTTTGCCACATTGTAAATACAGGTGTAGGCGCTTAAATTGACCACGGCAGAAATAGCCGCCAGTACAAAAGAAATTGCCATTGTGATCTTGAATATGCCCATGTACTGAAACAACCGCGATATAACACCCTTTTCTTTCATATGAACATTCCTCCTTCGGTTAGCGTTCGCTAACGACTACCTTCAAAAAAAACGGCCCTCAATTGAAACGCCGTTTCAATGCATATTCTAATCTGTTACATCCAAAATGTCAACCCCTTCATTTTGCCTTGACATATAGCGGGAGTTACCCTTAAAATGAATGCATAGATGTTCTGACACGAGGAGGGATTATCATGCCAAAGCGCATCAGCGGTGTTTCTGCTCGGCTGTTGGAATGTGCAAAATCAGAGTTTCTTGAAAAAGGTTTTCAGGACGCATCCATCCGGGAGATTGCGAAAAAGGCCGATACCAGTTCCAGGGCAGTCTATACGCGATTTCCCAATAAAGAGGGACTATTTGATGCCATCGTTGGTCCCGCTACGGAGAAATTGATCGCACTCTACCGTGATTATGGAGACACATATTGGGCGGAGTACCAAACCACCCTTGAAGTACCTTCCTTTTCTTCTGACCCTACTGAGATCTATTCTAAAATGATGGATCATATTTTTGACCATGCCGACGAGTTCCGCTTGGCTATACGGTGCTTGGAAGGAACAAGGTATAAGGCGATGGTGGAGGCCCTTACCGAAATAAACTGCAGGCATTTAAGCAAGTTTTTTGCCATGCGCGGTGCAGAAAATCAGGAGATCACATTAAAGATTCTACATTTACTGACGCACACTTTTTACTCTGGAATATTTGAACCGCTGCAGCACGGCATGAACCGTGAGGAAGCACAATTCTATGTGAAGAAGTTGTGTGATTTTTTTGTAAGTGGAGTACAGGGAGCACATCTTTCGTAGTGGTAATCATTCATCAAATTATTTTTTACTGGACGGTGCGACAAAAAATCGACACCGTCCTTTTTGCTTATAAGCCAAAATCTCCGTTTCAAATTGTAGTATTGATAGAGGGAAAAACGAGGGAAAGGTTACGATAGCAAGCACAGCAAGCGAGTACCCGCTTGCGGATTTT
>ERZ827520.4410-NODE-4410-length-10539-cov-3.039489_pt1 | contig 10539 bp, 9 predicted proteins | sample MGYA00519581_ERZ827520 | MGnify/ENA primary metagenome ERZ827520 (study PRJEB31778, sample SAMEA3449339) | human gut metagenome | biome: human gut; feature: human-associated habitat; material: faeces | place: United Kingdom | collected 2010/2012 ...
CGTCGCTTGGCCACCTGTTCGGGGCCGATAACTTCGGCCGCGACATCTTCAGCCGCGTCATGTGCGGCGTCGGCACGACGTTTTTCATCGCCCTCGGCACGATTTTGCTCGGCGCGGGCGTGGCCAGATCGAGCACCGTCTCGCCGACGGGCACGGTTTCCACCTGTTCAAGGCTTACGTCCGTGAACCACGCCTTGCCGGTGTTCTCCGCGCCGTAGCCGCCCAGCCGCGCCATGACCGTGATTTCCTTCTGCCCTTTGCCGGTTCGGCCATACAGGGTCAGCGTCTCCCACTGGCCGTTTGTGTCGTGCAGGTCGCGGCTCGTGCCGTAAACGCCGGAGAAGGACACATTCGCGCCCTTCGTCCCCTCGCCGCAGCCCTCCGCCATCACCCGCGCGGTCAGCCTGTATGTCGCGTTCTCGCGAACGGCAATCGTCTGTTCAAAGCGCGCGTCGTTGGCCGCGGCGTTTTCCACCAGCGCGGCGGTCGTGCCGTCCTCCAGCGTCACCGCCTCCAGATACGAAGCGCCCGCGCTCGTCACCCACGCGCCGGTCTGCCAGCCGTCGGGCTCGCCGTCCGTCGTCAAAGCAAAATCGCCGTTGACAATCAGGTTGCCCGTCTGCGGCGCGTCGTCCTTCCCGCCTGAACCAAACAGCGCAAAGAAAACCGCCGCCGCGGCGAGCAGCGCGAGCAGCACACGCACCCGCAGCCGCAGAGCCAGAGCAGGAAGCATTCCCTTCCGCCTTTCTTTTTTTCAGACACCGCCGCGCAGCGCGGCGGTGCCTGAAATTTACTGAAAATTAGATTTGGACGAAGCCGATCTTTTTATAGACCTTGCGCAGCGTGCGGTTGGCGGCACAGGCCGCCCGCTCCGCGCCGTCGCGCAGGATATCTTCAAGATACGCCTTGTCCTTCATGAGCCGTTCGGCTTCCTCGCGGATGGGACGCAGCGTTTCCACCACGGCCTCGCCCACGGCGGGCTTGAACGCACCGTAGCCCATGCCGTCAAATTCGGCCTCGATCTCGTCCATCGTCTTACCTGTACAGACGCTGTAGATCTGCATAAGGTTCGTTACGCCCAGCTTTTCGGGGCAGGCATACACGCAGTGGCCGGTCTCGGAGTCCGTCACGGCGCGCTTGAAGCAGCGCATAATGTCATCCGGGGACTGCATGATATAGATGCACCCGCCGGGGTCCTTGTCCGACTTGGACATCTTGTTCTCCGGGCTCGTGAGACTCATGATACGCGCGCCCGTGGGCGGGATATAGGGCTCGGGGATGGTGAACACATCGCCGTAAATGTTATTGAAGCGCATGGCGATATCGCGGCAGATCTCCACATGCTGCTTCTGGTCGCCGCCGACGGGGACAAGGTCGGTCTGGTAGAGCAGGATGTCCGCGGCCATGAGCGCGGGGTAGGTGAAGAGACCGGCGTTGATATTATCCGCATTTTTGGAAGACTTATCCTTGAACTGCGTCATGCGGGAGAGCTCGCCGAACATGGTGTAGCAGTCAAGCACCCAGCCGAGCTGCGCGTGCGCGGGGACGTGGCTCTGGATGAACAGAGTGTTCTTCTTCGGGTCAAGACCGCAGGCGATGTACTGCGCGAGCTGCGAAAGCGCGCGGCGGCGCAGATCGGCCGGCACCTGCCGGACGGTGATGGCGTGCATGTCTACGATGCAGTAGTAGCATTCATATTCATCGGAGAGCGCCACCCAGTTTTTGATCGCCCCCATATACGAGCCGAGCGTAAGATCGCCGGAGGGCTGGATGCCGGAGAATATGATTTTTTTGCGGGCAGCTTCTTCCATGATGATTCTTTCCTTTCATAAGCATTTTAAAGATGCGGAACTATGGTTTCCGTACTTTTTAATTATGGCATTATAACACGCCGGTTTTGGCTTGACAATACAGAGCCTATCCAATAAGATGGAAAAATGACAAAAGACCTTTGGGAGGTTTATCCGTATGGACAATACATGGTTTGAGAAAATGGAAGAGCGCATCCCGCGCGGCGAGGTACGCACCCGCTTCGCGCCGAGCCCCACGGGGTATATGCACGTGGGCAATCTGCGCACGGCGCTCTACACCTGGTGCATCGCCCGCCACGCGCACGGCAAGTTTCTGCTCCGCATTGAGGACACCGACCAGTCCCGCCAGGTAGAGGGCGCGGTCGAGGTCATTTATAAAACGCTGCGCGACTGCGGTCTTGACCACGACGAAGGCCCCGACGTCGGCGGTCCGGTCGGCCCGTATGTGCAGACCGAGCGGCGCGACACCTATCTTCCCTACGCCAAGCGCCTCGTGGAGCGCGGCCACGCCTATTACTGCTTCTGCGACAAGACCGAATCCGAAGAGGACTCCGGCGACTTCACCCGCAAGGACGATCCCTGCCGCGATCTTTCCGCGGAAGAGGTGCAGCGCCGTCTTGACGCCGGTATGCCGTGGGTCATCCGCCAGAAGATCCCCCACGAGGGCGAAACGACGTTCCACGACGAGATCTTCGGCGACATCACCGCGCCGAACGCCGATCTCGACGACCAGGTGCTCATCAAGCGCGACGGGCTCCCGACCTACAACTTCGCAAACGTTATTGACGATCATCTCATGGGCATCACCCACGTCGTGCGCGGCAGCGAGTATCTCTCCAGCGCGCCGAAGTACAACCTTCTGTACGAGGGTCTCGGCTGGGACGTGCCGAGCTACGTCCACTGCTCGCCCGTCATGCGCGACGCGCACAACAAAATGTCCAAGCGCCACGGCGACCCCTCGTACGAGGATCTTGTCGCGCAGGGCTTCCTCACCGAGGCGATCGTAAACTACGTCGCGCTCCTCGGCTGGGCGCCCGGCGGTGAGCGGGAGATCTTTTCGATCAACGAGCTCGCGGAGGCGTTCGATATGTCCCGCATCTCGAAGTCCCCGGCCATTTTCGATATCGAAAAGCTCACGTACTTCAACAGCGAGTACATCAAGGCCATGTCCCCCGAGGCGTTTGCACGCGCCGCCGAGCCGTGGATCCGCAAGGCCGTCAAGACCGAAAGCTGCGATCCCGCCCTCATCGCCGCCATTTTGCAGCAGCGCACCGAAAAGCTCTCGGACATTCCCGAAAAGCTCGGCTTCTTCGATACGCTGCCCGAGTACGACACCGCGCTCTACGTCCACAAGAAGTCCAAGTGCGACGAGACCGTCGCGCTCGATATGCTCAGGAAAATGCGCCCGCGTCTCGCGGCCATCACCGACTGGACGGAGGAGGCCGTGCACGACTGCCTGATTGGCGCGGCGGCGGAATTCGGCTGCAAAAACGCCCTCGTCATGTGGCCGGTGCGCATCGCCGTTTCCGGCGAGGCCGTGACGCCCGGCGGCGCCGTGGAGATCTGCCATATCCTCGGCCGGACCGAAACGCTCGCGCGCATCGACAAGGGCATCGAAAAGCTGGAAAAATGACAAAATAAGGTCGAAGAAATTCGGCAAAACAGCGCCTCTTTTCGCCATACTAAGCGAAAAGAGGTGCTGTATTATTATGAAGAAACGAACGACCATACGAATTATCTCCTTCCTCGCCGCCGCGACCGTCGCGCTCGGCGCGGCAAGCGTCATTTTCTACCGCCGCGCCGTGACTGCCGAGCGGGAGGAGCGCCACCGCGGGGAATACGCCTTTTCCGAGCTGTGCGCCGCGGCAGACGGCCTTTCCGCGGCGCTCGAAAAATCACAGTACGCCGTGAGCCCGGCCATCACCGCCTCGCTCTGCGCGGAGGTCTATTCCCGCGCGCAGACGGCGAGCGCGGCGCTCTCGTCGCTCTCCGTCCCGCTCATGGAGCTGGAGAATACGGCGTCCTTTTTCGCCAGGACCGGCGACTACGCGCTCTGGCTCCTGCGCGAGAGCAGCGGCGGCGACGATGTGAGCGCGAAAATCTGCGCGCGCTCGGCGACACGGCCGCGCTTCTCTCCGGCAATCTGGCGCAGCTGCGCTCCGACGTCGCCGGAGGTCTCGTGAGCACCCGCGCCGCCGCGGCGATGGACGACGCGCTCCCCACCCTTGGCGACAGCTTTCTCGGCATGGAGCAGGAGTTTCCGGAAATGCCGACGCTCGTGTACGACGGGCCGTTTTCCGCCTCCGTTGCCGAGCGCGAGCCGCACATGATAAAGGACGCGCGCGAGGTGACGCAGGACGCCGCAGCGCTCGTCGCGGCGGGGTTTCTCGGTATGCGGAGCAATCTCGTCTCCGCCGCCGGAGAGAGCGAGGGCAAGATTCCCGTCTACCGCTTCACCGGCGGGGACTATACCGTGAGCGTCAGCCGGAAGGGCGGATACGTCGTGCGCGCCCTCTCACAGCGCGCGCCGGTGCGCTCGGCCATCACCGTGGACGCCGCGCTTGAAAAGGCCGCGGAATTTCTCGCCGCGCACGGCTGCCGCGGCATGAAGGAGAGCTATCATATTCTTAAGGACCACGTGCTCACCGTGACGTACTGCGCCGAGCAGAACGGCGTGATGTGCTATCCGGACATGGTAAAGCTCGCCGTCGCCATGGATACCGGCGAGATGCTGCGCTTTGACGCCGAGGCCTATCTCACCTCCCACGCCGAGCGGGATCTGCCCGAACCGGCGGTGTCGGAGGAGGACGCCCGTGCCATGGCAGGGGAGGGGCTGACGGTCCAAAGCGAAAAGCTCGCCGTCATCCCGACGTCCGGCGCGGAGGAGATCTACTGCCGCGAGCTCATCTGCGAAACGGAGGACGGGCGGCATTATCTTCTCTATGTGAACGCGATGACCGGCGCGCAGGAGAAGATTTTGATCCTTCTTGAGGACGAGAGCGGCACGCTCGCGCTCTGAAACCCCCTCAAAACAGTGGGAAAACTTGACAGAGGCGGATTCGTATAGTAAAATACACACACTATTATGGAATAGTATAAATTCCGAAAGTATGCAGTTTTATTATACAAAGGAGGTCATCCCAATGGGCTTCATTCCGGAAACCACCTGCCGCCGCTGCGGCCAGAAATACTCCGGACTGCGCAACCGCTGCCCGAACTGCGGCACGCCCCGGCAGAATCAGCCGAACCGCGTACCGCATACGACCGCATCCGCCACGCCGAACACCGCCGCTTCCCGCCGCGCCGGCGCCGATATCCGCTGGCAGCTCATCTTCGGCGGCATTCTTCTCGTCGCCGTGATCCTCGCCGTCGTCGTGCTCATCGCGGGCGGAGGGAAGGACTCCGGCCCCAGCTCCGGCAACCGCCCGTCCGTGACGAATAACCCCGGCAGCCAGATCGTCTACAGCGCGGCCGACCTGCCGACACCCAGCCCCTCGCCCATCCCGACGCCCGAAGCCAGCCCCACCCCGGTCATTGAGTCGATGGCGATCGCGTTCCTCAACAAAAATGTCAAGGAGCACTCTCTCACGCTGACGAACGCCGGAGAGATCACGATCGATCTCGATCTGAACGTCTTCCCGAGCTCGGACGATCTGCCCGTGACGTGGAGCAGCAGCAACGAGAAGATCCTCACCGTGGACGACCGCGGCGTCGTGACCGTTGTCGGCGCCTCGCCGAACATCACCGTCCACGCGGTGATCGTCGCCGAGTGCGGCGGTCTGCAGGACTATGTGACGATCTACGTCCCGGCGTATCAGGCGGCATATCTCACGCAGAACCTGTACGATCCCGAAACCTACGAGCAGGACAATCTCGAGTGGGACAGCATCATCTACGCCAAGCCCTCGGCCAAGCCGGGCTGATCGACGCAGATTTTTCCGAAAAATAACGCAAAAAACAGTTGACAAGGGGTATTATCTTTTGTATAATACCCCTTGCCTTGAAAAATTCGGACGATTAGCTCAGCTGGTATGAGCATCCGCTTGACGTGCGGAGGGTCACAGGTTCGAGTCCTGTATCGTCCACCAGAAACATACCGCTCCTTACGGAGCGGTATGTTTTTTATATCGGGTGGCTCGAACCTGTGACCCTGCACCCGAAGGGTGCGTTGAGCGAAGCGGAATATGTGCGGACGCAGCCGCGCAGCGGCAGGCATCCGCAAGTTCGAGTCCTGTATCGTCCACCAGAAACATACCGCTCCTTACGGAGCGGTATGTTTTTATATCGGAAAACAAGTCTCTTTTCATAACGCATCAGGCCGCCGGTTTCTCCGGCGGCCTGATGCGTTTATTTATAGCTTCTGCGGGTCGTTTTTCTTCACCCATTCCTCGGCGAAGCGGGCGAAGCGGCGCGTGGCAGGGCCGGCGCGCCCGCCGGCCGGTACTGCCAGCGCGATCGTCCGGCTCGAGGGCGGCGTCATCTCCCGCACGGCGATGCCGTCGCGGTGGCCCTGAAGAAGAAGCTCCGGCACGATGCTCACGCCGAGCCCCTGCGATACCATGGCGAGAATGGCGTAATCGTCCTTTGTTGTAAAGCGCACGTTCGGCTTCACCCCGGCGGCGTCAAGCGCGCGGCGCGCGTCATCGTCCGAGGACTCGAGCAGCGAGATGAACGGCAGCGCCGCAACCTCTTTTACCGGGCAGACGTCCTTCTTTGCCAGCGGATGGTTCTCCGGCAGTATGGCGAGAAGCCGATCCTCCCGCAGGGGAATGCATTCGCACCGCAGCGCCGTCGGCAGCGTGATGAACCCGATGTCCACGCTCCCGTCCGTCAGCCAGCGGTCTACATCGTGATAGTCGCCGTTGAAGAGCTTGAACTCCACGTGCGGGTAGAGCGTCTGAAATTCCTGCATCATGCCCGGCAGCCAGTGCACCGCCACGCTCGTGAACGTCGCAATGCGCACCGTGCCCGCCGAAAGGCCGCGCAGCTCCGCTGCCGTCTGGTCGAGCTGCTCCTGTGAGCGGAGAATGTCCCGCAGAAACGGCATGATCTTCTCTCCCTCCGGTGTCAGGCGCGCGCCCGTACGGCTGCGCGTCAGGAGCGGAAAGCCGAATTCCTCCTCGAGCGCGGCGATGATGTGGCTCACGCCCGACTGCGTCAGCCCCAGCTCCTCCGCCGCCTTCGTCAGCGACGAGAGCTCCACCGTTTTTTCAAAAACTTCATATTTTTTCGTATCCATGAAAATTTCCTCTTGCAATTTAACGCATTAAGGTGTATAGTACGCCCATAACATTTTTATCGGTAATGCATTGCATTATAAAACGTAATGTGTCGATTGTCAAGGGGGAAGAAACATGAATTTATCGGAGCTTTTGATGTTCATCCTTTATCTGGTATTTATGCTGGGTATCGGTATCTGGTTTTTTATGCGCAGCAAGGACGCCGGGGAGAAGGACTACTTCCTCGGCGGGCGCGAAATGGGCGCGTGGGTGTCCGGCCTTTCGGCGGGCGCAAGCGACATGAGCGCATGGGTGCTCATGGGCATGCCGGCGTCCATCTATGCTTACGGCATGGGCAAGGCGTGGATCCCGGTGGGGCTGTTCATCGGCTATTCGCTCAGTTGGATCTTCATTGCGCCGCGGCTGCGCTCGTTCTCCATCGTGTGCGGCGACTCGATCACGATCCCGCAGTACCTGACGAACCGGTTCAAGGCAAGCTCCCGCGCGCTGCAGATCATCTGCGCGGTGATCTTCCTCGTGGCGTATACCGTTTATTCCGCGAGCAGCATCAAGGCGTGCGGCACGCTCTTTGAAACGGTGCTCGGCGTCCCGGCGCAGATCGCAATGTACGCGGCGGCGGTCATTATCGTGGGATACACGTTCCTCGGCGGCTTCAACGCCGTGTGCTGGACGGACTTTTTCCAGGGGCTGCTGATGCTCGGCTCGCTTTTCGCCGCGCCGATCGTCGCGCTGTGCATGATGCAGAAAAACGGCACGACCGCCGGAACGCTGCCTGCGGGCTACTGGAACATGATGACCTCATGGCAGGACATTCTCTCCGGTCTCGGCTGGGGTCTCGGCTACGCCGGTATGCCGCACATCATCATCCGGTTCATGTCCGTGAAATCGGACAAGGAACTCAAAAAGGCCGCGAAGGTCGGCATCGGCTGGACGTTCTTCATTCTCATGTTTGCGGTGCTCGTGTCGGTTGTGGCGCACCTCTTCCTCGGCGACGGGCAGGAGAGCTCCACCATCTTCATCGCCATCGTGCGCCGCATCTTCACCGGCCCGTGGTTGGGACTCATTTCGGGCCTGCTGCTCAGCGCGATCCTCGCCGGCGCGATGAGTACCGCCGATTCGCAGCTTCTCGCCGCTTCGAGCGCGTTTGCGAGCGACGTGTATAAGCCCGTGATCCGCAAGGGACAGAGCACGGATAAGGAAATGCTCTGGGTCGGGCGTATCGTGGTGCTCGTGATCGCCGCGGCGGCGCTGCTCATCGCCTCCAACCCCGGCAGCGGCACGATCATGTCGCTTGTTGAGAACGCGTGGGGTATCTTCGGCGCGTCGTTCGGGCCGGTCATCGTGCTGAGTCTCTTCTGGCGCGGCTTCACGTTCTCCGGTGCGGCGGCGGGTATCGTCGCGGGCGCGGTGGTAGACGTGCTGTGGCTCGTGCTCTTCAAGAGCACCGGCGTTTACGAGATCGTCCCCGGCTTCGCCGCCGGACTTCTCGCCGCGGTCATCGCCTCGAAGTGCTCGAGCGCAGAGAGCCGCGAGACCGCCGCGGCGCTCTTTGATCAGTGCATCGCGTATAAGGACTGAGAGGGAAGAGCCGCGGCGAAACAGGCCGCTTGCAATTTCTTTTCAGAAACAATATAATAACAAAAGACACGAACCAGCCATCCGGAAATGTAAAACTGTCATTCCCGCAGGCGCGGCTTCGTGTCTTTTTTTGCTCCGGAGTTTGCTACCCCGACGGCGGGGCGGGGAAGATTCGGAGGACGGAGGGGGCATCAGTTTTGGAACAAAAAGAGCAAGTGGATGCATTTGTTTCCTACGGCTATACGCCCTTTCGGAAAGGACAGTGCGTCAAAAGGATCCTTTTCCTCTGGGCGTTGAGTGCGGGGGTGTGCTTTATCGGGGAACGGCGCGTTTGGGCCGTCGGTCTCGCGGCAGGTGCGGTCTGCGTGAGCGTGTTTTTTGCGGTTCTGATCGTGCGGCATTCATCGACGAAGCGCGCAAGATTCCTCTGCGACGGCGTTTTCTCCCTGTATCTCTCCCTGCTTTTCAATTTGGCGGCCTACCGGCTTTTCGCTCTGGAGACGGGGGACAGCTGGATGATGGCTGTCGGTTTTCTGCTTCTGCTGTTCGGCTGCGTGCTGGCGTTTCTGTTTATAACGTTTCGCAATATAAAAAAAGGCGTGTTCTCCAAAGAGCCGACCGCAAAGCAGACAGCGATCCTTCCCGCGGCGGGCAGTGCGGTCGGAGTCCTTGCCGCACGGTTCCTGCTGACGGGTCAGCCACAGCAAACGGTGTTTCGGCTGACCGGGGCGCTGCTTTTGATCCTTTCTCTTCTGATAAGCATCCCCGGCATCAACATTTTAAAGGCGGTGCTCTGCAAAGAATGAATGTCACAGCAGAAAACCGCTCTGAGAAACATAATACAGACATACGGAAAAAGGCCCCTGTAACGGTTTACAGGGGCCTTTTCGTGAGCGGAGCGGCGGACTACCGACGGAGGCGTTCCTCCCGTCCGGATCAGCCGCGGATGTTGTAGTTTGCCGCTAGAAGGTTCATTGCCTTGAGAAGCTTGTGCGTGTAAATGAAGGGGCCGACGACGATCAGACTGCCGAGAACGCCCCACAGCCAGAAGGTGCTTGCGTCGAAGTCGTAGGCGATGCCGCGGCGGCGCAGCTCGTTTCCGATGCGGCTGCAGAGCTGGTGCGTCCAGATGACGGGATAAATGCCCAGCGTCAGCCACGAGAAGATGAAGAGAACCAGACAGTAGTGCATGGTCTTTCGTCCGTCATACCGGCCGGCGATGAGATTGATGTCCGAACTGATGTTGGACATCACCACGAGACCGTAAATGCCGAGCGTAAGGAAATTGAGCAGGATCAGCTTCAAAAGGCCGCGGTTCGTCTTGAGCTGACCGACCGGAGCTGCGCCCGCGGAAGGGACTCCGTACGGACTGCCGCCGTAGGGGGCGGGACTGCCATAGGGGGGCGATCCACCGTAAGGATCTGCGCTTCCATAAGACTCCGCGCTGCCGTACGAATCGGCTCCGCCGTACGGCGAAGGGGTATAGCCGGGAGCGGCGGGAGCATCCTCCATGACCGGCGTGCTGTACGAACTCGGGCTGCCCCCGACGCTCATCCCGCAATTTGGGCAAAACGCGGAACCGTCGTTGACGGCAGTCCCGCAGTTGGGACAGTATTTCATTCTCATTCCTCCCCGGTCATCGATTTCGGCAATAAACCCGGACGCCTGCGGAGGTTTTGACGCGGCGCACAGGACGCAAAGCACAAAATATGAATGCTGATATCATAAATATAAGCGTGTTTATCCGTGCCGTCAAGAAAATATGCGCCGTTTTTCTATTTTTATCGTGCTTTTCCGCATGCTGCACGGATGCTGCACATATCAGAGCTTTCTGTCCGCACTGCGAAGCCACAGATCGATGATCTCGTCATGGCTTTTGGAGATCTCCTTCCAGCTCTCGACCTCTCTTG
>ERZ827520.4414-NODE-4414-length-10536-cov-3.489171_pt1 | contig 10536 bp, 9 predicted proteins | sample MGYA00519581_ERZ827520 | MGnify/ENA primary metagenome ERZ827520 (study PRJEB31778, sample SAMEA3449339) | human gut metagenome | biome: human gut; feature: human-associated habitat; material: faeces | place: United Kingdom | collected 2010/2012 ...
GTGCGCCTTGGAGTTGTGCCCAGCCTCCAGAATGATGAACAGGTAGGAGGTCAGCCCGAACATCAGGGCTCCGAGCAGGGCTTTTTTCCATCCGGTGCGCAAGACGAGCATCAGCACGAAAAAGCTCAGCAGGTAGAGGAACATGTAGTCCGCCGGGCGCGGGAGAAACCTCAGCGCGCTGTCGAGGTATTTGATCAGGTTGTAGTGGAAGTCGGTCGTTATCTGGTAATCGGGCATCCCGCTGAACATGCTGTTGGTCCAGTAGGGGTCTTGTCCGTGGTGCTCGGCGCGGTACTGGAGGATCTCCTGCGCGCTGCCGGCGAACTGCTGGATGTCGCCCTGTACCAGGACTTTCCCGGAGAGAACCGGGTTGAAGTACGCCAGGGACAGCAGCGCGAAGAGTACGATGCAGCCCAGGATGGGCAGATACTTTTTGAGGGGTTTTTGACGGGGTAGAAGGTTTTCCATGACGGGAAAGGGAAATGGTTTACAGATTGGTCAGCAAAAAGTTCGTGATCTTGGAGAAAAGGTGCAGACGGGTCGCTCCGCCGTAGATGCTGTGGTTTTTGTCCGCATACACCATCTGCTCGAACGGTTTCCCGGCACTTACCAGCAGGCCCGAGAACTGCATCGAGTTTTGGAAATGCACGTTGTCGTCCGCCGTGCCGTGCACCAGCAGCAAGCGGCTGGACAGGTCGTCGGCATAGGTGAGGGGGGAGTTCAGGTCGTACCCCTGGGGATTTTCCTGCGGGGTGGACAGGTAGCGTTCGGTGTAGATGGTATCGTAAAAACGCCACGAAGTAACCGGAGCGACCGCCACGGCTGCGCGCCAGGTATCGCCTCCCCGGGTGGCCGCCAGGCAGGCCATGTACCCGCCGAAGCTCCAGCCGAAGATCCCGATGCGGGCCTTGTCGATGTAGGGCAGCCGGGCGAGGGCCTGCGCCGCTTTTATCTGGTCGTGCAGTTCTACTTCGCCCATACGTTTGTAGATGGTCTTTTCGAAGTCGGCACCCCGTCCGCCCGTTCCGCGCCCATCGACACAAGCGATGGCGTAGCCCTTTTGCGTCAGGTAGGCGAACCACAGATCCTGCGAGGTGAACCAGGTGTTGAGCACCTCTTGGCTGCCCGCCGTAGACGTACATGAGCAGGGGATAGCTCCGGGTGCTGTCGAAGTCGGCGGGCAGCATCGTCCACAAGGCCAGGCGCAGGCTGTCCTCCGTTTCGAGGTAGCCGAAGCGTTTCTCGGGCAGGTGGAGGGAGTCGATGCGGGCCTTCAGGTCGGCGTTGTCCTCCAGGACTTTTATCACGCTGCCGTCCCGGGGGTCGTTCAGGGTGTAGAGCGGCGGGGTGGGGGGATTGCTGAAGGCGTCGATGTAGTAGGCAAATCCTTGCGAGAAAGAGGCCGAGTGCGTGCCTGTACCCGAAGAAAGGCGGCGGATACGGCCGTTGCGCAGGTTTACGGCGCAGATGTCGCGGTTTTCAGGGCCCTGGGAAGTGCTTTGAAAGTAAGCGGTGGACGTCTTGGGGTCCACGCCGTAGAAAGCCGTGACCTGCCATGGGCCCTGTGTGAGGGCTTGCAGGTGTCCCTTGCGGTCTTTGCGGTACAGATGGGCGTAGCCGTCGCGTTCGCTCACGAAGATCACCGAGCCATCCTCCAGGAATACGGCCGAATCGTCCAGGTTGAGGTACGTGTCCGAGTGGTCCTGATAGACCGTTTCGAGGTCCGTACCCTCGGGGGAACACCGGTACACGTGCAGGCTGTTTTGCAAACGGGGCATCACGGAAAAGACCAGTTGTTCCGGGGCCTTTCCCTGGGGGGCGATCCAGCGCAGGCGCGGGAGGTAAAATTCGCCCGTATGCGGGACTTCCACCTGCCGGGCCGTATCGGAGGGCAGGTCGTAGATCCAGAGGCTTACCAGCGAGTTGCGTTCTCCGGCCTTGGGGTATTTGAAGGTCTGGCGCTGCGGGTAGAGGCTGGTTCCGTACAGGTCCATGCCGTAGAGGGGCACTTCGGTTTCGTCGAAACGCACGTAGGCCAGGCGGTCGCTGGAAGGGCTCCAGTCGAAAAGCCGCACGATAGCGAATTCCTCTTCGTACACCCAGTCGGCCGTGCCGTTGATGATGCGGCCGGGGTGTCCGTCGTGGGTAACGCGTCGCGTGGAGCCGTCGGAGAGGTCCTTGTAGTACAGGTCGTTGTCTTTTGCGTAGGCGATCTTGGAACCGTCGGGCGAGAAGGTAGGCTGCTGGATGCGCTGGTCCGATACGGGTTCGAGTGTGCCGCTGGCCGTATCGTAAAGGAAGTAAAGCGCCGTGTAGGAGCGGCGGAAGACATCGCGGCGATCGGTCCCCAGGAGGATCTTGCGCTCGTCGGGACTCAAGATGTAGGTAAAGATGGACTTGCCTTCAAGTTCGGGATACCCCCGGTCGGAGAACAGCGTATCGACGCTCTGTCCGTCGCGGTAGTTGTACAGGACGATTTGTGTCCGGCCGCCCGGCCGTTCGAGCAAGGTGTAGTGCTGTCCGTCGGCTGTCGAACGCAGCGCATCGATGCCTCGGGCGGCGTACACCCCCCGGAAAATGTCTTCGAAAACCAAGGAATCCGCTGCCTGGGCACGGGTCGGGGCTCCGAGTACGGAAAAGACGCACAGGAGCCCGGCAAGGAGAGTCCGCATGAGATCAGAATTTTGCATGATGCGAAATTAGGCAAAAACGGGCAATAAATCGTAAAGACGCCGTATCTTTGCCGCGTAAATCCGCCCGGATCTCTTATTTTCAAAGGAAGGGTCTCTTTTTCGGGAAGCCTCCGCGGGCGGGACCGACCTTTCCGAGGAGCTAAAGCCTATGAATACCGACGAAAAACTGCAAGCCATCGCCCTCCGTCTGACGGAGTATTTTTCCCCGGATGCCCCGGTGGACATTCCGGCGTTGTTGTTCGTGGCCGGCTTGCAGGTTTTCGGCCGTCCGGCCGCGCCGCTTTCCCGCGAGGACAAAACGGCGCTGATGCACATCGGGGCGTGTGCCGTGCTCGAGCCGTACGGCTATTACCGGATGACGGGGCGCGATGCACAGGGGTATCCGCAGTACGAATCGGTGCGTCCCCTCGATGCTTCGCAGGCTGAAAATGGGGAACTGCTGAAAGAGGCTTTGGTAAAATATTTCGCCGATTGTTTGTAAGGTCGCAACGCGGCGGATAAAATACCGGGAAAATCGATCGGCGGGAAGCGGTTTTTTTATTACTTTTGCACTCAGTATTTTCGAAACAGATGTTGGAACGGGTCAAGATAACGGACTTTACGTGCGAGTCGGGGGAAAAGATTCCCGCGCTGGACTTGTCGTACGAGGTTTTCGGCCGCCCGCTCGACAGCGGCGCTCCGGTGGTGCTGGTCTTCCATGCCCTCACGGGCAATTCCAATGTCTGCGGCGATCCGAACGGCTGGTGGCGCGGGTTGATCTACCCGGGCGGGACGGTCGATACGGACCGGTATTCGATCCTGTGTTTCAACATTCCCGGCAACGGTTACGACGGATTTCTTTGGGGCGATCGCTATGCGCGGATCTGCGCGCGCGATATAGCCCGGATGTTCATCGAGGCCTCGCGCCGTTTGGGTGTAGCGCATTTCCATACCTTGATCGGCGGGTCGCTGGGCGGCTGCCTGGTATGGGAGGCCATTGCCGAGTATCCGGAGTGCGCCGGGCAGGCCGTGATCGTGGCCGGAGACTGGAAGGCGACCGATTGGGTGACGGCTCTTTCGGTGATCCAGCTTCAACTCTTGGCCCGTGGGGAGTTCGGCATGCACGATGCGCGGATGATGACCATGCTGTTTTTCCGGTCGCCCCAGTCGATCGATGCCAAGTTTTCCCGTACGATGAACCGGGAATTGGGCGTGCGCAACATACAGTCCTGGCTGGAACACCACGGAGAGAAGCTCCAGGGGCGTTTTTCGCCGGACGCCTACCGTTTTATGATGCACCTGATCACCACGGTGGATATTTCCCGGGGGCGCGGCTCCTTCGAGCAGGCCATTGGGCCGTTCGCCGGGCGTATCGTTCAGGTGGGGATCACTACCGACCTGTATTTCCCTGCGTATGAAAATGTCCGTACTCAAGAGGAGTTGATGCGAATGCGCAAGGATGCGCATTATCTGGAATTGGATACCCCTCACGGTCATGATGGATTCTTGATCGAATTTACCCGAATGCGGGAGTTGCTGGGAGCGTTTTTTTAGGACGGATCGCGGTGAATGACCTACCGAAGAAAAACCTGCCGGCATTTTGGGAATATCTCAAACGCCGGTTTTGTTTTTTCAGGACCTTTCCGGGAGGGGGAAAGGAAAAAGGCAAGAAAAACATGAAACAAAACAAATAAAAACAAAAAAAGGAAAAAATGAAAGTTCTCAAATTTGGCGGTAAATCGCTTTCGGGGGGAGAAGGATCCCCGTTGAATCAGTCGTTGGACATCATCTGCCAGGAAGCGCGCAAGGGCAAAGTCTATGTCGTGTGCTCGGCGCGCGGCAAATCGACCGACATGCTGGAAGACATGCTGCTCAAAGCAGCAGCCGGAGAGGATTACATGCCTGCCTTCGATTATTTCTTCGAGCGTCAGCAGGCACCCTCGAAAAGCGTGGATATGAAGGCCGAACATGCCGAGATGAAACAGATCCTGGCCGGGGTCGCGCTGTTGGGCGAATACAGCCAGAAGGTGAAGGACCGTTTTCTCTCCTTCGGGGAGATCCTCAGCTGCAAGATGGTGGCGCACCTGTTGCGCAAACGGGGCTTCAAAGCCCGCTTTGTGGATAGCCGCACCTTGATCAAGACTACTGAGGAGTACGGCTCGGCCAGCGTGCTGCTGGATGTATCGGAGCGCAACGTCAAGGAGTTTTTCAAGGACGCTCCCGAGGATCAGATCGAGGTGGTGACCGGATTTATCGGCACCACGCTCACCAACCAGACCACCACGCTGGGACGCAACGGGAGCAACTATTCGGCTACGCTGCTGGCCAGCTTCCTCGGTGCGGAGGAGGTACAGAACTGGACCAACGTGGACGGGGTCTATACGGCCAATCCGTCGATGGTCGAGGATGCGCAGATCATCCCCCTGTTGTCTTACCGCGAGGCCAACGAGCTGGCCAATTTCGGTACGAACGTCCTGCACGCCAAGACGATCCTTCCCCTGATCGAGAAGAAGATCCCCATCCGTATCCTCAATTCGTTCCATCCGGACTGCCAGGGCACGACCATTGCCGAACAGGGTGCCGGAGACGGTTTGAAGGCCATCTCGGTGATCGACGATGTGGCTCTGGTGAGCATCGAAGGACGCGGACTCTTGGGCCGGGTCGGGATCGACGCCCGGATCTTCACGGCACTTTCGGCCCATGGGGTCAGCGTGAAGATCGTCTCGCAGGCTTCCTCCGAGCGCGGTATCGGTTTTATCGTCGATGCATCGGTAGCCGAACTCTCCCGCGAGGTGCTCACCGAGGAGTTTGCTCGCGAGATCGCCATCAAGGATATTTCCGACATCGTGGTGGACAAGGAGGTGGCCGTCATTTCGATCATCGGTCGGCATGTCGATTTCCTGGACAAGGCGTATGCTGCGCTGCGTAAAAACTCGATCGTGCCTTACCTGATCAACAACACCATCAACGGCGAACATCTTTCGCTCGTAGTGGCCAAATCCGACCTGAAGAAAGCGGTCAATGTCATCCACAACCACATTTTCGGCATGACCAAGAAGCTCAACGTGATCGTCTTCGGACGGGGCAATGTCGGCGGTACGCTCATCGACCAGATCCTTTCCACGGCCGATAGCATCCTCGAACGCCGCAACCTGCGTTTGAATATCTTCGGGGTGGCCAATTCGAAGAAAGTGCTGCTGGACAACCATGGCATTTCGGGCGACTGGCGTGCGGAGTTCGACCGCAGCGCACAGCCCTATACCATCGATTCGATCCTCGAGTACATCGAGCAGCACAACCTGGAGAATGTCGTAGTGGTCGACAACACCGCATCGGCTACCTTCGTGCAGCAGTATCCTCGTTTCGTAACGGCCGGATTCGACATCGTATCCTCGAACAAGGTGGCCAACACCATCTCGTACGACTTTTACAGTTCCCTGCGCGCCCTCTTGCGTCAGAAGGGCAAGACGTTCCTCTACGAGACCAATGTCGGTGCCGGACTTCCGCTGGTGGATACCATCCGCCAGTTGCACCATTCGGGCGACAAGATCCTGCGTATCCGGGGCGTGTTCTCCGGGACCTTGAGCTATATCTTCAACCATTTTTCGGAAGAAGACCGTCCGTTCTACGATATCCTGCGAGAGGCGATGGACAAGGGATTGACCGAACCCGATCCGCGTGAGGACCTCTGCGGCAACGACGTAGCCCGCAAATTGCTCATCCTGGCACGTGAGATCGACCTGCACAGCGAGTTTTCGGACATCCGCATCGAAAACCTCATTCCCGAACCCTTGCGCAGCGGCACGGTGGAAGACTTTCTCTCGGGAGCCGACCTGCTCAACAGCGAGTACGGGAAGCGGAAAGCCGCTTTGGCGCCGGATGAGGTTTTGCGTTACGTAGGCGATCTGGATGCCGTAGCCGGTACGCTGGAGGTCAAACTGGTTCAAGTAAAAAAGGCTACTCCTTTGGGAAGTCTGCGGGGCAGTGATTCGATGTTCGAGATCTATACCGAGTCTTATGGTGAAAATCCCGTGGTCATCCAAGGGGCGGGAGCCGGCGCTGCCGTCACGGCGCGCGGGGTCTATACCGACCTGTTGCGTTTGAGCGAGGCTTTGTAACCCGGAGGACGGGACATATCCTTATGCGTCCTCTTCGGGCGGTAAGGGTCGGCGAGCAAAGCGAGAGGGCACCCTATCGGGGTGCCCTCTCGCTTTGCTCGCCGAGTTGCCTCGGTGGCCGAGGCGCTAAATACGGACAAGCCTATAAAAAGAAAAGGGCATCCTCGTTAGGAATGCCCTTTTCAAAACTAACCCAAACCTAAAAACTATAACTATGAAAAACTAAAATTACTGACTTCACGAGGGCAAATGTAGAGTTTTTTTTCTCATCAAAAAGCACTATTCTTAAAAAACGAATGATTTTAACATAGTTAAATTATTTTCGTAAAAAAAATCTTGAATAAATTCCGGAAAGGCGGAAAAATATTCCCTACATTTGTGCAGAACTCATGATTTCCGAAAAGGGTTCCAATGCGCACAGAAGCGTTTTGACCGGTCGGAAATTGTCGAAGAGGATAGGAATTTGTAAAAAACAGAAAGTATGGATATGGAAGTTTTGCTGACTCATGAAAAGGGGTTGTTGTTCTCGGGAATCAACCCGGCTGGAGCCCGGGTATCGATCGGGCGGCCGGGCGAGAGCCCGGAGGCAACCAGCCCGATGGAAATGCTTCTTGAGGCGGTGGCCGGTTGTTCGTCCATCGATGTGCTGATGATCCTGGAAAAACAAAAGGCGAGTGTCGACCGCTATCAGGTGCGGGTGGAGGGTCATCGCGCCGAAGGGGGCGCGGCGAAGCCCTTTACAGCGATCGACCTGGCGTTTTCGGTCGATACCGATGCCTTGCCGGGGAAGGTGGCACGTGCCGTGCAGCTTTCGCTCGAAAAGTATTGCTCGGTCGCCAAGACGATCGATCCTTCCGTGGCAATACGTTACACCCTGGAGGTAAACGGTCAGGCGGTCGAGTTTCCCGAAAAGGAATAGCGGCGATCCTGGGGGATAAAAAAGTGCAAGCAGGAAGTTTAGCAGCGGAAGAGCAATGATAGAATATTTGTACGACACGGTTTTCGAACTGGAGGACGAGGATTTCTATACCCGTTGGATCTCCGGGGTGATCGCCCGGGCCGAGTGTGAAGTGGGCGAGTTGTGCTATACGTTTTGCAGCGACGAGCAGCTTCTCAAACTCAACATCGAGTACCTGAACCACGACACCTACACCGACATCATCAGTTTCGACTATCGGGAGGACTACATCATCAGCGGAGAGATGTTCATCAGCGTGGACCGGGTGGCCGAGAATGCCCGCAATCTGGGCGAGGATTTCAAGGAGGAACTCGACCGGGTGATGGTACACGGGGTGTTGCATTACCTGGGGTACAAGGACAAAACGCCCGAGGAAGCGCTCGAGATGCGCGCCGCCGAAGAAAGGGCGCTGGCCTTGCGCAAGGATTTCGAATAGGTGCCCGGCGGCGAAGTAACCGCCGTGTAAAGACAAATTAAAATTTTTGTAAACAATCGTGCCCCCCTCGGGGGTGCGTTTCCATTTTTTTTACCTTTGATCCCGAAAGACGAACCAAAACGTTTTTTACGTGACGAATTCCGACATAAAGATCCTTTTGGTAGACGACGAACCGGATATCCTGGAGTTGGTAGGCTATCATTTGCGCCGGGAAGGTTATACGGTTTTTACCGCCCCCGACGGTGAACAGGGCATCGAGATAGCGGTGCGCGAGACGCCTTCGCTGATCATTCTCGATGTGATGATGCCGGGGATGGATGGGATGGAAACCTGTGAAAGGTTGCGGCAGATCCCGCGTCTGAAGGATACGCTGGTGGTCTTTCTCACAGCCTTGGCCGAGGACTATTCCATGATGGCCGGCTACGAGGCAGGGGCGGACGACTACATCACCAAACCGGTCAAGCCGAAAGTGCTCATGAGCAAGATCCGTGCCTTGTTGCGGCGGGTGGTGCCGGTCGCGGAAGAATCGCAGGCCCGTTATTCGGCCGGCGATCTGGTGATCGATCGCGAAGGATACCGGGTCATCCACCAGGGGCGTGAGATGGTGCTTCCCCGCAAGGAGTTCGAACTGCTAGCCTTGCTCGCTTCCCGTCCCGGGCGCGTGTTCAAGCGCGAAGAGATCATGGACCAGGTCTGGGGCAATGAAGTGGTGGTCGGAGGGCGCACCATCGACGTGCATATCCGCAAATTGCGGGAAAAGATCGGCGACGACCGTTTCAAGACGATCAAAGGCGTCGGGTACAAATTCGAGGAAAAATAAACCGAGGTTCTCGTCCGGGGAGCCTGCATGATTATCAATAAACGATGGAGAAGATAGGATTCAATCTGGTCCCGCACGTGCTTTTTGCCGCTTTGCTGGCAGTGGTGGCGGGCGTTTGTGTTTCGATGGGGGCTACGCCGGCCCTTACGTATGTCCTGTGCGCCGTGGTGTTGGGATTTTACGTGCTGGTATGCTGGATCTTCATCCCGCTGTACAACCGCAGCTTGAGTAAAAAGATCCAGGACATCCACAACTGTTTTACCTTTTCGCATTACAGCGGTTCGCGTTCGGTGTCCGAACAACTCTCGCGCCTGCGGGAGAACATCCGCACGTACATGGAAAAACGACGGGTCGAGGAAGATGCCCTGCGCGACCGGGATACCTTCCGGCGCGAATTTATCGGCAACCTGGCCCATGAACTCAAAACACCGCTGTTTACCACCCAAGGGTATCTGCTCACGCTGATGGAAGGCGGACTGGACGACCCGGAACTCACGGCCAAATACGTCCGCCGGGCCTCTATCGGGATGGAACGGCTGGTATCGGTGGTCAAGGACCTCGATACGATCACCAAATTGGAAAACGGCCGAAACGTACCGGTCAAGGAGCCGTTTGACATCGTGGCGTTGACCGAGAACATCATCGGGATGGTGGACATGGAGGCTTTCGAGCGGGGAGTAACGGTGTCTCTGGACAAGGATTACAACGAACCGGTGATGGTCTATGCCGACGAGATGCGCATCGAGCAGGTGCTGACCAACCTGGTGACCAATTCGGTGCGTTATTCCAAGGAAAAAGGGGGATACGTCAAGATCCGTTTCTACCAGGCCGGCGACAAGATCGTTACCGAAGTGGCGGACAACGGGATCGGTATCGCGCCTTCGGACCTCCCCCGTATCTTCGAACGTTTTTACCGGGTGGACAAGAGCCGTTCGCGCGACAACGGTGGCTCGGGACTGGGGCTTTCCATCGTCAAGCACATCATCGAGTCGCATGGCGAAAAGATCGAGGTGGAGAGCAAACTCCACATCGGTTCCAAATTCCGCTTCACCTTGCCCAAGGCCTGATCCGGATCGGGGAGGGGTGAATACCTGGGCATCAGAAAGGGGGCGTTTCCCATGCGGAAAACGCCCCCTTTCCGTCGTAGGGTCGGACATGAAAAACCGAACTCCCCCGGCATCGATACGGAGAAAGGGTCTTTCTTTATCGGTACAAGCCGCTCCGTTCGATGTAGTCCAGCACCGCCGGCGGCACCAAGGCCCGAACCTGGCGTCCTGCCCGGAGGTCTTCCCGGATGGCGGAGGCCGAAACCTCCACCTGCGGAGCGTGTTCCAGCACCGTAACCTGGGCTTTGTCGAGCAAGGGATGGGTGTTGCTGTACCCCGGTCGCGGATAGATGTACAGCGGGAAGTATTTCAGGAGAAACTCGTAGTTTTTCCACCGTTCGAGCCCGATGAGCGTGTCGGCTCCCATCATCAGGCAGAAAGTCCTCTCGGGGTATTTCTGGGACAGATGCAGCAGCGTGTCGGCCG
>ERZ827520.4415-NODE-4415-length-10535-cov-5.515363_pt1 | contig 10535 bp, 7 predicted proteins | sample MGYA00519581_ERZ827520 | MGnify/ENA primary metagenome ERZ827520 (study PRJEB31778, sample SAMEA3449339) | human gut metagenome | biome: human gut; feature: human-associated habitat; material: faeces | place: United Kingdom | collected 2010/2012 ...
TGCTGCACCCCCTGGATCATACGCGCCACATAGATGGCGAAGGCCGGGGCAAAGAGGTTGAGCGCCGTACCTGAGATGGTCTGGTCGGCCTTCATGTTGATAGAGGCATAGGCATGCAGCAGGGAGAACAGCATCCCCGCCGCTGCCGCCACCAGCAACGCCACCAGCAGCAGCCAGTTGCCCGTCAGCACGCCCGGAAACTTGTTGTGCATGATATTGATAAAATATATGCCTGCAAAACCACCGATAATCATAATGCCCTCCAGGGCGATGTTAACCACGCCGCTCCGCTCGGAGAACATGCCGCCCAGGGCCACAATCAGCAGTGGGATGGAGAAAAACATGGTTTGCTGAAAGATAAAATAGAGATCCATTATTCTTCCTCCTTCCTTTCCGCCGTCTCAGGCAGGGCGGTCTGCTCAACAACCGTGGGGTCGATGGTCAGATCGGTCTCTGGATGGGGCCCGTCGTCAAGGGGCGGCTCGATCCCTTCCCCCTCCTCACCGGGCGGCGCTTCCTCCTCCGTCTCGATCTTCATGCGCTTCTTCTTGTTGATCCGCTCCAGGATACCCCGGAACACCAGGGCGAATGCGCTGAAATAGATAATAGAGGCGATGATGATATCGATGATTTCCGGCACAAAATTGAGCTGCTGCAGATAGAAGCCGCCCATGTCGATATAGGCGATGAACAGTCCGGCGAAGAGAATGCCGATGGGGTTGGACAGGCCCAGCAGGGCCACAGGGATACCGTTGAAGCCCTCTGCCGCCAGCTCGTCCACCACGTGGATATGTTTGCCCGAACCGGCCAGATAGAGCAGCCCGCCCCCCAGGCCGGCCAGAGCGCCTGCGATCACCATCGAAAGGATGATGCTGCGCTTCTCATTGATACCGGCATAGCGGCTGGCGTTGCGGTTGAGGCCGCAGGCCTTGAGCTCATAGCCGAAGGTGGTCTTGTTCAGCACCACCCAGATCAGGATGGCCACCGCCGATGCCAGGAAGATGGCAATGGTGGTGCTGTTGGTCTGGAACATCTTGTTCAGGCCGAAATCCGGGATGATGGACTGGGCAAAGGCCGGGTTCTTGCTCAGGTTCAGGGTACGGGTGTTCCGCACGTCGTACATGGGGCCGGTGCCGTTCTGGTAGATCAGCTCATTGACCAGATACAGGCCGATCCAGTTGAACATAATGGAGGTGATGACCTCGTTGATGTTGAAGTAGGCCTTGAAGAAGCCGGGGATCGCGCCCCAGATGCCGCCCAGCAGGGTGGCTGCCAGCAGGCAGACGAACCAGGGCATCTTGAGCATAATGGCGCAGTACAGGGCACCGTAGGCACCCAGCGTGTACTGACCGGCAGCACCGATGTTGAACAGGCCGGTCTTAAAGGCAAATGCCACCGACAGGCCGGTCATGACCAGAGGTGCTGCGTTGGCCAGCTCCTTGCCGACGCCGTAGGGAGCGTCGTGGAAGCCGCCTTTCAGGATGCGCACAAAGCCGTCGCCCCAGGCGTGTGCCGGGTTGATGGCCAGCAGCACCAGAAAGCCCACGATCAGACCGATGAGGATGCACAGCAGAGCCGCCAGCACACTGGTGACCGAGCTTTGCAGACTGCTGTGGGAAAGTTTTTTCTTGTCCATTTGTTACTTAGTCTCCTTTCCCTGCTTGCGTGCACCGGCCATATACAGGCCCAGTTCCTGCACGGTGGTGGTCTTGGGGTCAAACTCGCCCACGACCTCGCCCTCGTACATGACCAGGATGCGGTCGGACAGGTTCATGACCTCGTCCAGCTCCAGGCTCACCAGCAGCACGGCAGTGCCCTTGTCACGCTCTGCCACGATCTGCTTGTGGATATACTCAATGGCACCCACGTCCAGGCCGCGGGTGGGCTGCACGGCAATGAGCAGCTTGGGATCCCTGTCGATCTCACGGGCAATGATCGCCTTCTGCTGGTTGCCACCGGACATGCTGCGCACGATGGTGGAGCTGCCCTGGCCGCTGCGCACGTCGTACTGTGCGATCAGCCGGTCGGAGTACTCACGCACTTTATCCGAACGGATGAAGCCGCCCTTCTGGAACTCCGGCTGCCAGTAGCGCTGCAGCACCATGTTGTTTTCCAGGCTGTAATCCAGCACCAGACCGTGCTTGTGGCGGTCCTCCGGGATATGGCTCATGCCGTCCTTGGAGCGCTGGCGGATGGTGGCATGGGTGATGTCCTTGCCATCCAGCGTGATCTTGCCGTTGGACAGCTTTTCCAGACCGGTCAGGCCGTAGACAAACTCGGTCTGGCCGTTGCCCTCAATGCCCGCCAGGCAGACGATCTCACCGGCGTGCACCTGGAAGGTGACATCCTTGACGGAATCCTTCTTGCGCTGATCGTTGTGCATGGTCACGTTCTGCACGTCCAGCACCACGGCACCGGGCTTTGCAGGCTGCTTTTCCACCTGCAGCTGCACATCACGGCCCACCATCATGCGGGAAAGTTCTTCCTTGGTGGTGTCCTTGATGTCCACGGTGCCCATGTACTTGCCCTTGCGCAGCACGGTGCAGCGGTCGGCCACGGCCATGATCTCGTTCAGCTTGTGGGTAATGAACAGGATGGACTTGCCTTCCTTCTTGAACCCGCGCATGATCTCCATCAGCTCGTCGATCTCCTGCGGGGTCAGCACAGCGGTGGGCTCATCGAAGATCAGGATCTCGTTGTCGCGGTACAGCATCTTCAGGATCTCCACGCGCTGCTGCATGCCCACCGAGATATCGCTGACAAGGGCATCCGGGTCCACGCGCAGGCCGTACTTTTCGCTCAGGGCCATGACCTTCTTGCGGGCCTCGGCTTTCTGCAAAAAGCCCATTTTATTGGGCTCCACGCCCAGAATGATGTTGTCCAGAACGCTGAAGCATTCCACCAGCTTGAAGTGCTGGTGCACCATGCCGATGCCCAGTGCATTTGCATCGTTGGGGTTGCGGATGGCGACCTCCTTGCCGTTCTTGCGGATCTGACCAGCCTCCGGCTGGTACAGGCCGAACAGCACGCTCATCAGCGTACTTTTGCCGGCGCCATTTTCGCCCAGCAGGGCGTGTACCTCGCCTTTGCGCAGCTGCAGGGTGATATCATCGTTTGCCTTGATCCCAGGGAATTCCTTGGTGATGTGGAGCATCTCGATCACAAAATCCTCTGCCAATCTGCTCACTCTCCTTTCGTGCCGTATCGACACCTATACTATTCTATCTTCCATTATACCTGATTTCCGACAATTTGCACACGGCTTTTTTCGTTTTTGGCAGAAAGTACAGATAAAAGTATTACTTTTGAGGCATCCTGCACAGTTTCCGCCGGGTCTGCCCTGCCCGGACACACAAAAACAGGGTGCCCGCCTGCAATGGGCACCCTGTTTTTGCATTAAGTAATTCATAAAAGCGGCCTGCCGGTTTGCGGCCCGCAGGCTGCGGGAAACGCCGGGTTACTGGATATAGTTGACGGTGGTGAACTCGCTGACGGTGGGCTTGGTAGCATCGTCGGAGTTGTTGTCCACAGTGATCTCGCCGCTCTTGATCTTTTCCTTGACGGTCTCGTACTCGTCCTTGGTGAAGGTCTCGAAGTTCCAGCTGTCGTCTGCGGTGGGCAGGCCGATATAATCGCCATCTTCCAGACCGAAGTTGCCGTTGGAAGCAGCGATCTCGCTCCAGTCACCGGCCTCGATGTCGGACAGAGCGGTGTTGACAGCCTCAGACAGACCCTTCATGGCAGAGGTGATGAACGGGTTGTAGGCATAGGTGCCGTCAGCCACGCCGTTTGCGCCGATGTAGTTCTGGTCAACGTCCACGCCGATGACGTAGCCGTTGTTCTTCAGAGCAGCCTCCACAGCGGAGGTGTAGATGCCGCCACCGCAGGCAAACACGACCTGAGTGCCGTTGGAGTACCAGCCCTCCATACGGGAGGTGATGTTGGCATCGCCGTAGAACTGGCCGCCGTAGAAGTAGTTGATCTCGATGTTCTGGCCCAGCTCCTGTGCGGCAGCATCAGCGCCCTGCACAAAGCCGTAGCCGTAACGGATGACAGCGGGCACAGCCATGCCGCCCAGGAAGCCCAACTTGGTCTTGCCGTCCTTGGCGATCGCGTAACCGGCCAGGTAACCTGCCTGCTCTTCCTTGAAGGTGATGCAGTAGCAGTTTGCGGGGATGGTATCGGTGCCGATATCGCCCTGGGTCACGTCAACAGCGATGAACTTGACATCCGGGTACTGATCAGCAGCCCAAGCCAGAGAAGCACCGTACAGGTAGCCGACGCAGACGATCACGTCTGCACCGTCGTTGACAGCCTGACGGATCATGGTCTCACGATCCTCATCAGAAGCGTCAGCCTCGGGGATGTAGTACTGGCAGTCATCGCCCATGTAGCCGGAAACAGCCGTCCAGCATGCCTGGTTGAAGCTCTCATCGTCGATCGTGCCGGTGTCGCAGGTCAGAGCGACCTTGACGATCTTCTCGCCGCCCTCAGCAGCGGAGGAAGCGGTGGAAGCAGCAGCGGAAGAAGCGGTGCTGGTGGAAGAAGCGGAAGAACCGCCACAAGCGGTCAGAGCAGCGGCGGCGGCAGCAGCACCAGCCACAGCCAGGAAGTTACGACGAGAAATCTTCATAAGAAAGTCTCCTTTATTTTCAATCCATCGCGTGCCGGCCTGCAAATGCAGGCACTTGCACATTTACTGGTTCAAGTATAGCGGGAAGATGTGTGAGATGCAAGCACTTTTCGATTACAAAATATTTACAAAATCTTTGTAAATATATCCAAAAAGTATCACTTCTGCACAACTCCCTGCCGTTCCGGTTTTGTGCCGGGAAGCGATTTATTTTTCCACAGCGGCATTTCCGGCCACATTGGAAGGCCCGAACCCAAAGGGCAGCAGTTCGTCCATGCTGCGTTCGATGAAATCCTCCGGCGTTTTGGCCATGATCACGTTCAGCTCCGGCCCGCCGAACTCGAACAGTGCCTGACGGCACACACCGCAGGGCGAGGTGATCTGTTCGTTCACCTCGCCGCGGCGGCTGCCCACCACTGCAATATCCGTGAACTCGGTCACGCCGTCGGCCACGGCCTTGAACAGGGCCGTGCGCTCTGCGCAGCTGGTGGGGGTAAAGGACGCATTTTCCACGTTGCAGCCGGTGTAGATGCGTCCGTCCTTTGCGCGCAGGGCAGCACCCACCATAAAATTGGAATACGGTGCATAAGCCTTTTCGCGGGCAGCCAGTGCCATACGGATCAGTTCCTGCTTTTCTTCCAGGGTCAGGTTCGTCATAAAATATTCCTCCTTTTGGGGGCGAAAACAGCGCGGCCGGCCTTTTTGCAGGCAGACCGCGCTGGATCTTCGGTTGGGTTTCTCAGTACTCTGCGCCCAGAGCCACCTTCATCATGTTGGTAAAGCTCGTCTGGCGCTGCTCGGCCGTGGTGATCTCCGGTGCCACAAAGCTGTCGGAAATGGTCAGCAGGCAGGCCGCATGCTTGCCCAGCACCTGTGCGTTGGCAAACAGGGCAAAGCTCTCCATCTCCACGCACAGGCAGCCGCGCTCATCCCGCAGCTTTTCCCAGTAGGTGGGCTTTTCGTCGGAGGGCTGGCGGTAGAACACATCCGAAGAGTGGATGTTGCCCTCAATGAGGGGAATGCCCTGCTTGGCGGCAGAAGCGCGCAGCTTGTCGTTCAGGCTCTGGCTGGGCAGGGTGATGTCCCCCTCGAAGCCGCTCTGTACCCGGGCGTAGTTGGACTCGCTCACCGCACCGGTGGACAGCACCACGTCGAACAGCTTGGCCTTTTCGGTGTAGCTGCCGGCGGAGCCGATGCGGATGATGTTGTCCACATCGTAGAACTTGAACAGCTCATAGGAATAGATGCCGATGGACGGCATGCCCATGCCGCTGCCCATCACGCTGATGGGGCGGCCCTGATAGGTGCCGGTAAAGCCCAGCATGCCGCGCACACCGGTCACCTGACGCACATCCTGCAGGAAGGTGTCGGCAATGAACTTGGCGCGCAGAGGGTCACCGGGCATGAGGACGGTCTTGGCGAAATCGCCCTTTTCTGCGCTGATGTGAGGGGTAGACATAAGATCATCTCTCCTTTTTTCCTATTTACAGCAGGTGGGCCTTTTCCCTTTTGGAAAAGCCCTTTCTGCCAAGTTACCTGTATTTGCTGCGGTTGAACACGTTCTGGGGCGCAACGTAACTGCCGTTGTGGCGGATCTCAAAGTGGCAGTGGTTGCCGCTGGAGCGTCCGGTGCTGCCCACATAGCCGATGAGCTGGCCCTGCTTGACCGACTGACCGGCGTGCACCACCAGCGACAGGCAGTGAGCGTACAGGGTGGTGTAGCCGTTGCCGTGGTTGATGATGATGGAGTTGCCGTAGCCGTTGCCCGCACCGGCCCGGTTGTAGCCGGCCTTGGTCACCGTACCGCCTGCCGAAGCATAGATAGGTGTACCGGCGGCAGCGCAGATATCCACGCCCTTGTGGCTGCCGCCGTACCAACGGGAGCAATTCCGATAGCCGGGCACCGGCCAGATAAACTGTCCGCTGCCGGTGATGTAGCTGGTCTTTGCCTGTTTTTTGGTGCCCACCACGATCTTTTCGGTCACAGGCTCCTTGATTACTTCGGTGCTGAGGATCTGCTGGCTGAGCTGGGTGCCGTTGGTGTCGTACACACGCTGGGCCGTCACACTGCGGATGCCGTTTTCACCGGCCTGCGTAGTCTTTTTGGTGCCCACGTTGTACTCGTTGGATTTGGTCGTCTCGCTGGTATAGGGGATCTCCTCCTGCCAGGTCTCGATCTTGGTGATGCGCACTTCCAGCGTGGCTTCCTGTTTGGTCACGATCAGCTCATCACCGGCCTGGATGTTGGAGGTCTCGGTCAGGGCCGCGCCCTTGAAGTTCGTATTCAGCTCGCACAGTTCCCGGAAGGTCAGGTCGTTCTTCTGGGCAATGCTCCACAGGGTGTCGCCGGTCTGCACGGTATAGATCTTTTCCTGCTGCTGCACGCCGGAAAGCATCGACTCCACATCGTTTTCCTGCTGGAAACTTTCATTGAAGTAGATGCCATTCTCCAGGGTGACCTCTTTGTTGAAGCCCACGGTCACATTGGGATCTTCCGCGTCCTCGTAGGGTTCCAGCAGGCTGCTCAGGTAGCTCTGCAGGGCAGTGCCGTCCGAGCACACGGCCGTCAGTTCTCCATCCAGATACAGGGCGGTGCCCTCACTGATCTGGTCGCTGGAGGACTTCAGAATGGCGTTGGCCATCTCGTTTTCGTCCAGCACGCTGTGTGCCACCGAAATGGTGTAGGTAGGCTCCACCGTCCACTTGGTGTTCTCGTCCGTGCCTGCATAGTTGATACGCTCCTGCACGGCTTCCTTGGCAGAGTTGAACACATCCTCGTTGGCCACATAGCCCACGGTCTGGCCGTTCACCTGCACTTCCAGCGCATAGGGCTGACGGATGGTGTTCTGCACCACTGTGACCATCCCGGCCAGTGCCAGCACCGGCAGGATGTACATGGCCATGCGCGGCAGGGTGCGCACATTGCGCCGCACGCCGCCGACCAGATAATGCACGCTGTCCTTTACGGCTGCGCCAAAGCCCTTTTCCTTCCGGACGCGGTGCGCATGTACCAGCAGCGAGCCCATGCCCCGGAAGAACAGCACGATGGGCCCGAACAGGTCGCGCGCCATCTGGGCTGCACCGGGGAACGCCATGGACACGATGGTGTGCAGCAGGCTGCGCCCCCAGAGCAGTGCACCGGACACGCCCCGGCACACCGTGCGTCCGACACGGACAAATGCATATTCAGCCGAAAATCCCAGAGCGTACAGGGCCTCACCTACGATGAGAACGAGGCGGTTCTGCAGCAGCTTCTGAGAAAAATGATTGACGTGATGCTGGGTCCTGCGGCGGAAGCGGTGCCGACGCAGGAGCTGCATGCATTGGAACTGTGCCCACAGGGAGCGCAGCTTCTGGCCGCGTTTTTTCGGCGGCTGCTGCGCAGGCTCTGCGGTCTGCGGTTCCTTTGTCTTATCTTCGATCAAACGGGTTTCTCCTTCCTTGCCGCGCGGCAAAGCTGCTCTGCATCCGGCGCGGCGGTGGTTTCCACATCCTGTGCGGCTGAATGTCAGCGCACAGACGATCTATGCTCATTTCATTATACACCCTGCACGGAATGAAACAAGCACCTGCACAAAATTTGGGCAGTTCTTTCACGCACTTTTCACGAAAGCAGGTCGGCCATATCCTGCGGCAGCGGGCTTTCCACGGTCACCGTGCGGCCTGTTCCGGCGCTCACCGGGGTGCGGATGCAGATGCCGTCTGGCACCTCGGTGTACTCCGGCACCCGGAAGGTCTGCTTTGCGCAGTGCAGTGCCTGCCGCCCGATGCGGTCCCGGCGGCCGCCGTAGAGGTCATCCCCGGCCAGCGGATGGTCGATGGACGCAAAGTGCACCCGGATCTGGTGGGTGCGGCCGGTCACCGGCACGCAGGCGGCCAGGCTCAGGCCGTTCTGTACCTTTAATATGGTGTACTCGGTGCGGCTGGGCTTGCCCTCCGGGGTCACACACCGCCCGATGATGCTGTCGCCCCTGCGGCCGATGGGCGCGTCGATCACGCCCGGCCCCAAGGGCAGCTCGCCCTCCACGATGGCGTAATAGAGCTTCTGCACGTTTTCTGCCAGGAGCGGCGCAGCATAGGTGTTGCGGGCCGCCAGCACAAGGCCGCTGGTGTCCTTGTCGATGCGGTTCACCGGGCGGAACACCGGGCTGCGGCCCTGCTGCAGCGCCCAGGCTGCATAGCCGTTGGCCAGCGTGCCGCCGGGGTAGTTCAGAGTGGGGTGCACCGCCAGATGGGGCGGCTTTTCCAGCACCACGGCAAAGGCATCCTCGTAGACCACCTGCACGGCAATGTCCGGCTGCGGGGCCACGCCGCCCGCTTCCGGCGGGAGGTCGAAGCTCAGCACCTGCCCCGGGTACACCCGGCGGTTGGCCAGCACGGACGCACCGTCGGCAAAAAAGCCGCCGCCCTGAAATTTGACCGCCCGGGCAAGCTCCGTAGAAACGGCACACTGGCGCAGAAAGTTCCGCACAAGCGTTCCATTTTGGGTCTGCAGGGTGTCCGGCACCGTGAAATACAGACGCACGCGCACCCCTCCTTTGCACGAAAAACAGATATAAATAGTATAGCAAAAAACGCTTTCGCTTGCAAATCTTGTTTTTTTATGGTATTATGAGGAACGGAAAACGAGTGGAACATACGGCGGCGGGGCGGCTTTGACCGTTCTGAGGAAAGTCCGGGCCTCACAGAGCACGGTAACTGCTAACGGCAGCCGAGGGTGACCTCAGGGAAAGTGCAACAGAAAACAAACCGCCGCAGCAATGCGGTAAGGATGAAACGGCGAGGCAAGAGCTCACCAGCGCATGGGTGACCATGCGGCTTTGTAAACCCTACCGGAAGCAACGCCTATATGGGACGTACAGCGCTGCTCGCGTGTCCCGAAGGCGGCATGAACCTGTCAGCAATGGCAGGTCTAGACAGATCGTCGTTTAATACAGAACCCGGCTTACGGTCCATCTCGTTTTCCGCTTTTATGCTTTCCGGCTGCCCGCATCCCTGCGGGCAGCTTTTGTTTTGTCACACTTCTTTTACCAAGCTGTTACTTTCCGTTTGTTGCAGTTTGTGGTATACTATGGGCACTGCAGGCCCTCTGCAGGCTAAAACGAAAGACAGGATGTGAAATCCTCCGATGAAAGATGGTTTTTTAAAGGCAGCCGCCTTCTCCCCCGCCCTGCGGGTGGCGGACTGCACCTATAACGCCCAGCAGATCCTTGCCGACGTGCAGGCAGCCGCCGCGCGCGGGGTCAAGCTGGCCGTGTTCCCGGAATTCTGCCTCACCGGCTACACCTGCGGCGACCTGTTCCTGCAGCACACGCTGCAGACCGGTGCGCTGGATGCCCTGCAGACCGTGCTGGACGGCACCCGGACGCTGGACACCGTCGTGCTGGTGGGCCTGCCGCTGCTGATACACGGCAAGCTGTACAACTGCGCCGCCGTGCTGTGCCGCGGGCAGCTGCTGGGCCTTGTGCCCAAGACCTACCTGCCCAACTACGGTGAATTCTACGAGAAGCGCCAGTTTACCCCCGGCAGCACCGAGGTGGAAACGATTACCGTGTGCGGCCAGCAGGTGCCCTTTGGCACTTCGCTGCTGTTCCGCTGCCGGTCCATGCCCAGCTTTGTGCTGGGCGTAGAGCTGTGCGAGGACCTGTGGAGCGCACTGCCGCCCTCCACCTTCCACGCACTGGCCGGGGCCACGGTCATCGCCAACCTTTCGGCCAGCGACGAGACCGTCGGCAAGGCCGAGTACCGCCGGGCACTGGTGTCCAACCAGTCGGCCCGCCTGCTGTGCGGCTACCTGTACGCCTCGGCCGGGCACGGCGAGAGCACCCAGGACATGGTGTTCGCCGGGCACGACCTGATCGCCGAAAACGGCACCCTGCTGGCCGAGACAGCTCCCTTTGCG
>ERZ827520.4419-NODE-4419-length-10530-cov-4.853461_pt1 | contig 10530 bp, 10 predicted proteins | sample MGYA00519581_ERZ827520 | MGnify/ENA primary metagenome ERZ827520 (study PRJEB31778, sample SAMEA3449339) | human gut metagenome | biome: human gut; feature: human-associated habitat; material: faeces | place: United Kingdom | collected 2010/2012 ...
CTGTGGCACAGGCCTTTGACAAGGAGATCATAAAAGTGGAGAAATTTGTTATTACCGGCGGTAAGCCCCTGCACGGAGAAGTGACTATTTCCGGCGCAAAAAATGCGGCTGTGGGTATTCTGCCTGCTACTATTCTGGCAGCGGATGTCTGCGTGATCGAAAATCTGCCTGATATCAGCGATGTGTCGGTCAGCCTCAAGATCCTGAGCACCTTGGGTGCACAGGTGAAGATGCTCAACCGCAACACCTACGAGATCGATACGCGGCATCTGGTCACTACCAATGTGCCGGACGACCTGTCCCGCCAGATGCGCGCCAGCTACTACTTCCTCGGTGCGCTGCTTTCCCGCTTCGGCAAGGCACAGGTGGCCATGCCCGGCGGCTGCAATCTGGGCCCCCGCCCCATCGACCAGCACCTGAAGGTGTTCAGCGCACTGGGCGCAGAGGACAGCGTGGATTACGGCATGATCACCGTGCGCACCAAGCAGGAGCTGACCGGTGCCCATATCTTCTTTGATAAGGTCAGCGTGGGCGCTACCATGAACGGTATGCTCTCTGCGGTCATGGCCAAGGGCCAGACCATTCTGGAAAACTGCGCCAAGGAGCCCCATGTGGTGGACTTGGCAAACTTTTTGAATATGTGCGGCGCAGATGTGCGCGGTGCCGGTACGGATGTCATCAAGGTGCGCGGCGTGGAAAAGATGCACGGCTGCACTTACAGCATCATCCCGGATCAGATCGAAGCCGGCAGCTACATGGTGGCTGCCGCTGCCACCGGCGGCGATGTGCTCATCAAGAATGTTACCCCCAAGCACCTGGAGCCCATCACGGCTAAGCTGCGCCGTGCAGGGATCACTGTGGAAGAATTTGACGATGCTGTGCGGGTATCCCGTACCGGCGATATTCTGCCGCTGAAGATCAACACCATGCCGCACCCCGGCTTCCCCACCGATATGCAGCCCCTGATGGGTGTGCTGCTGAGCGTGGCTAAGGGCACCAGCACCATCACCGAGAGCGTGTGGGATAATCGTTTCCGCTATGTGGACGAGCTGCGCAAGATGGGTGCCAGCGTACAGGTGGACGGTCAGGTAGCCGTGTTTGAGGGCGTAGAAAAGCTCAGCCCCGCACCGCTGCGCGCTTCCGATCTGCGTGCCGGTGCTGCTATGGTGGTGGCTGCTCTGATGGCCGATGGCACCAGCGAGATCGAGGAGATCGGTCATATCGAGCGCGGCTACGAGAATATCGTGGAAAAGCTGCGCGGTCTGGGTGCTGAGATCAGCAAGGTGGAGCGGACGCCCGCCGCACTGGAACAGGCCCTGTAACACAAACAACAAAACAAACAGCCTGCCGTAAGTTCTGTGCGGCGGGCTGTTTTCAGGTGGTAACATAAGAGGTTTTCATGGCAGAGTTCATTTCATTGTATTCCGGTTCTTCCGGCAACAGCAGCGTGGTGCGCTGCGGTGCGCAGTACCTTATTGTGGATATGGGCAAGGGGGTACGCACTACCACAGCAGCGCTCAAATCGCTGGGACTAGCCGTCAGCGATTGCGCGGGCATCCTTGTCACCCACGAGCACAGCGACCACGTCAAGGGGCTTTCCACCTTCCTCAAAAAGAACCCGCTGCCGGTGTACGGTGCAGCGGCTACGCTGGATTTTCTGGATGCCAACGATATCGTGCCCGCCAACTGTGAGCTGAACGCGCTGGAGGGCAGGGAAGAGGACATCGGCTGCTTCGGGGTACAGTCCTTCCCCACCAGCCACGATGTGCCCTGCGTAGGCTACCGCATCCATACCCCGGACGATAAGACCATGACCATCGCTACCGACCTTGGCACCCTGACCCCGCCGGTGCACGAAGCGCTTTCCGGCTGCGACCTTGTGGCGCTGGAAAGCAACTACGACCTGCACATGCTGCGCAGCGGGCCCTACCCCTATTATCTGCGCGCTCGCATCGAGAGCGTGCGGGGGCACCTTTCCAACGATGAGTGCTCCGCAAAGCTTTTGGAGCTGATCCAGAGCGGCTGCAAAAAGTTTGCCCTGTGCCATCTCTCGCAGGAGAATAACACGCCGACTCTTGCTTTGCAGACCGTGTTCACCACCTTGGGTGCAGCCGGTGTCGTGCCGGAAAAGGACTGCATCGTGCAGGCACAGCGTCGCAACGAGGTAAGCCCTGCATTAGAGTTCTGATTTGTCGCAAAATAAAGCCATCTGCAACAGCTGATTCCAAGGGTTTCACCCCCCCCGGTCATGCTGCGGCAGATGGCTTTTCATTTGCACGGCATTTCGCACTTATTTTAAAATTGTTTCTCTCAAAAAATATTCGGATTCGGTAGAAACAAAACGACTTATTCTGCGGCTTTCTGTACCCGGATATCACTGCCTAAAAACTGGATCTGTACAAAGGCCGCAAGGCGGCTGGAGATCTTTTCTGTATACAGCTTTTCCAGCAGCGCACCGTCCGTGATGTTGGTGGTGACGATGGTGGGTAGCTTTGCACCCAAGCGGTTATTCAGCAGGCTGTACAGATTCGTCAGGAAGAAGCTGGAGTTGAACTCGGTGCCCAGATCATCAAGGATCAGTAGATCGGCGTTGCAGGCAGTCTGGAACAAAGTCTCCTCCTCGCCGCCGGGATCTGTGCCGAAATGCAGCGCTTCCAGCTTGCCGAAAAAGTCTGGGCAGGAGACATAGATCACATCGTAGTTCTGCCGCAGCACCTCCCCGGCAATGGCAAGGGCAGCATGGGTCTTGCCAAGCCCTGCGTTGCCCACCAGCAGCAAGCTTTCGCGGGTGGCGGGGGAGAAGTCCGCGGCGTAATCCCGCAGGTCGGCCAGAACCTCGGCCATGTAGCTGCGCACGCTCTCGCCCAGCGTCTTGTCCACCGTGTTAGGATAGTAGTCCAACTGCATGGTATCAAAGCTGGAGATGGACAGACTGGACAGCTCCTCGATCTCCTTGCGGCGCAGCTGCTGCATCACCCGGCGCACACAGTCGCAGGTATGGCCGTCCACTGCGCCGGTGTCCTCGCACCGCTTGCAGGTGAACTTTGGCTCCAGCGCATCCGCAGGACGTCCGCTCTCAGCCAGCAGCGCGGTCAGTTTCTGCTTTGCCGCCGCAAGCGCAGCGGCAGCTTCGGTGCGGTCTTTCCCGGAGGCTCCGGCAATGGCACAGCGGATGCCCCGCACCCGCACCTCTTCCTCGGCGTGACGCAGCCCGGGAATCGCGGCTTCGGCTTCAGCCTGTGCATCCTGCGCCAGTGCGCGGGCGGTCTGCCGCCGCATGGCTACGGTGCGCAATGCCTGCTGATATAATTCGTTTTTGGTACGCATAAAGGCTCCTTACTCCGGTTTCTTGATCAGGGGACGGCGGCGAGTGGCGTTTTTCAGGATATCGTTTCCGCTGGGCGTGTCGCGGTCCACCCGGATATTCCGGCTGGCACCTGCTGCGGCTACCGGCCCGCGCACATCATGGATGTTGCGCAGACCCTTGGCGTTCCATGTTTTCAGGATGCTGTTCCAGTACCACAGATCCCGCTTGGGGCCGGCCTGTACGGCGGCTTCCTGCACCATGGCGTCATCATAGCCGTACACCTCGTACCAGCGTGCAATGGCCTTGCGCCCGCCCAGCGTCAGCTCCTCGGGGGTGATCTGCAACAGGCTGCTGACGTATTCCTCGCGGCTCTGGCGCAGCGCCAGCAGCTTTAAGTGGGCATCGGCCTGCTCGCCGGTCTCCACGCCCTCAGCGCGCCAGACCTTCAGCTCATGGGTCACAGCGGCCATGGTGCGCTTGCCCCGGCTGGCCACATAGGCTACGCACAGCATCACAGTCTCGGGTGCAAAGCCTTCCTGCACATACAGGTTCACCAGCTTTTCCATCTCGGTGTGGGTCAGCGGACGGGCAAAGCTGGTCTGTGCGCAGTCGATCAGGCTGGAGATCATAGGGTCGGTGCGGCTGGCGGCGGCGATCTCCGCCCAGCGCATGGGGGCGGGGGCGCTGGGCTCTGCGCCCGGCGCGGCGTTTTCCTCGTAGCGCTCCAAAAGCCCCGCGCCCGCCCAGAACGCCAGCGCACTCTCGGCGCTGATGCGGCTGCGCAGCTTGAGGTCGGCGCAGAGCTTGTCCGGGTCGGTCACGCCAGTGGCCAGCACATATAACGCCACCCGCACATTGTATTCTTCGGCAATGCCCAGCTTGGAGAACACCAGCTGCGGCACGGCGATGGTATCGCCCTTCAGTTCTTTCAAACGGTAGATCATGGTTTCCTCGTTCGGTTTATTCGTTGGCAGTATCCGGCTCGGCGGGCGGCTCCCAAGGGTCGCAGTCCATCATATCCGGGCAGTTGTTCCAGCGCTCTGGTTCGGCCTCGTAAGCGTCCTTCAGATACTGCGCAGCGGCGGCACGCCCTTCGTCTGTAAGCGGGAATACCTCCCGGCTGCGCAGGGCGGGGTCGGTCTTGTCGATCGTCCAAGGTGCGGGCCAGTAGTCCACCGTGAGAATCTTTTCCTCTTTGGTGGCATCCGCGCCGCCGTCCGGGTCCGGCACGGTGCGCTTGCCCGGCGTAAGCCGGTAGCGCAGCCCGGCCTCGTTGCCGCTGTAATCATTCTTGCACAAAAAGTAGTGCAGCAGGGGAACAAAGATCATGGTGCAGCTCGTCCTTTCCGGCAAAAGGCACGGCCTTTTGCGCAATCAATTCTATTATAAAGCCGCCGGGCCAAAATGCAATAACTTTTTGTGAAACACCCTGCAAAAGCTGTCCCGCTTACAGGAAATCCGGCCTTGACAGCACCGTAGAAATATGGTAGAATATTGCCTGTTGCAGCAGATGTGCAATGTGCTACTGTGGCTCAGCTGGTAGAGCAGCTCACTCGTAATGAGCAGGTCGCCTGTTCGAATCAGGTCAGTAGCTCCAAAGCAAAACCCCCGAAAGTTGGCTTGTAAAGCCGGTTTTCGGGGGCTTTTGTTTGTGCGGCAGGGGATGGGAAAGTGGGCGATTGTGCCTTAATTGCCCCTGTTTATCTGGAAATTGCTTTAATTAGTGGCGCAAAAGACGGCGCAGTCAAAACCACCGGCTGAGCCGGTGGTTTTGACTTCCACAAGAAGAAAGGAGAGTACGAGGGGCGGAAGAACCCTGAATCAGCCCCCGGCGGCGCAGTGAGCGCGTGGCCGGGGGCTCTGGCGACCGCAAAAGCATCAGGTAGGAACGGGTGCTGCTGAGAGAAGACTCGGCGGCAGGCGTTTTGTCTGATACCTTTTTATAAAGAGCGTCCGGGTGGGCGCTTTGGGAAGCTAGTATACCCGTTATTTCTGTGACTGTGTGGGTCACAAAAGAGAAAATTACAGGAGCAGCCTATGCGGAAAAGCTACATCCGGGAAAAGAAGATCCGGTGCGGGGACGAGTACATGGCCGTTGGAGTGTATGCCGTGACGGATCAGGAGCACCGCAAGCGGGGAAAGAAGCGCAAGGAGAGCGACAAGGGGCAGAAGAGCCGGAACAAAGCCGCCAGCATGCGCAAGAAGCAGCGGAAGGTGCTGGCGAATTTTGATAAGCGCGGTTTTTTCCTGACAGGTACATACGAGGACTGCTACCTGCCGGATGACGAGGCTGCCTGCTGGAAGGACGTGGAGAACTACGCGCGGCGGGTGAAGTACGCTACCTGCAAGCGGTTTGGGGTACAGAAGGAGAAGATACGGCTGATGCTGTGGGCGGTGCTGCTGACGGCGGCGGCGAACGCGGCGGCGCTGGTGCCGGACACAGACAGGGACAGCGGCCAGAGCGTGCCGACTGTACTGATGGAGCCGCAGAGCGAGGACGAAAGGCCGGAGGTGGTACTGGATGGCAGCGGGACGGCATAAGAGAAGCATCGTGTGGAAGCCGCAGCCGAAACAGGCTGCCTTTATGCGGCGGTGCGAGGACGAGGCGTTATACGGCGGGGCCGCTGGCGGCGGCAAGAGCGACGCACTGGTGATCGAGGCGCTGCGGCAGGTGGACGTGCCGCACTACCGCGGGTTGATCGTGCGAAAGACCTACCCGCAGCTTTCGGAGCTGATCGACAAGACGATGCAGTATTACAGACCGGCCTTCCCGAAGGCGCGGTACAACGCTTCCAGCCATGTGTGGACCTTCCCCAGCGGGGCGAAGATCTATTTTGGGTCCATGTTCCGCACGCAGGACAAGTACAACTACCAAGGCAAAGCCTTTGATTTTATCGGGGTGGACGAGCTGACCCACTTCACGTGGGAGGAGTACAGCTACCTGATGAGCCGCAACCGACCCACAGGGCCGGGCACGGTGGTGTACATGCAGGCAAGGCGCATCCGGGAGGCAGAGCAGAACGACCCGATGCTGAAGGGCAGGGTGATCCAGGGAGTGGCAGACCCGGCCATCTTCAACGAGAGCCAGGGCGAGAGCATTGCCCAGATGCAGGAGAAGTACCCGTACTTTCTGACGTGGAGGCCGGGCGACCACACCCGCATTGCGGGCAAGATGCAGCTGCACTACCGACTGGCGTTTGACGCAGAGGGGCGGCCGATGTTTCAGGTGTTTGACACCTGCCGGCATTTTATCCGCACCATCCCGAACCTTGTGTACGACGAGAGCAACGTAGAGGACATTGACACCACGCAGGAGGACCACATCTACGACGAGTGCCGGTATGTGCTGATGGAAAACCCCGTCAGTCCCCGGCAGGTACGCAAAGAGATGGTGCTGCGGGACGACACGTTGGACATGGATGTGCACCGCAGCCCCATCCGGGTGATGCGGGTATAAGCGGAAGGAGAAGCGATGACAGGAAGATACGAGGGACAGCAGCCGGACACCGAACAGGACGGGGAGAAGCTGCTGCGGATCATGGCGATGGCCGCGCAGGCGGCCGGGGCGCAGCAGGCACCGGCGGACACAAGACCCGCCCAAGCGAACCCCGGCGGCATGAGCGAAGGAGAACGGATGGTGAGCACCGCAAGACACGGCACCGGGCGGGATGATGCCATGCAGAGCCTTATGCAGGGCGATGCAGGCGGGAGCGTACCGGCGGGAGTGGCTGCGGAGACGGTGATCGGGCCGGAGGAAGTAGCCAAGGCGGGAGAAATTTTGCAGCGGTACAAGACCGGCAAGGCGGCGCTGGACAAGCGGATCATTGAAAACGAGCTGTGGTTCCGGCTGGGGTACTGGAAGAACTATCAGAACAAGATGATGGAGGGAAAGCCGTAGCCTTCCAGCGGGTGGCTGTTCAACAGCATTGCCAACAAGCACGCGGACGCCATGGACAACTACCCGGAGCCGAACGTGTTGCCGCGAGCGGCGGACGACGAGGAGACGGCAAGGACCCTTTCCAAGGTAATCCCGGCGGTGCTGGAGCAGTGCAACTACGAGCAGGTGTACAGCGATACATGGTGGCGCAAGCTCAAGATCGGTACCGGCGTGAAGGGCATCTTCTGGGATCCGGTGCTGCGGGGCGGGCTGGGAGACATCAGCATCCAGAGTGTCAACCTGCTGATGCTGTACTGGGCGCCGGGGGTGGAGGACATTCAGCAGTCGCCGCACCTGTTCAGCCTGAGCCTTGAGGACAACGAGCAGCTGATCGGGCGCTTCCCGCAGATGGAGGGGCACACCGGCAAGGGGCTGGACGTGGGGCAGTACATCCACGACGACAGCATTGACACCACCGACAAGAGCGTGGTGGTGGACTGGTACTACAAGAAGGCGCAGCCCGGCGGACAGACGGTGCTGCACTACTGCAAGTACTGCAACGGCGTGGTGCTGTATGCCAGCGAGAACGACCAGGAGCTGGCGCAGCGGGGCTTTTACGACCACGGGAAGTACCCCTTTGTGTTTGACCCGCTGTTCATGGAGGAGAATTCCCCGGCGGGGTTTGGGTACATCGACGTGATGAAGGACACCTAGACCGCCATTGACGAGATGAACCACGCCATGGACGAGAACGTGAAGCTGGCGGCAAAGCAGCGCTTTGTGCTGAGCGACACGGCGGGGGTGAACGAGAAAGAGCTGGCGGACTTTTCCAAGGACATCGTGCACGTTGTAGGGCGGCTGAACAGCGACAGCTTTATGCCGCTGCAGACGAACGTGTTGAGCGGCAACTGCATGAACTAACGGGATGCCCGGGTGAGCGAGCTGAAGGAAGTGAGCGGCAACCGGGACGTGAGCCAGGGCGGCACCACCAGCGGCCTGACCGCTGCCAGTGCCATTGCGGCGCTGCAGGAGGCGGGCAGCAAGCTGAGCCGGGACATGCTGAAAAGCGCGTACCGGGCGTTTGCGAAGGAGTGCTACCTGATCATTGAGCTGATGCGGCAGTTCTACGACGAGCAGCGGGTATACCGCATTACCGGCGAGAGCGGCGGGGTGGAGTATGCCACCTTCAGCGCGCAGCAGCTGCGCGGAGTGCCCGGCGGCGTCGTGGGCGGGGTGCAGCTGGGCGACCACGAACCGGTGTTCGACATTGTGGACGGGAAGATGAACCTGCAGCTGTTTGCAGATGGTAATGCTGGTGGTAGTGCTGCTGCCGGAGAGGGCGGCGCAGAGGCAGCCCCGGTGGTGCAGGAGCCTGCGCTGCGTCCGGCGCTGAGCGAGGCCTACGGCGTGGACGGCGAGGATGTGGACGGACTGATCGAGGCCGTGAAAAACGGCAAGGTGAAGGACAACGCCTACTAATCGGGATGGTGACGAGCGACAAGACCGGGGACGAGGACACGGAGGGCGCAATCAATGAACTGGCAGACGACCTTTTGAAGGGCGACAGCGAGAGCGTGACCGACGCGCTGGAGCAGGCGCTGGAGAGCGTACGGGCAAAGGATGCACAGGAGGAGCTGGACAGGCTGCTGCGGGCGGGCAAGAGCCTTGGCAGCGTGAAGAGCAAGATCACCGCAGTATGCAAGTCGGAGTATGTGGCGGGCAGCGAATATGACCGGACACAGCTGGGTGAGATGCTGCTGGCGCTGCGGGATGCGGATAATAACCCGCTGTACACCCAGAAAACGCTGGACGGCTGGGTGAGCGATGCCGAAAAGAAGAGCAAAGCGCAGACCAACGACCCGCGGGCAGACCTGCGGTAAAGACAAACAATAACAAACAAAGACGAACACCCCGGCGGCTGAGAAGGGACAGCTGCCGGGGTGTGTTTTGTGTAAGAATGTCCGCAGGTGTTTTGCAAAGCGGGATGCGGTAGACTGGACACAGGAAAGGAGGCCGGGAGATGCTGGTAAGAATTGTGAAAAGAACCTTTAGCGGGGCAGAGTACTGCCCGGAGCAGAAGGTTTTGAAGCTGGGCGGCGAGGGTAGCACCGGGGTGGAGACACTGGAATTTGAGCTGCCGGAGGAATGGGCCGGTATGGCGGTGACGGTGCATGTGCAGCAGCTGGACGGCACGCTGCCGCAGCCGGTGATGTTGGGAGAGGACAGGTGTCTGGAGGTGGACAGGATGTTCACTGCCAGCGAAAAGGGGCTGTGGATGCTGCGGGCGATGGACGGCAACGGATACTGTGCCATGACAAGGCCTGCGTGGTACGAGTGCTACGAGACTTTTGCCACGGACGGGGACACCGAGATCACCCCGAGCCAGTACGAGGCCTTTGTGGCGCAGGTGCTGGGGGCGGCGAACACGGCAAGCCAGAAGGCAAAGGACGCGCAGAGCGCGGCGGACAGAGCGGAAGGTGCAGCGGGAGAGGCACAGAAAGCCAAGGCCGCCGCTGCGGACAGCGTGCAGCAGGCAAAGGGCGAGGCAGAAAGTGCACAGACGGCGGCGCAGCAGGCAGACAAAGCGGCGGCGCGGGCAGAGGGATACGCGCCCAAGGACGGCACCGTGCTGAGCGTGAACGGCAAGGGCGGCGCGGTGCGCCTGAACGCTGCGGACGTAGGGGCGATGGCTGCGGACAAGGGAGACCTTGTGCAGCAGGTGGTGCTAGAGGGCCGCACCCTGACCGTGGTGTTTACGGACGGCACGCAGCAGGCCTACACTACACAGGACACCACAGAGCTTACGGCCATGACCGGGGTGCTGCGCACAGCAAACGGCGGCACGGCAGAGGGCGCAATGCCCGCACCGGCTACCCCGGCGTGGGAAGCGCTGGTAGGGATGCTGGGAACCGGCGGCATTACCACTGCGGAAAAGCGGGCGGTGCTGACCATGCTGCGCACGCTGGCGGCGGGCAATGATGCAGCGGCCTGTGACCGCTTAGAGGCGCTGTGGGGCGCAGACGACCCGGACAACAGGAACACTGCCCGGCTGAGCCTTGCAGTGCTGGGCAGAATGATCCTTGGGAGGAGCTAAGATGGGGTACACAAAACAGAATTTTATTGACGGCCAGACCCTAACCGCTGCCAAGCTGAACCACATGGAAGCAGGCATTGCAGCAGCGTGGGACATGGCCGGAAGCGGCACGGGCGGCGGCGCAGTGACGGGTATTCCCGGTGCGGCGGGGGACGGAGAGACGGACGACACGGAAGCACTGACGGCGGCGCTGAGCCAGAGCAACTGCGTGGTGGACGGAGGAAACAAAAAGTATAAGTACTTTGAGATCAT
>ERZ827520.4424-NODE-4424-length-10525-cov-3.371633_pt1 | contig 10525 bp, 10 predicted proteins | sample MGYA00519581_ERZ827520 | MGnify/ENA primary metagenome ERZ827520 (study PRJEB31778, sample SAMEA3449339) | human gut metagenome | biome: human gut; feature: human-associated habitat; material: faeces | place: United Kingdom | collected 2010/2012 ...
AGGCGCTCTCGGGCTGCCCGGATCTCATCATCGACGACGGCGGCGACCTGCTGGACCTGCTGAGCGGGGACTATGCGCATCTGGGCAAAAACCTGCTCGGCGGCGCGGAGGAGACGACGACCGGCATCCACCGCCTGCACGCCCGCGCCCGCGCCGGGGTGCTGCCCTTCCCGATGATGAACGTCAACGATGCGAAGTGCAAGCATTATTATGACAACAAGTACGGCACGGGCCAGTCCGTGTGGGACGCCGTCATGCACACGACGAACCTGCTCGTCGCGGGCAAGACCGTCGTTGTCGCGGGCTACGGCTACTGCGGACGCGGTGTGGCCATGCGCGCAAAGGGCATGGGCGCGAACGTCATCGTCACGGAGATCGACCCCATCAAGGCGCTCGAGGCCTCCATGGACGGCTGCCGTGTCATGCCCATGGACGAGGCTGCCCCGCAGGGCGACCTGTTCGTCACGACGACCGGCTGCCGCGACGTGCTGACGCGCAGGCATTTCGAGGTCATGAAGAATAACGCCTTCCTCTCGAACGCGGGCCATTTCAACGTCGAGGTCGACTGCGAGGCGCTGGCGGATATGGCGGTGCGCGTCTATCCGCGCCGACAGGATATTACGGGCTATGAGCTGGCGGACGGCCGCACGCTGAACCTGCTGGCCGAGGGCCGCCTGGTGAATCTGGCCTCCGGCAACGGACATCCGGCCGAGATCATGGACACGAGCTTCTCCGTGCAGGCGCTGGCGCTGGAGTATCTGCTGCACCATGCCTCCGAGCTGGGCAGGCAGGTCTATGACATCCCGGAGGAGATCGACCGCGAGGTCTCGCGGCTGAAGCTGCATGGCGCGGGCCTGCGCATCGACACGCTGACGCCGGAGCAGGAGGCCTATCTCAGCGGCTGGCAGGTCTGAGCCGATGGAGCTGTATTTCAAGCAGCGTCTGCTGTCTTTTTTTGACAGCTTCGATATCTACGATGAGGACGACAACGTCGTCTACACCGTCGAGGGTCAGCCCGCGTGGCTCCACAAGCTGCACGTTCTGAACGCCGCGGGCGAACATATCGCCACGGTGCGGCAGGAGCTGTCGCTGCTGGCGAGCTTCGAGCTCCTGGTGGGCGAGGAGAGCATCGGCTGCGTGGAGCAGAACTTCTCTCTGCTGCGCTCGTCGTTCACGCTGGACTGCTATGACTGGGACATCGAGGGCGACGTGTTCGGCCTGGACTACAGCATCACGGCATCGGACGGCCGGAGCGTGGCGGCATTTTCCAAGGAGCTGTTCCACTGGACGGATGCCTACCATCTCTCCGTCCCGCGTGAGGAGGATGTCCTTCCGGCCCTGCTGATCGTGCTGGCCATCGATGCGGCGCGCTGCCGCCGCGGCGGGTGAATTTTTCCTGCAATTGGAATTGGAAAAGAAGCCCGGCTCGAATGAGCCGGGCTCAGGCTGTCGAAAAACCTGCCCAGCCGGAGGTTTCGGAGGGAAGAAAAGTGTGAAAGGAAACCGTCAGGGTTTCCTTTCGCGTTCAATAACCCGCCGCAGCGGCAGAATTGCAAAATAATACTACAAAATTTCATTTTGCAATTCTGAAAGCAGCTTGGCGAAAAATCCCGAAGGGACTTTTTTGACAAGCAGCCCGGCTCGGGATGAGCCGGGCTTTCGCATAGCTGTTTACCTTCCAAGCGCGTCCTTCACGCGGAACAGCAGCCGGACGGCGCGGTAGCGGCGCTTCAGCAGCAGACGGTAGACGAGGCGCTTATTGCGGTCGAGCCGCGGCAGATAGCGATTTTCGCGGAAGTCGGGGAAGTTTTTCTCCATGTAATCGCGGAACTGCCCGAGCAGCTCACTCTTGCAGTCGATGCGCGCCACGCGCACCGAGGCGGCGATGAGAAGATGGCTGATGGCAAGGAACGTCAGCTCGTCGCGGTAGGCCTCGCGCAGGCCGTGCTCCCCGAACCAGCCGAGAATGTCGTCAAAGGCATAGAGGATCTCCACATTGCGGGCGCAGTTTTTGTTGTTCATCGCGCTGCCCTCGCGCTGGAGATAGTGATAGTAGGCCCCCGGCAGGCGGACGACCTGCTCCGCCAGCGCCAGCACCTTCGTCACGATGCGGATATCCTCATACCAGACCTTCGTGGCAAAGCGGATGCCGCCCTCGGTAAACAGCGTCCGGCGATAGGCGCGGTTCCACGGGGCCATAACACCGAAGAACAGCTGGGGCGCGTCCTTCGTATGCGTGGGAAGATCGGCCGGAAGCTCCTCGTGCAGCTCGCCCGTGACCTTGCCGTCCCGCTCGACGAGCGCGCCGAACAGATAGAGGTCTGCCGGTGTGGCCGCGATGGAGGCGGAAAGGTCCTCCAGCAGGTTCGGTGCGAGCCAGTCGTCGCCGTCGACGAACAGCAGATAGTCGCCCTGCGCCAGCTCGATGCCGCGGTTGCGCGCCGCGCCTGCGCCGCCGTTTGGCTGATGCAGGGCGCGCACCTGATTCGGGTGCGAGGCCGCATAGCGGTCGCAGATCGCGCCGCTGCCGTCGGGCGAGCCGTCGTCGATCAAAAGAAGCTCAAAATCCTGACACGTCTGGGCCAGAATGGAGTCCACGCATTTTTCCAGATATTCCTCGACCCGGTAGACCGGGATGATGATGCTGAACTGCGGCATAGTGCTTCCTCCGTTTCATTTGGATCGTGTCCCTATTATATCCGCTGCCGCCTGTTTTTGCAAGCCCTCAGACGAGCAGCGGCTGGAGCTGCTCACCCCGCAGCGCTGCCTCGGCCGCCTCCGGCAGCAGGGAAAAATGTGCCACAAGGCTGGCGGGCTTTCCGGTCGGGCTGTCCTGCCCGAAGGGGACGAAGTAAAAATGACGGCGGGCCAGCAGCGCACCCAGATTCGCGGCGCTGCCGGACAGACCGTCGTTCGTGGAAACGGCCAGCAGCACGGGGCGGCCGTTGCGCAGATGCGCCTTGCAGGCAAAGCTGACGGGCGAGTCGGCGATGCCGTTTGCAAGCTTGCCGAGCGTGTTGCCCGTGCAGGGCGCGACGATCAGCAGATCGAGCAGGCGCTTCGGGCCGAGCGGCTCGACCTGCGCCAGCGTGTGCAGCGGTTCCGTGCCGCACAGTGCCGTGACCTCCGCCCGGAAATCCGCCGATGCGCCGAAGCGGGTGTCCGTCTCCCACGCGGCGTCCGAAAAAATGGGGACGACCGTATATTGCGCTGTCAGGGCGCGCAGGGCGTCAATGGCCTTTCGGAATGTGCAGAACGAGCCGCACAGGGCAAAGCCGACAGTCGGTCTCATGCTGGGAACGCTCCTTCCTGTTCGAGAATTGCGGCGGCATAGGCCGCGCCCGCACTTGCGGGACAGAATCTTCCGGGCAGGCCCGGCGCGTCGATGCGGGTGACATCCGTCCGCGTGCAGGCCGGGATACCGCCCGGCGCGGAGGCCAGCTCCACCAGCAGGCAGCCGGGCAGAAGCGCGGCGAGCTGGTCCTGCGTCAGCACAGGAGCAGGCACGGTGTTGAACACAAAGTGATAGGCAAGACCGCGGGCATAGCGGCCCGTTTCGTCGGCCTCCAGCCCGAGCGCCTCAGCCGCGGCGCGGTCGGACAGCCTGCGCGCCGCGACGGTCACGCGGGCGGAAAGGCCGTGCAGCTTGTTTGCCAGCACGCGGCCGATGTGCCCGTAGCCGATGACAAGGCAGGGCGCGCCATGCAGCCGGTACGGGCTGTGCAGCACGGCAAGGGCGATGGCGCCCTCGGCTGTCGGCACGGCGTTGTGCGTTGTCAGCGGCTCTGTGCCGAAAAGCTCGACAGGCTCCGCGCCGCAGTCGAGCAGGGCCTGCCGCAGCGGGCTGAGCCCGCCGCCATAGACCCGCGTACCGCGGCGGCAGCAGGCGAACACGGCGGTACGCTCCGGTGCGGCGGTCCCGCGCAGGCGCTCGCCCTGCAGGGCGGGAAACGGAAGAATGACAAAGTCGGCAGGAGCCGGGAGCGCCTCAGGCATGCCGGGCACGCCGCAGCAGCGGACCTCGAGCCCGGCGTCCAGCAGGGCCTGTGCGGCCCAGCGCTGGCGCTCGTCTCCGCCGAGCAGAAAGCAGGTTTTGGACATGACAGCACCTCCTACTCTCATCCTATGCAATTTTTGCGGTTTCGGTGAAAAAAAGTTGTCAATTGCGGTCGGACTTGCTATAATAATACAGTATGTCGAAAAAGTCCCTTCGGGATTTTTCCGCCGGACTGCATTCAAAATTGTAAAATAGAACTTTGTAAGATTATTTTGCAGTTTTTCCGCTGCGGCGGGGGATCAAACGCGAAAGGATACCCTGACGGTTTCCTTTCACACGTTTCCTCCCTCCGTAACTTTTGGCTGGACAGGGTTTCCGAAAGCCTGTATAATAATATATTGCTTTCAAGAGATGAGAGAGAAAGGAGCGGGCGAGCATGGAGCGGCATGGCTTTGTTCATGATATGCTGGACGTTAAGGTCCTGATCTTATATATTATGGCGCGGGTCGCCTATCCCGTCGATCTGCAGAAGATCTATGAGCTGTCCTATCAGGATGACGGCCTGAGCTATTTCGACGTGGCGGAGGCCGTGCCGCAGATGATCGAGTCCGGCCATCTGGAGCGGGTCGACGGCGAGCGTTATGTCATTACGGAAAAGGGGCGCGAGGCCGGCTCCGTGACGGAGGATTCCGTGGCCTATCCCGTCATGCAGCGGGCACGCGCGGCCGTGGAGCGCTATAATCGCGACGTGCGGCGCAGCAGCTTTGTCAAAACGGAGATCAGGCAGCGCGAGTGCGGCGATTTTACCGTGCAGATGAGCCTGAACGACGAGGTCAGCGACCTTTTGCGGCTGGAGCTGATGGCCCCGACGCAGAAGCAGGCGCACCGTCTGGCGGGGGCGTTTTCCCGCAATGCCGAGACGATCTACCGCCTTGTGATGGATCAGCTCCTCTCGGAGGAAAAGGAAAACTCCTGAAAAAAACAGCTTGCTGCAGGGCCCGGACGGGGCTTAGCAGCAAGCTTATTTTCTCTACTTGCATGTTTCGGCAAAAGGTGGTATAATCATACCAGCAGATCCCCAATCGGCCCAATCAAGAAAGGAGCGACTTCGAATGAAATTCCAGTTCACAGAGAAAAAAGTCAGCTTGCCCGAGAGCGTTCATGCCTATGCTGAGAAGAAGGTCATGAAGCTCGAGCGCTTCTTCCGGGATGATGCGGAGGCACTTGTTACCTTCTCGGTCGAGAAGGATCGCAATAAGGCCGAGATCACGGTTCATGCCGCCGGTACCTATTTCCGCGCCAGCGAGGCGACTTCCGATATGTATGCATCTATCGACGCTGCGGTCGCCACGATCGAGCGCCAGATCCGCAAGAACAAGACTCGCCTGGCCCGCCGCCTGCGGCAGGATGCCTTCGTCCGTCAGCCGGATGTCACGTCCTTCGCGCCGGAGCCCGAAGAAAATACCTTTGAGATCGTCCGCACAAAGCGGTTCCCCATGAAGCCCATGACGCACGAGGAGGCCATCTTGCAGATGGAGCTCCTGGAGCACAGCTTCTTTGCCTTCAAGGATGAGGAGAACGACGGCGCGTTCGCCGTGGTCTATAAGAGAAACGACGGCGGCTACGGCCTGATCGAGGACGTCCAGTAAGCCTGCTGCATAAATAAACTGATGCCGGGAGCGAAAGCTCCCGGCATCTCTGACTGTCGAAAAAATGCCCAGCCGAAAGTTTCGGAGGGAAGGAATGTGTGAAAGGGAACCGTCAGGGTTCCCTTTCGCGTTTAATAACCCGCCGCAGCGGCAAAATTGCAAAATAATTCTACAAAAAATTTCATTTGCAATTTTGAAGGCAGGTAAATCCCGAAGGGATTCTTTCGACAAGCTGACCGGGAGCGAAAGCTCCCGGCATTTTTGTCATTTCAGCGCATTGGCACGGGCAAATTTGCTCAGCGGCTCCCAGCGCAGGTTATACTGCTTCGCCAGCCGGTCGGCAAGGGCCTTTGCGGCGTCCGGCGCGCCCTCCTTGATCTCCAGCTCGACCTCGGCAAACGGAAGTTCCTCCGTTTTGCCGTGCAGCACGCCGCAGTCGCATGCCAGCTCGGCGCGGCTGCCGTCTGCCAGACGAAGCATGACGCTGCGGCGCAGGAACCGCGCGCCGCACACGGGGCGCAGCGGCGCTTCGCCGTAGAGCTGCAGCAGCTGCCGCGGCGCGCCGAAGTCCAGCAGCCATTCGATGGCGGCGTCGTCCACCACCCGGGCCTCGACCTCCCATTCGCCGCGGGCGAACGGCTCCGGCTGGGGCGTCTTGACGCAGACGACGCTGCGGCTGCCCTCCTGACGGCGGCGGAGCGTCCAGTGATTTGTGCGGAACGCATTCGTCTCCGTGTCAAAATAGGTCGTTTCCATCGGCGTGCGCACGATGGGGCCCTCCATCCGCGCGGCCGTTTCGGGGTCGCCCAGCAGACAGTCCAGAACGGTGTCGTTTGCGGCGGCCAGCTTGAATTCCAGTTCCTTACCCATATTTATCACCTCAATGGCAATATTATACACGGTTTCCGGAAGCTGCACAAGTTTTTCCCGGAAAAATTTCCGCTCCGATTTCCCGACAAAACTCTTGCGCCCTGCGTGCTAAAATCGGGACAAATCGTTCGGCAGCGCGGCGGCTCGGCCTTCTCCGCGCACCGGAGAGGGGAGGAGCTCATGAAAAAGTCCGGTTCTCAGCAGCTTCTGGCGAAACAGCGGCTGCCGCGTGCGTCCGTCCGGCTGCACGGGCTCGGGGAGTGCCTGCTGCTGCTCGGGAGCGGCTTCCTGACGGCCGGGGCGCAGATCGGCGGGCTGGCCCTGCCGCTCGGGGCCTGCCTGACGGCCTCGCTGCCGTTCGGGCGGCGATCTCTGTCGGCGGCGCTCGGCGCGGCGGCGGGCTATGCCCTGTTGTGCGAGCCTGCCATGGCGGCCGAGCGCATCGCGCTGACGGCCCTGCTGCTGGCGGCGATCGTGGTGTTTCAGGGCACGACGCTCCCGGCGACGCGGTGGTTTCTGCCTGCCATGGCGGCCGGAACGGCCCTTGTGCTCGGCAGCCTGCAGGTCTTCGGCGGGAACGGTGGGTGGCGCCCCGCCCTGCAGTGGCTCACGGTCAGCGCGGCGGCCGGTGTGGGGACGGCCGTCCTGCGCTGCGGGACCGGAGCGGGAGAGCGGGGGCGGCCGCTGTATTTTGCGGCGCTGCTGAGCGGGCTGAGCGGCCTGACGGCGCTCGGTCTGCCCGTCGATCCGGGGCTCATCGGGGGCTGCGCCATGGTCTACGGCGCGCCGGAGCTGTCGGCCGTGTGCGCTGCCGCTGCGGCGCTCGGCCTGACGGGAAATCTCGGCTGGAGCGTGACGGCGGCCTTGCTGCTGCCTGCCGTGACGGCGCGGGTCGTGCGCAGCGATCTTGCCCGTGCGCTGCTCGGCGGCGCGCTGTGCTGCGGCGTTCTGTGGCTGGGCGGTGTGGGGACGCCCGCCGCATTTGCCGCCGTCGGCATCGGCATACCGCTCGGACTGTGGCTGCGGCGGACCGGTGCGCTCCGGGCCTCCGGCCCCGCCGCGGCGGAGGAGCTGGCCGCGCGCCGCATGGGGGATGCGGCGCAGGTGCTCGAGCTGCTGCAGGCTCAGCTCCCGGTGCAGGAGCGAGGCCAGAGCGAGGCGGACAGCGTCTATGACGGGGCGGCGGAGCGCATCTGCCGCTGCTGCGCGCGCTTCCACCGCTGCTGGCAGCACAATGCCCGCCAGACCTATGATGCGCTCGAGCAGGCAGCCGGGCGGCTGCTGCAGCGCGGCAAGGCGGAGGCTGCGGACTTCCCGGCGGAGTTCCGCGAGGGCTGCTGCCATTTTGACGGCTTCCTTGCGGCGCTCGATCAGGAGCTGGAGAGCATGCTCTACCGCCGCCGCTACCGCGTGCAGCTGCAGGAGAGCCGCGCGCTGCTGTCTGAGGAATTCGGCTGCGTGGCGGAATATCTGCGCCGGATGCAAGCCGAGCTTGGCGCGCCGCAGCCCGATGCGCCGCGCTACCGCGCCGTGACGGGCATCTGTACGGCCGGGCGGCACGGGGCCGCCGCGAACGGCGACCGGGGCGCCTGCTTCCCCGGCCCGCGGAACGATTACTATGTGCTGCTGTGCGACGGCATGGGCACGGGGGAGCCTGCCGCCGGACTGAGCGCGGACTGCGTGCATCTGCTCGGCGACCTGCTGCGCGCAGGCGTCGCGCCGCTCGATGCGCTGCGCATCCTGAACGGGACCTACCTGCTGCGCGGGGACGGCTGCTTTTCCACCGTGGACCTGCTGCACATCGATCTGACCAGCGGGGAGGCGGAGCTGCTGAAGTGGGGCGCAGCGCCGTCGTACCTGCGCTGCGGGGATACGGTCAAAAAACTGGGGACAGCCTCGCTTCCGCCGGGCGTGGGGGTGGGAGGAGACCACGCGCCGGAGCGGTACCGGCTGTCCCTTCGGGGAGGAGAGATGCTCGTTCTGGTCAGCGATGGCGCGGGAGATGCAGAGAGCGCCGTGGCGGGCTTTGCGGGAGATTCGCCGCGGGAGCTTGCTGCGCTGCTCATCGCAGGCCTTCCGGCAGAGGATGACATGACGGCTGTGGCGGTCGCGCTCGCGCCGCGTGCATCCCGCGATTAAAGGTATCATATTCCGGCAGGATAATCTGTCGAAACAGACGGGCGGGGAAATAATATTTCCCAAGTTCGGTGCGGACGATCCCAAAAATCGATTATTTTCGCGCAGAAACGATCAAATCACACATTTCAGACGAACCCGGCGGGATTTCTGCCGGGTTCGCTTGCTTTTTGTGCGGCCGATGCCTCTGTCGGTTGACTTCCACCCGCACATGCATTACAATAGAGACTCCCGGCGGGCAACGCCTGCCAATCCGGAATACTGCGAGCAGGGAAATGAAGAGAGAGAAATACGCCGTTTTCACGATCGATGTCGAGGATTTTGCCGACACGGAGTGCGTGGCAAAGTCCGGGCAGCGGGTGAGGCGGCACATGCTGGACGGGCTGGATATCTATATCCGTCTGCTGGAACAATATCAAATTCGCGCGACGATGTTTGCCGTCTGCCGGACGGCTCTGCGCGAGCAGGAACGGGTGCAGCGCTATGTTGACCGGGGCCACTGCCTCGCGCTGCACGGGCTGGAGCATGTGCCGCCGTGCGGCATGGACGACGAGCACTTCCGCCGCGCAACGCTTGCGGGCAAGCAGCAGCTTGAGGCGGCCTTTCACACGCAGGTCAGCGGCTATCGCGCGCCGTGCTTCGGGCTGGACGAGAAAAAGCTTGACATCGTGCGGCAGCTTGGCTTCCGCTACGATTCGAGCCGGATGGATTTTCCGGCCGCGCGCCATGTGAAACATCTGGACATGACGAGCTACCGCGAGCTGCGCCCCGGCATCTACCGCAAGGGCGAGTTTTACGAGTTCAGCCTGTCGTGCCAGCGCCTGTTCGGGCAGAATTACCCGATCTCCGGCGGCGGCTATATGCGCCTGAGCAACTGGAGCTTTGTCCTGCCGCTCCTGCGCAGCTATCTGCGCGAACAGGATTACTATGTGTTTTATCTGCATCCGTTTGAGCTTTCGCGGCAGCATCAGCCGGAGCTTGCGGGACTGAAGCTCTATGACCAGTATTATCTCCACCGCGGCCTGCTGACCTACCGCCGGAAGATCGAGGACATCATCCGCCTGCTCCGCGCGCACGGCTATCGATTTGTCACGTTCGATGAGCTTACTGAGCGAATGGAGAACAAATCTGAGCGAAAATGAACTTGAACGGAGGAGCCACCATGATACGCGAGACGGAAAAGCGCCTTCCGCCCGGCGCAGCCTGCGCGGTGCTGTTCGTGCACGGCATCCTCGGGTCGCCCGCGCAGTTTGCCCCCTTCCTGCCGCTCGTGCCGCAGGACTGGTCCTTCTGCAATCTGCTCCTGCAGGGGCATGGCGGTGGTGCGCGGGATTTCTCTGCGGCCTCCATGGCGGTCTGGCGGGAGCAGGCCCGGCAGGCATTTGCCGAGCTGCGCGCGCAGCATGAGACGGTCGTGATCGCGGCGCATTCCATGGGGACACTGTTTGCCGTGCAGGAGGCCGTGCGTTCGCCGGTCGAGGGCCTGTTTCTGCTGAATGTGCCCCTCAACGTGCACGTCCGTCCCCGCGCGCTGCGCAATGCGTGGCTGAACTACGGCGGCACGCCGAGGGACCCGTGGGGGCAGGCGGCGGTTGCGGCCTATGGCGTGGAGCGGGACCGCAATGTGCTGCACTATGCCGGCTGGCCGCCGCGCTTTTTTGAGCTGTTCGGTGAGATCCGCCGGACGCGGCCGCTCGTGCGGCAGCTCGCCGTGGCCTGCCGGGCGGATTTTTCACCCCAGTCAGTGAGCTGTGCAGAAACCACGACCATCTCGGTGTCCAGCCTTGTCCATGCGGTAAAGCCACTCCAATTCAGATTGCTGCCGGAAGAATCTTCCCCGAACCACATCCTATCATAGCCCGGCATAACGACC
>ERZ827520.4432-NODE-4432-length-10518-cov-3.190863_pt1 | contig 10518 bp, 4 predicted proteins | sample MGYA00519581_ERZ827520 | MGnify/ENA primary metagenome ERZ827520 (study PRJEB31778, sample SAMEA3449339) | human gut metagenome | biome: human gut; feature: human-associated habitat; material: faeces | place: United Kingdom | collected 2010/2012 ...
TATATGCAGGTTGACTTAGGCGCTGTGTGTGATGTAGATGCATTATCCTTGTATCGTTATTGGGGAGATAAGAGAACTTATAAGGATACAGTTGTTGCTGTAGCAGAAAAAGAAGAAGAATTTAAGAACAAAAAAGCCACAATCGTTTACAATGCAGATGAAACAAATGCTCATGGGTTAAATACAGATGGGCAGAGTGAATTTAATGACGAATACGAAGAATCGGCAGAAGGTAAAACATGGACATTGCCGGCAGATACAAAAGCACGGTTTGTTCGTGTTTATATGAAAGGTAGAGCGAATAGCACTACAACAACAAACCACGTTGTAGAGCTTGAAGTATACGGAACAAAACCGGAAGAAGGCGAGACACCGGGCGTAGACATTACAGCCTTGATCGAAAGATTGAGCGTATTGTCAGCGGTAGATACGTCTAACGCAACAACAGATAGCGCAGCAGCGTTTAATGCTCTTCTTAAAGAAGGATATGATCTTGTGGCGACAGGAGCGCAGACACAGGAAGAAGTAGCTGCTATGATTAAGAAACTGGAAGGCGCAGAAGCTAAACTTGTAGACGCATCCGCTCTGAGAACTGCAATCGCAGACGCAGAAGCGAAAGTTGCAACAAGTACAGTAACAAGTGCAGAGCCGGTAAAAGCTAAAATTGCAGAAGCAAAACAGCTTCTTGTAAACGGTACAAAAGATGCGATCGACGCAATGGTTACAGAATTAACTGAAGCTGTGAAAGGACTTGTTGCTCGCGGAGATGTAACAGCGCTGAAAACTTTGATCGATCAGTACACAGAAGAAGATCTGAAAGCAGAGGATCATACAACATCTACATGGAGCGCTTATGAGACTGCTCTGAATGCGGCAGACGCAATCGTGAGAGATAACAGCGACAGCGATCAGGCGGCGGTAGACGCAGCGAAGAAAGCGTTAGAAGATGCGCATAAAGCATTGGCAAAACGCGGAAATACAGATGCTTTGAAATCTCTTATCGAAGAGTACAAAGATCTGAAAGAAGCGGATTACACACATGAGACATGGGTGAAATACGAAGAAGCTCTTGAAGCTGCAAATGGAATCGTGGCAGACAACAGCAATAAGACACAGGCAGAAGTAGATGCGGCGAAAGAAGCGTTGAAGACAGCAAAAGAAGCTCTTGTAAAAGCTCCGGTAGACCCGCAGCTTGATAAGAGCAAACTGCAGGCAGCAGTTGATGCGGCAAAAGCAAAAGACGAAAACGCATATACAACAGATTCTTACAATGCAATGGAAAAAGTTCTTGCAGAAGCAGAAGAACTTCTGACAAACGGTAAGGATCAGGCGGCAATCGATGCGAAAGCAAAAGATCTGAATGATGCGGTTGCTGCGCTTGTAGAACGTGGAAACACAGATGCGTTGAAAGCTTTGATCGCAGAATATAAAGCAGAAGGTCTGAAAGAGGCAGACTACACAACAGATTCCTGGAAAGCGTACACAGATGCGTTGACAGCGGCAGAAAAAGTTGTGAAAGACAACAGCAATCTTGATCAGTCAGCGGTAGACGCAGCGAAGAAAGCGTTAGAAGATGCTCATACAGCATTAGTAAAAGTAGAGCAGATCAATAAAGAGGCGTTAAAAGCAGCAATCGATGCAGCGAAAGCGGCTGATGCGAACTTGTACACAACAGATTCTTACAAAGCAATGAAAACAGTTCTTTCAGATGCAGAAAAGGTACTGAAAGACAGTAAAGATCAGACAGAGATCGATGCAGCAGCAAAAGCGTTGAACGATGCGGTTACAGCACTTGTACAGCGTGGAAACACAGATGCATTGAAAGCTTTGATCGAAGAGTATAAAGATCTGAAAGAGGCAGACTATACAGCAGATTCTTGGAAAGAATATGCAGATGCGCTGAAAGCGGCAAAAGCAATCGTGGAAGACAACAGCAACAGTGATCAGGCAGCGGTAGACGCAGCGCTTAATGCGTTAAGAGACGCTCGCGTAGCATTGAAGCTTTCCGGAAAACCGTCTGTTGATAAGAGCGAGCTTCAGGCAGCTTACGACAAGTACAAAGATAAGAAGAACGACGGTTACACAGCAGAGAGCTGGGCGAAGTTTGAAAACGCTCTGAAATCTGCTAAGGCAATCTTGGATAACGAGGCTGCAACAGCGGATCAGGTAAAAGCTGCTTTGGCACAGTTGAATTCAGCGGCAGAAGGTTTGACGAAGACTCAGACTCCGCCGAAGAATGATCCGCAGACTCCGTCAACTCCGTCACAGGGCGGAAGCGTACAGACAGGAGATACGGCACATGTAGCTCTGTGGCTTGTACTTGCGGGAATGTCGGTAATTGCTTATGTAGCGGTTTGAAGAAAAAGAGCATAGTGAAACCTTGTCTTTTGATTAAGGCAGTAAACATTTAAGCTTTTATGGAATAGGGCGTTCGGTAACGGACGCCTTATTCTTTTTTGCAGAGACGGCAATATTATCAGAAAATTCATACAATATAAAATTAAAATGTAATTATTTAAAGTTTTTTATAAAAATGTATTGACAAAATAAAACTCGGGTGATATTATAAAGACATCCAAAAGAGATACAACAAAATAAAAACAAAAGCATCTCAAAAGGATATTTAACTAAGAAGGCATCGTATCAGTTGCCCGATTAGATTAAAAATAAACGGATAGCAGGAGGGAAAGACCAATGGACAGCGTGATTTCAGTGAATCATCAATATGTTAGTGGTACGGCAAGTGTAAGTTCCTGTGGAGAAGAGACCTTTGCTCAAGGATAGATGATCCGGAATAAAAATAACGAAAGAATTGATCGGAGAGTTGGAAGTCCGGATAGAGATCAGAAAGATTTAACATTTGCAGACATATTGAATATAGATACCACATATAGCAGAATTTCAAAAGATGTGTAAAGAAACATTGAGTAGATTATCATTCGTGCATATCGGGTTTAATATGTGTGGTGGTACCGGAAACAAGGAACGTAAGTGATATGTGATAAGGATACTGTTATGAACTTGAATTTGTTAATTGAAGGAGGGAAGATTTAATAAGCAGGTCTTAATAAATCGACCGCAGATCAAATAACAATGGCAGAGGTCTTACAGGAACAGAATCTAATATTTGCCTCCGATTTAAAAATAAAGAGAATATGAAAAAATTAAATAGATTATAAAAATGCATCTTCAATGTTAATTGAGGGTGCATTTTTTTGACATTGCGAAATGCATATGATAAAATATTGAAAGATATAGTATGTAAAGAAACATAGAAGGAAAGACACTGCCCTGTACAAAACTATTTTTAATGAGGTGAATGCGGTGGATAAATACGAATATAAATCAAAGACTGAACGGATGCTCGAACTTATGGAGAGCGGCGCGTACAGCAGAGCAGCGGCGATCGCAGATGAAATTGACTGGAGGCGCGTGCGCAATGCAGTGATGTTGTCAAACGTCAGTGAAATTTATGAAAAAACCGGAGAATATCAGAAGGGATATGACATTTTGACGCTTGCATATCAGCGGGCGGAAGGAAGCCGTAAGATTATCAGCCGTCTGTGCGGATTGGCTCTTAAGACGGGAAATGTCGATGAGGCGATCGATTTTTACGATGAGTTTATGCAGATCGCGCCGAAAGACCCGAATCAGTACATTTTAAGATATAAGATTCTCCGCGCGCAGAGGGCGCCGATCGAGCAGCAGATCGAAGCTCTTGAAGAATATAAGAAATCCGAATATATTGAAGAGTGGGCATATGAACTGGCGAAGCTGTATCAGGAAGCCGGTATGACATCAGAATGTCTGGAAGAGTGTGACGATTTGATTCTTTGGTTCAGCGAGGGGCAGTATGTCTATAAGGCGATGGAACTAAAGATGCAGTACAAACCACTGACTCCTTCCCAGCAGGAAAAGTACGATAAGCGTTATGCAAGGACGTCCGAGGAGACAGAGGAGATTCCTGATATTTTTTCTTATGCAGAGGCAGATGAATCCGAGCAGGAGGAAGAAGAAAACGGTTTGCCGGGAGCTGAACTTATGGCTGCCGACTCCGAAGTTGCCGATGCTGATTTCGCTGCCGAACAGCAGGTGAACGCACGAGTTCCGAAGGGAATGGAGGAACTTGTTCCGGACATGATGCCGGAAACGATCTCAGAAGGAGTAAGAGAGATCACTTTGCCGAACGACCCGGTGGAAGTAGATACGGAAGCGTGGGAAGCCGACGAGATCAAGGCGTTAGAAGCGGATTCACCGGCGGAGGATGCAGAGGATCATGTTGAACAGGACGAGCAGGTGCTGATAGATGCGGAAGATGCCGGGCAGACAGAAGACGCACATCTGCCGACGGATGTTTCCGAAGCAGAAGGAGTCGATGAGCCGGAGGAGCGCGTACCGGAAGGAATAAAAGGACCGGATGTGCTGGAGACAACCGCAGAGCCGGAAGAAGAAAGGCAGCCTGCTAAAAAGAAACTGGGAGATACGATGCCGTTAGACGTTGCATTGAGAAAACTTCTTCATCCGGAGTTGGAAGAATTGACGGCAGATGATTTCCAAGACGAGACAGCTCCGATGGATTTTAATTTTGAAGATGAAGAAGAGTCGGAATCTGATTTGACGGAAACGGGAGCGATGGACTTTGACTTTGAAGATGAAGAAGAGCCGGAGTTTGATTTAACGGAAACGGGAGCGATGGATTTCGACTTTGAGAATGAAGAAGAGCCGGAGTTTGACTTGACGGAAACGGGAGCGATGGACTTTGACTTTGAAGATGAAGGAGAGCCGGAGTTTGACTTGACGGAAACGGGAGCGATGGACTTTGATTTTGAAGACGAAGAAGAGTCGGAGTTCGATTTGACGGAAACAGGAGCGATGGATTTTGACTTTGAGGATGAAGAGGAGTCGGAATTCGGCAAAGAAAAGGATATGGGAAATACATCCCAGATCAAATTCCGTCCGGTAAGAAAAGATGAGATCGAGGATGAAGAAGATCTTGCGGATCTGGAGCAGGCGATCGGAGAGATTGAGTCGGTTGCAGATATAGACATGGTAAGTCGTTTGAAAGAGGAAAAACGCCGCGCCGCATTACAGGCAGAAGAAGAGGCGAAAGCGGAAGAAGCCGCAAGAGCAGAAGGGGCGGCACAAGCAGAAGAAGCCGCAAGAGCGGAAGAGGCGGCACAAGCAGAAGAAGCCGCACAAGCGGAGGAGGCAGCGCAAGCGGAAGCGGCCGCTGAAATAAAAGAGGACGATCAGATTACAGGTCAGATCAGTTTGGAAGATATCCTTTCGGGATTTGAAGAAAATGCAGGAGAGGATGAGCCGGTTGAAGAGGGGACGGATGCAGAAGGAGCATCCGAATCGGAACAAGAAGAAGTTATAGATTCAGCAGGGGATACAGCAAAAGGGGATACTATGGAGACGAATAAGAAAACAACACCGATTTTACCGCCGGATATTCAACGTATGATTGATGAAATTGAGGGAATTATCCCGCCGGAAGAAGAAAAAAAAGAACCTACAGGAGTATATCTTAAGAGAAAAGAAGAACCAAGCGAAAACATGGGTCAGGTTGCGGAGGATCTTAGAATCGACGATGATTTTGATGATGACTTTGACGAAGATTTCGACGAGGAGTTCGAGGAAGATTTGGATGACGATTACTTTGAAGAAGACTACTATGAGGAAGCAGACGAAGTGATCGAAGAGCCGAAAGAAGATTACTATGAAGAATCAGAGGAAGTGATCGAAGAACCGGAGGAAGATTACTACGAAGAAGCAGACGAAGTGATCGAAGAGCCGGAAGAAGATTACTATGAAGAATCAGAAGAAGTGATCGAAGAACCGGAGGAAGATTACTATGAAGAATCAGAGGAAGTGATCGAAGAACCGGAAGAAGATTACTATGAAGAGTCAGAAGAAGTGATTGAAGAACCGGAAGAAGATTACTACGAAGAAGCGGATGAAGTGATCGAAGAGGCGGAAGGAAACGCAGATGACGAGTATTTCTTCGGGGAAGATGACGCGGAAGAGATTCAGGACATTGAGGATGAGTTCACAGTAAATCCTGATTATTCGGGAGAGGATGACGACAGAGAGATTCCTGATGATGACGAGCCGATCGACATTATGTCGGCGACGACACCGCTTAGCCGTAAAGAGACTGCGAAGCTGATTGCGACAGGTAAGACTGCGCCGCTTCCGCTCGATGAGATCTCGGATGCATTGTCAATGGATACCGGTTTTGTCGTACATGGAAGATATGACCTTGAGATGCAAAGCGGTATCGGAACGAGAGCCGGACTTACAGAGGAACAGAAGAAACTGTTTTCTTACTTTGTTCCGGTGCGCGGAATGAGCGAACAGCTTGTCGATGTGCTTGAGCAGGATAAGAACTGTACGAACAGAAAAGGGACTTCGAGAACGGGCAACTTGCTTATCATTGGAAATAAAGGCAACGGAAAAACGGTTCTTGCCGTTGACGTCGTGAAAGCGATCCAGAAGCAAAGAGACATCCGTCAGGGCAAGGTCGCGATCGTGACAGGAGATTCTCTGAATAAGAAGAAGATCAGCGATATTGTCGAAAAACTTTACGGCGGCGCTCTGATCATTGAGAAAGCGTCCAAAATGAATGAAAAGACAGTTGCGCGTCTTAATAAAGCGATGGAGCAGGATACAGGCGAGATGCTGATCGTCTTGGAAGAGCAGAGAAAGCCGCTTGACAGACTGTTGTCATCGAACAGAGAATTCAGGAAAAAATTCACATCAAGACTGGAAGTGCCGATTTTCATCAACGATGAGCTTGTTACGTTCGGTCAGACGTATGCGAAAGAAAACGGATATCACATTGACGAGATGGGAATTCTTGCGCTGTATAGTAAAATTGATTCTCTGCAGAGAGAAGATCATTTTGTGACGGTTGCGGAAGTGAAAGAAGTTATGGATGACGCGATCCGTCATTCTCAGAAGGCGTCCGCGAAGAAATTGATGCGGAAAGTTTTCGGAAGAAATACAGACGAGTCAGACCGTATTATTCTTTCTGAAAAAGATTTTAATATATAAAGAAGCATGATAATAGACTATAATTTAAAATGTGTGCATAAATAGACAAAATACAAGAGAAACGGGCGGGAAAGAGCTGTCTGTTTCTCTTTATTTTTTGGACGGAATCAAGTATAATGAAACTATCACGGAAGCGGGCAGAAACGCTTCGATATTTTATTATGAGGAAACGGCGAGGTGGGCTTTTATGGCAAGGAGAAAAGGTGCGGGCAGAAACGCGGCAAAAAGTGCAGGCAAAGGCATCGTGAATCATGCAGCCGGCGGTATGGCGGGCAGTGCGGTGAAAAAGGCGTCAGGCGGCGCAAGCCGGAACAGGGCGAACAGTCCGGCGAAAAACACTGCGGCGGATGCGGCAAGTATGAAAGCGAATGAACATGCCTATGAGATAGGAGAATTGGATCATTACCTGTTTGGTCAGGGAAACCATTACGAGATCTATAAAAAATTAGGCGCACATAAAGTAGTGAACGACAAAACGGAGGGCGTTTATTTCGCGGTATGGGCGCCGAATGCGAAGAATGTGTCTGTAGTCGGGGAATTTAATGACTGGAATTTGGAAAGAGACAGAATGGAGCGTCAGGAGCCTCTCGGTATTTATGTGAAGTTTGTACCGGAAGCGAAAGAAGGACAGCTCTATAAGTTCTGTATTGAGACGCAGAAAGGCGAGCTTCTTTATAAGGCGGATCCGTTTGCAAATTATGCGGAGCTTCGTCCGGGAACGGCGTCTCGTATTACGGATCTTTCCCGTATAAGATGGACGGATGACGCATGGATGAAAGCGCGGAAGACATGGAATCATAAGAAGAATCCGATGTCGATCTATGAAGTTCATATGGGTTCGTGGATGCGTCACCCGGGAAGGGAAGATGAAGGATTCTACACATACAGAGAGTTCGCCGAGGCGATCGTAAAATATGTAAAAGAGATGGGATACACTCATGTAGAACTGATGGGCATTGCAGAGCATCCGTTTGACGGTTCGTGGGGATATCAGGTTACGGGATATTATGCGCCGACTTCAAGATACGGAAGTCCTGAAGATTTTGCATATCTGGTTGACCTTCTGCATAAAAACAATATAGGAGTGATTCTTGACTGGGTTCCGGCGCATTTTCCGAAAGATGCTCACGGGCTTGCTGATTTTGACGGAACTCCGACATTCGAGTATGCAGATCCCAGACTCGGAGAACATCCGGATTGGGGAACGAAAGTATTTGATTACGGAAAAGCGGAAGTGCGCAACTTCCTGATTGCAAACGCATTATTCTGGATCGAACATTTCCATGTGGACGGGCTCCGTGTGGATGCTGTTGCGTCGATGCTCTATCTTGATTACGGAAAACAGGACGGACAGTGGGTCGCGAACAAATACGGAGGCAACGAGAATCTTGAGGCGATCGATTTCTTTAAACATTTGAATTCGGTTGTTCTGGGACGGAACAAAGGCGCTGTGATGATCGCGGAAGAATCGACGGCATGGCCGAAGGTGACAGGATCGCCCGAAGACGACGGCCTTGGTTTCAGCCTGAAATGGAATATGGGATGGATGCACGATTTTACGGAGTACATGAAACTTGATCCGTATTTCCGTAAAAATGCACATCATATGATGACGTTTGCGATGCAGTATGCATACAGTGAAAATTATATTCTTGTGTTGTCGCATGACGAAGTTGTTCATCTGAAGTGTTCGATGATCAATAAAATGCCGGGACTTGGGTTCGATAAATTTGCCAACCTAAAAGCAGGCTATGCGTTTATGATGGGCCATCCGGGAAAGAAACTTCTGTTCATGGGTCAGGAATTTGCACAGCTTAGAGAATGGAGCGAAAAGAGAGAGATCGATTGGTTCCTGCTCGCCGAACCTGAGCACAGAGATATTCAGAACTGGTATCGGGATCTGCTTCATTTGTATAAAAACAATAAAGCCCTTTATGAAATGGACAATGATCCGGCGGGATTTGAGTGGATCAATGCGGATGATATTTTCAGAAGTATTTACAGCTTTGTAAGACATTCCAAGAATAAAGAAAAGAATTTGCTTTTCGTCTGCAACTTTACTCCTGTGGAAAGAGAAGATTACAGAGTCGGCGTTCCGACGAGGAAAACGCTGAAGCTTGTTTTGAACAGTGATGAGGAAAAGTACGGAGGAAAAGGGGAAAAACGTCCGCTTACTTACAAACCGGTGAAAAAGGAATGCGACGGTCAGGCGTATTCGATCGCATACCCGCTTCCGGCCTATGGTGTGGCAGTGTTTGAGTATTAAGATGTCAGGCAGCTTCTGACTTGAAACCGGAACCCCATTGGATTTAACCGGTGGGCGGTTCACTATTATATAAAAGGTAAAAAATGCAGAGCAAACTGCCGCAAAATAGATGGGGGATTTTTTAAAATAGCCTGTCTGTTTTGCGGCGGTTTTGTTTTTACCGGCAAAGTGAGGAGGAACAGCAGATGAAAAATTATTCGGAAGATCCGAACAGACAGTATCATATACAAACTGCAAAAGGGGGAATCGGGAAGTACGTCATTATGCCCGGAGATCCGAAAAGATGTGTGAAGATCGCGCAATATTTAGATAACCCGGTGTTGATTGCAGATAACAGAGAGTATGTGACATATACAGGAACGCTCGATCAAGTGAAGGTAAGCGTTACATCTACGGGAATAGGAGGACCGTCGGCAGCTATTGCAATGGAAGAACTTTGTAGGTGCGGTGCGGATACGTTTATCAGGATCGGAACTTGCGGCGGAATGCAGACAGATGTGAAAAGCGGAGATATCGTTGTGTCAACAGGGGCGATCAGGATGGAAGGAACGAGCAGGGAGTATGCGCCGATCGAATTTCCGGCAGTGCCCGATCTGACAGTGACGAATGCGCTTGTGAAAGCTGCTAAATCAAAAGGATATCCGTTCCATACGGGAGTTGTACAGTGCAAAGATTCGTTTTACGGTCAGCATGAACCGGAGAGAAAGCCGGTAGGCTACGATCTGCTTCATAAGTGGGAGGCGTGGAAACAACTCGGCTGTCTTGCCTCGGAAATGGAATCGGCGGCTCTGTTTGTTGTGGCGAGCAGCCTCGGGGTGCGGGTCGGCTCGTGTTTTCTTGTGATCGCGAATCAGGAACGTGAGAAAGCAGGACTTGAGAACCCGGTAGTGCACGATACGGACATGGCGATCCGGGTGGCAGTGGACGCGGTCCGCAGATTGATTTCCGAAGAACGGAAAAAAGAGTAGAATGCATATAAAGAAAATGACAACGAGAAGAAAAGAGCGGGAGAAAAGAAAAACGGAAAAATGAATGGGGGAGATAAGCGGGAAAAATAAATGAAAGAAAATAAACGCGAGAAAAAGAAATGAGGGGAAAAAGCGGGAAAAATAAGTGAAAGAAAATAAATGCGGAAAATAAAGTCTAACTATTAAAAGTCAAGGTTAAAATGAAGATTTTTTGAGTAAATTGCA
>ERZ827520.4438-NODE-4438-length-10508-cov-5.878886_pt1 | contig 10508 bp, 4 predicted proteins | sample MGYA00519581_ERZ827520 | MGnify/ENA primary metagenome ERZ827520 (study PRJEB31778, sample SAMEA3449339) | human gut metagenome | biome: human gut; feature: human-associated habitat; material: faeces | place: United Kingdom | collected 2010/2012 ...
GTGAAACTGTCATTGGTGCATCTGTAGTAGTGAAAGGTACGACTAATGGTACTATTACCGGACTTGACGGTGACTTTTCTTTGTCAAATGTAAAAAAAGGAGATATCATTCAGATCTCTTTTGTCGGTTACATTACTCAAGAGGTTCTTTGGAATGGTACCCCTTTGAATGTTATTTTAAAAGATGATACCCAGACTTTGGATGAAGTGGTAGTCGTTGCATTTGGAACGCAGAAGAAAGTGAATGTGACCGGTGCTGTATCTACTGTCGGAGCGAAAGAGATTGCGGCACGTCCTGTTAGTTCTACGGTTGAAGCTCTGCAAGGAGTTGTTCCTGGCATGAATATTTCAACAAGTAGTGATGGTGGTTCATTGAAAGGTAACAAAGAATTCAATATTCGTGGTACAGGAACTATTGGTAAAGGCTCATCAGTATCTCCTTTGGTGCTGATTGATGGAATGGAAGGGGATATTAATGCTATTAATCCACAGGATATTGAGAATATTTCTGTTTTGAAAGATGCTGCTGCGTCTTCTATTTATGGTTCACGTGCGCCGGGAGGTGTCATTTTGATTACTACTAAAAAAGGTAAGTCAGGAAAACCATCTATTAATTATAATAATAATTTCCGATTTAACTCTCCATTGAATATGCCTCATATGGCAGATTCATACAGTTTTGCATTAGCTATCAACGACCAGCTGACCAATGGAGGACAGTCGCCAATGTATAGTGAGAAGAAATTGCAACAAATTTTGGATTATCAGCATGGTAAATCTACACAATATATGTGGGCTACGGATGCTGGACGTTGGAATGCATTTGATGACCCAAATCGTCAGGATGTTATGCCAACCGCTAATACTGATTGGTTGCATGAGTTGTTTGGTGATAGTTTTACTCAGGAGCATTCAATTAGTGTAAATGGTGGTACGGATGTAATGCAGTATTATATGTCTGCCAATTATCTGGATGAAGGAGGATTATTGAAATATGGGGATGATGGCAGACAACGCTATTCATTTACTGGTAAAATCAATGCGGATTTGGCAAAATGGTTGAAAGTAGGGTATAGTGTTCGTTTTAATCGTATTGATTATAGTTCCCCTTCCTTTGCAAGTGCCGGCGAGAATAAGGAAAATGTATTTTATTTTGATGTATGCCGTTATTGGCCTGTAATTCCTGTTGTAGATCCTAACGGTTTTTATACCGCAGAGTCTAAAATTTACCAATTGACTGAAGGGGGACGTTATAATACTCAGAATGACGTTGTGGCACAACAACTCCAGTTTCTTATTGAACCAATTAAAAATTGGAAAACCACTATTGAATTAAATTATCGTAGTAATTATAATTTCTCGCATACGGATTATCAAACGGTTTATGCTTATGATGTAAACAAGAACCCATATGCTATTGCCAACACAACTTCGGGAGTAACAGAATATGCATATAAAAGCAATTTCTTTAATCCGAATATCTTTACAGAGTATTCATTGGAGTTAGAAAACGGGCATAATATGAAAGCAATGGTCGGTTTTCAAAGTGAGTTGTTTAAACAACGTGATATTACTGCAAAACAAAATAACATAATGTCTGGCATTCCTACTTTAAATACAACTACGGATAATGCACGTGCCAGTGGTGGCTATCAGGAATGGGCAACAGCCGGTTTTTTTGGTCGTATCAATTATGATTACAAAGGTCGCTATCTGGTTGAGGCGAATCTGCGTTATGACGGTTCTTCACGTTTTTTACGCGATCAACGTTGGAATTGGTTCCCTTCTTTCTCTTTAGGCTGGAATGTGGCACGTGAGGCCTTTTTTGAGAAGTATACTAATATTGTCAATACATTGAAAGTTCGTGGCTCATGGGGTGAACTTGGTAATCAAAATACAGATAATTGGTATCCTTTTTATCGCATTATTGATTATAAACAAAATAATGGCGGTTGGTTGGTCAATGGCTTGAAACCTAATACTGCAGCCGAGTCCAGTCTCGTTTCGGCATTGTTAGGTTGGGAAAAGACCCAAACTTTAAATATTGGTTTTGATCTTGGTATGCTGGACAATCGTTTTAATTTGAATTTTGATTATTTCCAGCGTAAGTCAATTGATATGGTTGGGCCGGGACAGGAATTACCAACAATCTTAGGTATTGCCGTTCCAAATGTGAATAATCTGAATATGACTTCGAAAGGTTGGGAATTACAAGTAAGCTGGCGTGATCAGATACGTGATTTCAGATATGGTGTCACATTGGCTTTATCCGACAACCAGGTTGTAATTGATAAATATCCTAATCCGTCAAAAGATTTAGGCCAAACATATTATGATGGGGCACATTTGGGAGATCTTTGGGGATATCAGACAATAGGAATAGCTAAGACTCAGGCGGAAATGGATGCGCATCTGGCGAAGGTGGACCAATCTTCTATGGGTTCCAACTGGGGAGCAGGTGATATAATGTATGCCGATTTGGATGGTGACGGTGTGATAAGTGCAAAAGATAATACAGCAGACAATCATGGAGATAAAGTTTTGCTGGGTAATAAGACACCACGATATAACTTTGGCTTGAATTTGGATGCGGCTTATAAAGGCTTTGACTTGAAAGTGTTCTTCCAAGGAACATTGAAACGTGACTATATGCCGGGATCGGGTGCTGAAAGTATGATGTTTTGGGGAGCTGTAGGGTATTGGCAGACCAATTTTTTTGAGCCTCACTTAGACTATTTCCGTCCTGCTGATACAACGAGCCCGCTAGGAGCGAATGTCGACGGGTATTATCCACGTCCTTTAGAAAGCGACAAGAATCGTAAAGCACAAAGTCGCTATATGCAAAATGCTGCTTATTGTCGTTTGAAAAACGTAACGTTGGGATATACTTTACCGGCAGATTTGACTAAAAAATTCTACGTGAATAATTTACGTTTCTTTGTGTCTGCAGAGAATCTGTTTACTATAACCAATCTGTGTGATACTTTTGATCCTGAAACAATAGGTGTAGGCAATTGGGAAGGATGTACTTACCCATTGTCAAAGACTATTTCATTCGGATTAAGTGCAACCTTTTAATAAAATAAGATCTATATGAAAAATTATATTCAATATTTAACTATCGGAGCTTTGCTGATGGGCAGCCTGACAAGTTGTAATGACTTCTTGGATAGAGAACCATTGGATAAGGTTACTCCTGAAAAATTCTTTTCTGCAGAAGCGGATTTAGCAGCTTATGCCATAAATAACTATAAGTTTGTTACTGTAGATGATAAGTATGGCATTAATCTTTTTGGAAAAGATAATGATACAGATAATCAGGCAAGCGGAACAAGTAATTCGTTTTGGATTCCTGGTGAGAAAAAAGTTGCTGCCGACCGTGGCGAGTGGAAATGGGAGGATATTCGTTCATGCAACTACTTTTTTGACCAAGTATTACCAAGATATGAGGAGGGAGCTATAACTGGTAACCAAGATAATGTGAAACATTACATTGGAGAAATGTACGTGAACCGTGCATATAGCTATTTTCAACTTTTTACAAAATTTGGTGATCTGCCTATTGTCACAACGGCACTTCCCGATATTCAAGGTGAATTGGTGGAAGCTAGCAAGCGCCAACCGCGTCATAAGGTTGCTCGTTTTATTATTGAAGATTTAAAAAAGGCGGAAGACATGTTGTTGAATAATCCTCCGGGTGGTAAAAATCGTATTTCTAAAAATGTAGCTTATTTGCTTCATGCTCGTGTAGCTTTATATGAAGCTACTTGGGAAAAATATCATCGTGGTACAGCTTTTGTACCGGGAGGAAGCGGATGGCCGGGTAAAGATGCGCAAGGTTATGATGCTGATGTGGAAATTAATTATTTCCTTGATGAAGCGATTGCTGCTTCGAAGTTTGTTGCAGACCAAATGGTAGGCAATTTAGCAGAGAATACAGATACTCCGGAAGGAATGAATGCTTCATTGGTTTCTATCAATCCATATTATACCATGTTCTGTGATGAGAATATGGAAGGGTATAAGGAGATTCTAATGTGGAAAAAATTTGATGAATCATTGGGGGTAACCAGTAATTTGCAGATGGAACTTTGTCGTAATGGTGGTGGATCAGGCTGGACACGTGGTATGGTCAATTCATTCCTTATGCGTAATGGTTTGCCTGTTTATGCCAGTGGTTCGGGGTATAATCCCGATTGGGAGAAGGAAGGTGTAGTTGCTACGGTACAGAATCGTGACTCTCGTCTTGGTATATTCACTAAAAAGCCGGGAGATGTGAATTATTATGGTGATGATGGTACACCCAGTATTTGTCAAATCAGTTTGATATTCGGTGATGCGGGCAGTTTAGCAACAACAGGTTATATTGTAAAGAAGGGTAAACATTATTCACTCATATGGCGAATGACCATTCTGCCGGTACCTCTGGAGGTATTGTTTTCCGTGGTGCGGAAGCTATGCTTATCTATATGGAAGCTTCATACGAGAAGAATGGAACTGTTGACGGAACGGCAGATGGATATTGGAGAGCGTTACGTACACGTGCAAAAGTAGATCCGGATTATAATAAGACAATTGCCGCAACTAATATGCTGGAAGAAGCAAAAGGGGATTTTGCCGCTTATTCACATGGAACTATGATTGATCCGACTTTGTATAATATTCGTCGTGAGCGCCGTAATGAACTTTGTGCTGAGGCTTTCCGATGGGATGATTTGAAACGCTGGAGGGCACTTGATCAGTTTAAAACGACTCCTTATCGCACGGAAGGTATGCGTTATTGGGGTAGTGTATATGAGGAACAATTAAAAGATCTTTGTATAGTAAATCCGTCAACAGGAAATATGTCTTCTCCTGAATCAAGTGTGTATATACTTCCATACGAAAAAATATTGGAAAATAATACCATTGCAAAACAAAAGGGATTCCTCTTTACTCCTGCCCATTATTTAGAGCCCATTGGGGTGGCTGTATTCCGTCAGACTGCATCAGATCCCAATGACTTCACCTCATCTTCGGTTTATCAAAATCCAGGATGGAAATATGAGGCTAGTACAGGGGCTGTTTCGGTCGAATAAGAATATATATTGATATTATTTTGTAGGGAAGTCTTTTTAGGCTTCCCTGCTTTTATTTAAGGCATTTATTTCCTAAGCGTGTATTTTACCTTTTGAAGGTAGGCATCGCTTATCTGTCTGAAGGTGTGATGAAACATTATAGTGAAGAGTATCATGAATAAAGAACTTCATAGTCGAGGGCATATGTGATGCGGTGATCTATTGTTATATTAATGCATAAAATAAACTATTTTCAAGTGAATATAAATAAAATAAAGGTGAATGATAATGTGTGATGATTTAATGTTTTATTAAATAACGGAGATTATAATAAAATATTTTTGTTTATCTTCTTAAATATATCAAATATATTATATATTTGCAGCGTCAATCTTGGTTTAGTTTAAGAATAATATCTTAAACTGGTTGATTTTTAATAAATATTTAAAGAATCACAGCTATGTTAAAACGACTAAAATCAGTCAGCATGATGCTGTTCCTAATGGGTGCCTCTACCGGAGCAGCATACGCGGTTGCCAGTCCCGGCGTTACCGATTTGAAAATCACACAACAGAGTGGAACTTGTACAGGTGTTGTCAAAGATGCTACAGGGGAAACTGTTATTGGTGCATCTGTGGTAGTAAAAGGAACTACCAATGGTACCATCACAGATTTTGATGGTAATTTCACTTTAAATGATGTAAAGAATGGAGATGTTATTCAGATTTCTTTCGTTGGTTATATCACTCAAGAAATGAAATGGAATGGAACTCCGCTGAATGTTATTTTGAAAGATGATACTCAAACTTTGGATGAAGTTGTTGTTGTCGGCTATGGTGGTTCTCAAAAACGTGCAGCTTTGACTACTGCTATTACTAAAATGGATGACCAGGTCTTAAAGAAGGCGGCTTATAGTAATGTGGGACAGTCATTACAAGGATCTGTATCGGGATTACGTGTTGTCAATACTACAGGGCAGCCAGGTAGCTCACCTAATATAACTTTGCGTGGGGGAGCAACAATTACGGGGGATAATAGTGCCGCATTAATTATTGTTGATGGAATAGTGCGTAATAATATGGCAGATATTAACTCCTCGGATATAGAATCTATCCAGGTTTTGAAGGATGCTGCATCGACGGCTATCTATGGTGCTCGTGCTAATGGGGGTGTTATCTTGATTGAAACGAAAAAAGGTAAAGAGGGAAAAGTAGATGTTAATTATAAATTCAAGATGGGTATGAACTTTGCCCGCAAAGGATATGAATATCTGAATGCTGGTGATTATTTGTATTATACTCGACTGGGATTTAAAAATGCTAACCAAGCGGTAGCAGGATATAGTGATGGATGGAATCCTGATACTCAGAATGGTTGTGGTACAACTAAAAATAACTATGATGTACGTTATTTGGAAGGCAATGAGGATTTGGTGAATCAAGGATGGCAGACGATGACTGATCCTTACTCTGGTAAACAGTTGGTTTATAAAGATTATCATGGAGCTATGGATGATGAGATTTTTAATTCACCTGCGTTGATGCAAGATCATTATATCAGTATCAATGGTGGAAATGATAAAGGAACTTTTGCTGCCAGTTTAGGGTATTATGATGAGGATGGTCAGGTCGTTGGAACTGGTTATCAACGTTTTAATGGCTCCTTGAACGGCTCCTATAAGCTCTTCCCATTTTTGACAATAAATGCAGGAACTACTTATTCCTGGTCTACACAGCCTACATTGTCATGGACAGGTACTTATGAGTTCTTTTATCGTACACGTGGTATGCGTCCTACTTGGAATCCTTGGAATGAGGATGGTAGTCCTAATTCGGCTGATACTAATATTTCCGATGGTAATCCCGCTTATTTCAGAGATAAATTACTGTATTCTGACGGAACGAATAAAAGCACTTATAATATAGGATTTAAATTGGATATTCTTCCAAAGAAATTAGTGTTAAACGGTAACGCTTCTTTGTATCGTTATGATTACATGGTGGAAAAATTTAATAAAGCGTACCAATTGGAGAATAAAGATACAAATACAACACGTGAGGCTTCTGTGGAGCAGGAACGTTATACTCAACAGCAATATAATGCTACATTGACTTATACCGACACTTTTGCTGATAAGCATAATTTGGAGGTCATGTTAGGGGGTGAATATTTTACTTATGATCAGTTTAAGCTTGCGGCAAAAACTCAAAATTCTCCTACTGATGATATCCCTACTTTAAATGTAGGCGCAACTCGCACTGAAACTAGTACTACTAAGAGTGCTTATCGAATACTTTCTAGTTTTGGACGTCTGAATTATAACTATGAAATGAAATACTTACTTTCTGTTGTGTTCCGTTATGATGGTATTTCTAAATTGAAGGATAATAGATGGGGATTTTTCCCTGGAGTTTCTGCCGGATGGAATATTACAGAAGAGCAGTTTTGGAAGGATTCCAACGTTTCTGATTTGATTTCCACCTTTAAACCTCGTCTTAGTTATGGTGTGAATGGTAATGTGAACGGTTTAGGTAATTATACGGTATATGGTGAGTATGCAACAACGAAACCTTATGGTGGTGAAACCGGTATATACAATAGTGCATTGGTTAATACAGGGTTACGTTGGGAACAGAGCCAAAGCTTTGAAGCCGGACTTGATATTGGTTTCTTCAATAATCGTTTGAGCTTTATTCTGGATTATTATAATCGCAAGACAAAAGATTTGCTTACCGATCTTGCTTTACCAGGGTATACAGGATTTGATAAGATTGCTACTAATTTGGGTACTCTTCGTAATTCTGGTTTTGAAGCGGAAGTACGTGCTAATATCATAAATAAAGGTGGATTCACTTGGGATATGACAGCAAACCTTTCTACTGTAGCTAATAAAATTATAAAATTGCCTGACAATAAGGAGGTTAATAACCGTGTAGGTGGTGCTCAGGTATGGGATCCTAATAAAGGAGAGTTAGTATGGGTTGGCGGCCGTCAGGAAGGTGGAAAGTTAGGTGAGCTTATTGCCTATAAACAAAATCATATTTTTAAAGATTGGGATGATGTAAAAAAATATGCAAACAATCGAATTGATAATGTCGCAAATTTGTATGGTCCGGGTAAGGCAGCAGAATATGCAGGTAAACAAGGTTGGAAACCTATTGAACCAGGAGATGTTTGTTGGGAGGATATGGATGGAAATGATGTGATAGATTCATATGACCGTTATGTCGTTGGTAATATATTTCCTAATATAACCGGTGGATTCTCTACTACATTCAGCTATAAAAATTGGTCGTTGTATGGACGTTTTGATTATGCATTAGGACATACATTGTATAATGATTTAAAGGCTCGTACATTGGGCCAGTATCAAGGCACATGGAATATTATAACTGATGTGAAAGATATGTGGACAGAAGATAATCCGAACACAGATTTATCTAAATATTATTTTGGCGATCAGAATATCAAAAAGAATATCACACGTTCTAATAATGGTTTAACTGCTGCTGATAACAACAATTCTCATTATTATGAAAAGGGGGATTATTTGTGTTTGCGAGAGCTTACATTAAGTTATACATTACCGAAATCACTAATCAGTAAATGTTTCATGACGGATGCTTCTGTTTATGTCACAGGTCAGAATTTGTTTTATATAACTGGTTATGAAGGTACATCTCCGGAACCGGCTGTAAGTACAGAATATGGTCGTGGTATTGATAATGGACGTTATCCTACTCCAAGAACTGTATTATTTGGTTTATCTGTTTCATTTTAATCAACAAGACTCATTATGAAAAAAATATTAGCATATTTAATGGTTGGCATAGCTTTTACCGGGTGTAATTCTTTGGATTTGGAGCCAATAAGTAGTATTGCCGATAATAAATATTGGCAGACAGAAGCACAGGTGGATGCTTTTAATGTGGGGTTACATTCTAAGTTTAGAGAGAAATGTAGTTATAGCATTTTTCTTTTTGGAGAACCTCGTGCGGATTATTATTTTGGAGAGTCAACATTTGGTAGTGCTACCCAGGGTAATGAACGTATGTGGAACAACAGTTTGAACGATGTGAATACGGTTGTTTCTAATTTTGGAAATTTATATGAGGTGATTAATCAGGCTAATCTGATGATAAACAAGGTGGAAGGTATGTCGATGAATGAAAGTACCAAGAAATATTATCTGGGCGAAGTTTATGGTATCCGTGCTTTCCTTTACTTTCAGTTGTTACGATCTTATGGAGATGTAGTGATATGGACCGATTTCTCGGAAGGGTCGAGCTTGGATCTTGGAAATTTAGCAAGACCAGCTTCTTCTGCTGCTGACGTAATGAAATTGATTGTTGATGATTTACAGGCTTCAGAAACTGCTTTTGGGGATAATTATGGGTTTAGAAATGATTCTCAGCGTTATTTTTGGTCTAAAGCAGCTACCATGATGTTGAAGGGTGAAGTATATATGTGGAGAGGAAAACACATGGGAGGTGGTAACGAAGATTATACAACAGCGAAAAATGCATTGCAGGAAGTGAGAAATCAAACCGATAAATTTGGTTTGTTGGAGGATTTCTCTGAAGTATTTTCTTATGATAACAAGAATAATAAAGAGATAATATTTGCGATTCGCAATGCACGCGATGAATATAATATGTGGGGGGATGTAACATATAATAATAATATGTTTCCACAGCAAAATATATTATTCGGATATATGGATGAGAATGGTAATCCCATTAGTTCATTGGGTGATAAAGTGAAAGTGAATGGTACGATCCGTTACCCGGTTAATAAGGATGTGTATACTAAATGCTTTAATGATAACGATACCCGTAAGCGAAGCACACTTCAGGCTGCTTATGAAAAAAAGGAAGATGGAACTTTATCTCTTTATGGGTTGTATCCGGCCAAGTTTTTGGGTACATTGCTTGATGGGGCTGATACGCGTAGTCCATTGGATGATTATCCTGTTTATCGGTATGCAGATTGCTTGTTGTTGTTAGCTCAAGCTAAGGCTTTTTTAGGAGAGGACCCTGTGGAAGAAATTAATGCAGTACGTAAACGTGCCTATGGTGAAGATTATTTTAATGCACATCCGGAAGTACAATATCCCAATGATAATGATGCCGCACTTTATGCGGATAATAAGTCTGTAAAACCGGATAATGCCGGTGCAATGGAAGCTGTTCTAAAAGAACGTATGCGTGAGTTTATGGTTGAAGGAAAACGTTGGTATGATCTGCGCTTAGCAGGTGATGAATATGTATTGGAACATACTACAGCAGAAGCAACCCGTTTGCTTTGGCCTATTGATAAGAATACATTGACTAATAATTCGGCATTGAAGCAGACACCAGGATATGAATCTAGTGGAGGAAAATAAAGTATTAGTTAGGGACATTCATTAAATATTACAAAATCAGCCAACTAATTCATACACAAAGTATTG
>ERZ827520.4442-NODE-4442-length-10500-cov-6.389564_pt1 | contig 10500 bp, 8 predicted proteins | sample MGYA00519581_ERZ827520 | MGnify/ENA primary metagenome ERZ827520 (study PRJEB31778, sample SAMEA3449339) | human gut metagenome | biome: human gut; feature: human-associated habitat; material: faeces | place: United Kingdom | collected 2010/2012 ...
TTTGGCCTTAACTATTTTAAAACTTACTATCCTGAACGTTTAGAAGAACGCTTTAAAGGGATTGACCTTGAAGAAGAGGCGCCAGAAATCATTATGGAAATGACTCGAAAACTTGGCTTCCGTGAAGATTATGACCGTTTCTATAATCTATTTGTCAAAGAAGTTCGTGATGGAAAACTAGGTCGTTACACACTTGATATTGTTGGGGTCGATACTGATGGCGACAATTAAAGAAGTCAAAGAGCAATTGGCCACTTTGACAGACCTTGACGACCACCGATGGGCCAGTTTTGAGGAAGATAGTCGAGCTGGTGTACAGACTGCCATTAAGCAACGCCGTAAAGCTATCCTAGCTGAGATTGCTGAGGAAGAACGCTTAGAGATGATGCTCAGTTATGAAAAATCGCTTTATGCTCAGGGAGTTGAACTCATTGCAGGTGTTGATGAAGTTGGACGTGGCCCTTTGGCTGGGCCAGTGGTAGCTGCAGCGGTGATTTTACCAAAGCTTTGCAAAATAAAAGGTCTTAATGATAGTAAAAAAATACCAAAATCAAAACATGAAGCTATTTATAAGCAGGTCATGAAGGAAGCGGTAGCCGTCGGGATTGGTATAAAGGACAATCATGTGATTGACGATGTCAATATTTATGAAGCAACCAAGCTTGCTATGGCTGAAGCTATTGAAAAACTTAGTCCCAAACCTGAACATTTGTTAATTGATGCCATGACTTTGGACCTACCAATAGAACAAACATCAATTATAAAAGGGGATGCTAATTCTTTATCAATTGCGGCAGCTTCTATCGTAGCAAAGGTAACCCGTGATAAGATGATGGCTGACTATGATCAGGAGTTTCCTGGTTACGCATTTGCCAAAAATGCAGGCTATGGTACTAAGGATCATTTGACTGGCATAGATAACTTTGGTGTTACTCCAATTCATAGAAGAAGCTTTGAACCCATAAAGTCAATAATAAAAAGTAGGTGAAGTGGCGTGATTTTAGCTATTGATATTGGAGGAACCTTTATCAAGTTTGGGTTAGTTGATGATGATTTTAAGATTAGCAATCAATCTAAAGTGTCGACGCCACCAACCTTAGACGACTTTTGGTTGACTTTAGAGTATATTGTCTCGTCTCACAAGGATATCATTTCTGGGATTGCCATTGCGTGCCCTGGCGAAATAAATAGTAAACGTGACTTCATTTTCAAGGGCGGTCTTATCCCTTATTTAACGGCTATTCCTCTTGGGTCACGATTGACTAAAACATTTCAACTACCTGTAAAGGTTATCAATGATGCAGACGCAGCAGCCTTGGCTGAAGCCAGATATGGAAGTCTACAAGACTTAGATTGTGGGGCTGCTTTGGTTTTAGGTACGGGTGTTGGTTTAGGACTTGTCTCACAGAAGGACTTGCTATCACCTCTGTCAGTCACCCAATATCTGCGAGCTCCAAGTCCCCAAAGAATGAGTCAAACCTCTCTACCTTTCCAGTGGGAATTGTTTATGCATTGCTTAGTAAGTCTTGTCGATAATAAGGGGTCTGCAGTAGGCTTTGTTCATGAAGCCAGTCAATTACTTGGGTTAAATCAAGACGATGGTCCAGCCGTATTCTCAGCTATAGAGGGAAATCAATCGGAGGATCTAAATCTTTTATTTAAAGACTATTGTCATGAAATTGCTGTTCTTGTGCTAAATTTGCAGAGCTTCTTTAGGTTGGAGAAAGTTGTTATCGGTGGTGGTATCAGTAGGCAAGGTACTTTAATAGAAGGAATAAGTGATGCCTATGAGGAGTTATTTAAGGATAAGCTTGAATTAGGATTTGAGCCCATAACTATTCAAGCCTGTCATTTCCATAACGATAGTAACCTACTAGGGGCGGCGTCTTATTTTGCTTCTGAAAATGATTTATAATCAATGAAAGTTCCATAATGGAGCTTTTTTCTTTTCTATTACGAATAATGAAAAGGAGGTATCTATATGAATAATTTTGAACTTTTTAAACTTAAAGCCGCTGGGTTGACGAATTTGAATATCTTAAATATTTTGGACTATCAAAAGACTCAAGATAGAAAATTGAGTTTACGTGATATGGCAGTGGTATCCAAGTCTAAAAATGCCGTTCTTTTTATGGAAAAGTATAAGAGTTTAGATATTAAGCAACTCAAAGAACAATTCGACCGTTTTCCTACGTTATCGATTTTTGATAAAGAATATCCTATTGAGCTGAAGCATACTTATAATCCTCCTGTTCTTCTTTATTATAAAGGGAATCTTGACTTGCTAAGTAAACCAAAGCTAGCTGTTGTTGGGGCTAGAAAGTGTTCTGAAACAGGCAAACAGTCCGTTCGAAAAATTGTTAGTGAACTTGGGAATCACTTTACTATTGTGAGTGGATTGGCGCGTGGGATTGATACTTGTGCGCATATGGAGGCCTTGAAAAATAAGGGGAACACCATTGCAGTTATCGGGACTGGACTTGATGTTTATTATCCTAAAGAAAATAAAGCTTTGCAGGACTATATGGCCAAAAATCATTTAGTTCTTACAGAATATGGACCAGGTGAACAGCCGCTCAAGTACCACTTTCCTGAACGCAATCGGATTATTTCTGGATTGTGTCAAGGAGTTATGGTCGTAGAAGCTAAGCTTCGCTCGGGGAGTCTGATTACTTGTGAGCGTGCCATGGAAGAAGGTAGAGATGTTTTTGCTATTCCAGGAAATATTTTAGATGGAAAGTCAGATGGATGCCATCACTTAATTCAAGAGGGTGCAAAGTGCATTACGACAGGGTTTGACATCCTTTCAGAGTTTTCTTAAAAATCAAAGTTCTCCTATAGAGATAAAGTTTTTTATTGACAGTTAAAGAAAAGGAAGGTATCATGTTAGTTGCTCGGTCCAAGATGTTTCATTTTTTTATGTCTTGTGACTAGATTTTAGACAGATGAGTGGCGCAGCCAGTTTATAACATTATAAGGAAATAGTCTATGGCGACAGCAACGACAACAAAAACGAAAACTAAAACAACAAAGAAAACGACAGCCAAAAAGGCGACTAAAAAGAGAGCGACACCAAAGAAAAATTTGGTCATCGTGGAGTCTCCTGCTAAAGCGAAAACGATTGAGAAGTATCTTGGCCGCAACTATAAAGTTGTAGCCTCTGTTGGGCATATTCGTGATTTGAAAAAATCAAGTATGTCTATTGATTTTGAAAACAACTACGAACCTCAGTACATTAATATTCGTGGTAAGGGACCTCTTATCAATGAATTGAAGAAAGAAGCTAAAAAAGCCAAGCAAGTCTTTCTCGCAAGTGACCCGGACCGTGAAGGGGAAGCCATTTCATGGCATTTGTCACATATTCTTGGATTAGAGCCAGATGATAAGAATCGTGTCGTTTTTAACGAAATCACTAAAGATGCGGTTAAAAATGCCTTCGTAGAGCCACGCGCCATTGACATGGACTTGGTAGATGCCCAGCAAGCTCGTCGTGTTTTGGACCGTATTGTGGGTTACTCTATTTCACCGCTTCTATGGAAGAAGGTTAAGAAAGGTCTTTCTGCAGGTCGTGTACAATCAGTAGCGCTTAAGCTTATTATTGACCGTGAAAATGAAATTAAGGCCTTTAAACCAGAAGAATACTGGACTATTGATGGTGCCTTTAAGAAGGGTGCTAAGAAGTTTCAGGCTAGCTTCTATGGCTTGGATGGTAAAAAGCTTAAGCTCAACAATAATGACGATGTTCAAGCCGTTCTGTCTCGTATCACAAGTGATGACTTTAACGTAGATAAAGTAGAGAAAAAAGAACGCCGTCGTAATGCGCCATTGCCATATACAACATCATCTCTCCAACAGGATGCTGCCAATAAGATTAACTTCCGTACACGTAAGACCATGATGGTTGCCCAACAGTTGTATGAAGGGATTAATCTGGGTTCAGGCGCTCAAGGTTTGATTACCTATATGCGTACGGACTCTACACGTATCAGTCCAGTGGCACAAAACCAGGCTGCTGAATTTATTACAGAACGCTTTGGTTCTAAGTATTCAAAACATGGCAGCAAGGTGAAAAATAGTTCGGGAGCACAAGACGCCCATGAGGCTATTCGTCCGTCAAATGTTTTCCAAACACCAGAAAGCATCGCTAAGTATTTGGATAAGGATCAGCTTAAGCTCTATACTCTTATCTGGAATCGTTTTGTAGCGAGTCAAATGACAGCTGCAGTATTTGATACGATGAAGGTGACCTTGTCTCAAAACGGAGTCATTTTCACTGCAAATGGTAGCCAAATCAAGTTCGATGGTTATATGGCCGTTTACAACGATTCTGATAAGAACAAAATGCTTCCTGATATGGCAGAAGGTGATACGGTTAAGAAGGTTGTGACAACGCCTGAACAACACTTCACGCAACCACCTGCCCGCTATTCTGAAGCGACTCTGATTAAGACGCTGGAAGAAAATGGTGTTGGTCGTCCGTCAACTTATGCACCGACACTTGATGTTATTCAACGTCGTTACTATGTTAAATTAGTAGCTAAACGTTTTGAACCAACAGAACTTGGTGAAATCGTTAATAGCTTAATCGTCGAATTCTTCCCTGACATCGTGGATGTTAAATTCACTGCCGAGATGGAAGGAAAACTCGATAAAGTTGAAATCGGTAAAGAGCAGTGGCAAAAGGTTATTGATGAGTTCTTCAAACCTTTCCAAAAAGAATTGGAAAAAGCTGAAGAAGGTATTGAAAAAATCCAAATCAAGGATGAGCCAGCTGGTTTTGATTGTGACCTCTGTGGTCACCCAATGGTCATCAAACTTGGTCGATATGGTAAGTTTTATGCATGTAGTAACTTCCCAGATTGTCACAATACTAAAGCCATAACCAAAGAAATTGGCGTTACTTGTCCAACCTGTGGTAAAGGTCAGGTCATCGAACGTAAGACAAAACGAAATCGTGTCTTCTATGGTTGTGATCGCTATCCTGACTGTGAATTTACATCGTGGGATATCCCTGTTGGACGTAACTGTCCTAAATCAGGCGATTATCTTGTCGAGAAGAAAGTCCGTGGTGGCGGCAAGCAAGTTATCTGTAGTAACGAAGAGTGTGACTACAAAGAATCTATTGTTAAATAAAAAGAAAGCTATCTCAAGTTAAGTCCTGAGATAGTTTTTTTGTATTTTATCAAAAAACTGATACTTTCCTTAAATTTGTTTTTTATACTAAGGATGGAAAGAAAGGAGATTAAGTGGTTTTCTGATATTAGATAAATATAAGCTTATATTGAAAACAGAACTATTCTAAAAGAGGTGTACAAATGCAAATAACTGTTAAACAACTTTCAAAATCCTACAAAGATAAGACTATTTTAGACAACATCACATTTACAATTGAATCTGGAACAGTTTCTGGTCTATTAGGAGTAAATGGTGCTGGTAAGTCAACTCTGATGAAAATTCTTTTTGGTTTAGTCCAAAAAAGTAGTGGAGAAATTCGATTTGATGGATCATCCAAAAACAAACATTTATTAGGTGCATTAATCGAAGCACCTGCAATTTATCACAATCTTTCAGCTTTTGATAATCTAAAAACAAAAGCGTTGTTATATGATATTCCTGATTCCAAAATTTTTGAAACCTTAGAAATAATTGGACTTTCAAATACTGGAAAGAAAAAAGCCGGTAAATTTTCATTAGGTATGAAGCAGCGACTTGGGATTGGTATGGCTATTTTAACTGATCCCCAATTTTTAATTCTAGATGAGCCTACTAATGGACTTGATCCTGATGGAATTAATGAACTGCTAGACCTTATTCGTTCCTTAAAAGCAGAAGGAATGACAATTCTAGTTTCCAGTCATCAACTTCTAGAAATTAGTAAGGTTGCTGATCATATTCTTATTCTCGATAAAGGTAAGATTCAATATGATGGTGAAAACAAAAATGTAGATAGTCTTGAGAGACTCTTCTTTAAAATTGTTCATGGGGGTTAGTGATATGCAAAAGATATTCTATTCGGAATTGCTCAAATTACGACATTTAGGAACGACTAAATTCTTAATCATCATACCATTTTTAACCGTTCTTATAGCCTTTTTAATGGGAGGGTTACAGATTTTTGTTCCTTTCTCGGTTTATTGGTGGGAAGCTATCTTTTTATATCTTGTAAATGGTCTTTTGTTTATAGTTGATAGACGTTTAGAAGACCAGGCTGGGCATTTTCAAAATGTTACAAATGGATATTTCACTTGGAAAATTATCTTGATGAAAATGGTGCTTATAGGAATGAGGACATTGATTTCTAGTTTATTCTTACTTGCTTTCCTCAGTCTCGTTGCATTTATTTACACAGGTTTTATTCCAATAAATATTCCTAAAACAGCTATTTCCTTAATCTTAATTTGGATGACAACTTTATGGAACATTCCTTTACTTTACCTAATGTCTAAATACATGAGTCAATTCATCCTATTAGCTCTTAATACATTGGTTTGTCTTTTAATAGCACCCTTTATTGCTCAGAGTCCACTTTGGTTCGTTTTCCCCTATACTTATCACTATAAAATAGCTCAATTTTTATTAAATCTTAAACCATCGGGGGATATTATTGTAAATACGAATCATACTAGCATTTTTCAGGTGTTACTTACGATGATGCTATCAATAGTAGTGACATTGCTTTTATCTTTTTCCACTGCAAAGGAGACAATTAAATGCTAAGGAGTGAGTTACTTAAATTAAAGAATACTTTCGGTCTTTATCTTATTCTCAGTTTTGCTGTCTTAGAGATCATTACAATACCAATGTATGTGAGCTTCGTTCCTAATGGTTTTTCTCTAACTAATTTAGCCATATTATCTTTTTTATGCTATCCGCTATTGACATCATTTTTGTCAATTTTAGGGATTGAACAAGAAAAATACGCTAATCATTATCAAGAAATATCGAGTTACCCTAAGCAAAGACGTTTATGGTTGGCTAAACTTTTGATAGTAGACCTAACCCTTAGCCTACCTTCTTTATTTAGTTGGCTTATCATAAACCTCCTTCTTATGAATAGTGTGAATGGATTTGTAGTAAGTCTATCAAGTTGGATGTTAATAGTCTTTCTTAATCATTTTCACTACTTTATACAAGTGAGTCTGAACAGTGTTAGTAATATTATTATCTCTATAATTGAAATTATTTTTATTATTTTTGCTAGTAATAAAGTTTTCTTGTCTATTCATTGGCTTCCTATTGCTTTACCTATCAATAGCCTTATCCTTAGTGATTGGAGCCAACTCAATTCCCTACCTTTATGGATTGTTGAGGTGACTTTGTTATTTATTTGTTTTTTGCCAATAAATTCAAAATCTTATTAATAGATTTATCTACTTTACGCCTTGTCAGTAATCTTCTATAGATGATATGATAAGAGTAACTTTGAACGAAAGGAAAGGTTATGGCTCAGATACTTGTTATTGATGATCAAGAAGATATTGTTCAATTGGTTGTAAAGGCTTTAGAGCTCCAAAACCATAAGGTGACAGGGCTTACAAGTGTTTTAGATTTGAATAAGAACTCTTTACCTCGATTTGACTTGATTTTACTGGATATCATGATGCCTGATGTTGATGGTCTACAGTTTTGTCATGAGATTCGAAATCAGGTGGATTGCCCTATCCTCTTTATTACAGCTAAAACGCAAGAGGCAGACATCGTCCAAGGTTTGACTTATGGTGCGGATGATTACATTTGCAAACCATTTGGGGTTAAAGAACTTCAAGCGCGTGTTGCGGCTCACTTAAGACGTGAACATCGTGAACGTCACCATAAGCTTTCTCTAGGTGATTTTCAGTTTGATTTGTCGGCTCAGGAGCTTTATGTTGAGAATCAACTGTTAGATTTGACTAAGTCGGAGTATGGTATTTGTCAATTTTTGGCTGAAAATAAAGGCCAAGTTTTTTCCAAAGAGCAAATCTATACGCATTTGTACGGCTATGAGGATAAAGGAAGTCCAACAGCAGTGGCTGAACATATTAAAAATATCCGTGCAAAGCTCAAAGATGTTGGGCAAAATCCTATTGAAACAGTCTGGGGGATTGGTTACAAGTGGCACTAATTAAAAAACGAGAGCACTCTCTAAGAACAATCTTGTTATCTTATGTCGTCAGTCTTACAGTTCTCTCTGTAATCAGCAGTCTTCTTATTTTTTATATTTCTACCTTCGGTGTCATTCCAGCAAATCAGGTAGAGATTGATTTATCTGCTGTGAGAAATGATATTGAGACTTCTAAGGTCTTTAATCCCGATATCTTACCTGATGGTACTAGTTATGTCTTTTTAACAAGGGAATTTAAACTTAAGAAGTCTAATATGCCTGTTAATCTGCAAGAGGAATCCTTATTAAATTACCAATTCAAGAATGCTCATGGTGACAAGTATGGGTATTTTCAGTCATTTGAACGACCAGATGGGATAGTCATTGTCAATTATCAACTATCACCTCGGTATCGTAATGAGTGGTTGAACCAGCATTTTCCTAATGCTAATCTAATGATAAATGGCTCAATAATTGTGTCCATTTTACTCATTTTTATCGTTTTAACATTGTTCTATGCTCATAAATTACGCCAACAGCTTAGACCAATACTGTGGGCAACTGAGAAAATTGCAGAGCAAGACTTGGATTTTCAAACCTCCCAGTCTACTATTAAGGAGTTTAATCAAGTTTTAAGTGGCTTGGACCACATGCGTGCTGCACTCCGTGACTCTTTGATGGAAAATTGGAAGGCAGAAAAGGATAAGCAAAATCAGATTTCAGCCTTAACTCATGATCTGAAGACACCATTAACAGTTGCTCGGGGCAATGCAGAACTCTTAGCCATGACGACCTTAGATGAAGAACAAACGGACTTGTTAGAGCATTTTCAAAAAGGGATTGCACAGGTTGATGCTTATGTGAAAGAGTTGTCTGAACTCAACAAAACGAGTTTGAAGAAAACCTTGACGCTTGAAGAAGTTCCAGTTAAGGAATTTGTTGAAGACATTTACAATCAAACCTTGTCATTAGCACAAACGAAACAAATCAATGTGGTATTTGACAAGAAGGAGATTGCGAAAGAAACCATAGGCAATTGGGATAAGTTCTTGTTGAATCGAGCTTTTATGAATATCGTTTCGAATGCGGTAGAGCATACGCCTAGTGGTAGTCAGTTGCTCTTAACTGCTAGGGTAGAAGATGATGAATTCAAGTTTATCTGCCTTGATTCTGGCCCTGGATTTTCCCTTGAATCACTTGAAAAGGCTACTCAGCTCTTTTATCAAGAGGATAAAAGTAGACAGAGCCGCCATCATAGTGGCCTTGGTCTGACTATTGCTAATGATATTATTCGCTTACACCATGGTAGTCTTTCTCTTTCAAATGACAATGGCACAGGGGGTGCTAAAGTGACTATCATGTTACCCCTTTAAATACAAATTACTCCTAGTCGCCAGATGAGGAGTTTTTTGCTATACTACTAAGAGTAAAAATGAAGAAAGATTTGTGGGGGCAGGATTTCATCTTGTTCTCGAAGAGGTATTAGTGTCATGTCTCAATCAAAAGCAGATTATATTAACGTGATTGGAGCTGGTTTGGCCGGATCCGAGGCGGCTTATCAGATTGCCAAACGTGGTATTCCAGTAAAACTTTATGAAATGCGTGGGGTCAAAGCAACACCACAGCATAAGACAACAAATTTTGCAGAATTGGTTTGCTCTAACTCTTTTCGTGGAGATAGCTTAACCAATGCTGTAGGACTTCTTAAAGAAGAAATGCGTCGTTTGGACTCTATCATTATGCGTAATGGAGAAGCTCACCGTGTGCCAGCGGGGGGCGCCATGGCGGTAGACCGTGAAGGTTATGCAGAAGCAGTTACCCAAGAAATTGAAAACAACCCACTAATTGAAGTTATCCGTGAAGAAATCACAGAAATTCCTGATGATGCCATTACAGTTATTGCCTCAGGACCATTGACTTCTGATGCTCTAGCTGAAAAAATTCATGAGCTTAACGGTGGAGATGGCTTCTATTTCTATGATGCCGCTGCACCAATCGTTGATAAAGCGACTATCGACATGAACAAGGTTTACCTTAAGTCACGCTATGACAAGGGTGAAGCAGCTTATCTAAACTGTCCTATGACCAAGGAAGAGTTCATGGCTTTCCATGAGGCTTTGACAACAGCTGAAGAAGCTCCTTTGAATTCCTTTGAGAAAGAAAAGTATTTCGAAGGCTGTATGCCTATCGAGGTCATGGCTAAACGTGGTATCAAGACAATGCTCTATGGCCCTATGAAACCGGTTGGTTTGGAGTATCCTGAGGATTATAAAGGCCCACGTGACGGCGATTTCAAGACACCTTATGCAGTTGTTCAGCTTCGTCAGGACAATGCGGCTGGTAGTCTCTATAATATCGTTGGTTTCCAAACTCACCTCAAATGGGGAGAGCAAAAGCGTGTCTTCCAAATGATTCCAGGT
>ERZ827520.4448-NODE-4448-length-10488-cov-6.955526_pt1 | contig 10488 bp, 5 predicted proteins | sample MGYA00519581_ERZ827520 | MGnify/ENA primary metagenome ERZ827520 (study PRJEB31778, sample SAMEA3449339) | human gut metagenome | biome: human gut; feature: human-associated habitat; material: faeces | place: United Kingdom | collected 2010/2012 ...
CAGATAGCATTATGGCAAAGCAATTCAAGCCGGAGACACTGTGCGTACAGGCAGGATGGACTCCTAAAAAGGGAGAACCCCGCGTACTCCCCATTTATCAAAGTACAACTTTCAAATACGATACCAGCGAGCAAATGGCGCGTCTGTTCGACCTCGAAGACAGCGGTTACTTCTACACCCGTCTGCAGAATCCTACGAACGATGCCGTTGCAGCCAAGATAGCCGCCCTCGAAGGCGGTGTAGCCGCCATGCTGACATCGAGCGGACAGGCAGCGAATTTCTATGCTATCTTCAACATCTGCCAGGCAGGCGACCACTTCGTATGCTCATCCACTATCTATGGCGGAACGTTCAACCTGTTTGGCGTGACAATGAAAAAACTGGGTGTCGATGTAACGTTTGTCAACCCCGATGCGCCCGAAGAGGAAATCTCCGCCGCTTTCCGTCCGAACACCAAAGCCCTGTTCGGCGAAACAATCTCCAACCCTACGCTGGAAGTTCTCGACATCGAAAAGTTTGCCCGTATCGCCCACAAGCACGGCGTACCTTTGATTGTAGACAATACTTTCCCCACTCCTATCAACTGCCGCCCGTTTGAATGGGGAGCCGATATAGTAGTCCACTCCACTACCAAATACATGGACGGACACGCCACCAGCGTAGGCGGAGCAGTTGTAGACAGCGGCAATTTCGACTGGGAAGCACATGCCGACAAATTCCCCGGTCTCTGCACACCGGATGAATCGTATCACGGGCTGACTTATACAAAAGCTTTCGGCAAACTGGCTTACATCACTAAAGCAACGGCGCAACTGATGCGCGACCTCGGCAGCATCCAGTCTCCGCAGAATGCGTTCTTGCTGAACCTCGGTCTGGAAACTCTGCACCTGCGCATGCCGCAACACTGCGGCAATGCCCAAAAAGTAGCCGAATACCTTTCCAAAAACGACAAAGTGGCATGGGTGAACTATTGCGGCCTGCCCGACAACAAGTATTACGCATTGGCACAAAAGTACATGCCCAACGGTTCCTGCGGCGTTATCTCTTTCGGACTGAAAGGCGGTCGCGAGGTGTCCATCAAGTTTATGGACTCGTTGAAGCTGGCAGCTATCGTAACTCACGTTGCCGATGCACGTACCTGCGTGCTCCATCCCGCCAGCCATACGCACCGTCAGCTCTCTGACGAGCAACTGTTGGAAGCCGGTATCCGCCCCGACCTCATCCGTTTCTCGGTGGGTATTGAAAATGCGGACGACATCATCGCAGATATAGAACAGGCGCTGAACGCGTAAGCATCATCTGTTCAAGTGAAACGCATCATCTGTCGAGGGCTGTTCAATCATACATTCAGCCTCAACGGATGATGCGTTTTCTTAATTATTCCGTTTTCAATGTTATCGGCAGGCTTTCCTTACCCTGACAGAAGGTCTTTGCCTTCACTACCGGAGCATGGCACGGCACGGGTGCTTCCCACAAAGCAGATTGGGTATCCGGTTCCGAACCATCCGTTGTGTAACGTATTTCAGCACCTCGAATGGCAACGTTGGCATAAAGCTTACCGTCCTTCACCAACAATCCCGGATGAGGCAGGCGGAAATTGATACCGTTCCTTGCCCAATAAGGCATTTCCATATCGCTGATTTTTTCATAATACAACGCCAATGCTTTGTTGAAGGCTTGCTGTTCCTGTGCGCCCCGCAGTTCTTCCCATGCCGGATAAGCATTCCAGCCACGCTCTGCCAGTCCCATGATTTTCGGGAAAAGAAGGTATTCCACACCGTTAAAGCTACGGATTGTTTCGGCAAACAACTGGCCTTGCACACCCAGGATATTCTTTCGTCCCTCTACCGTCAGAACAGTTTTTCCCTTTTCCGCTGCATCCAAATCGACGGGATTGCCTGCACCGTCCGCACGCAACGAACGATAGATGCTGAAAGGAAGCATGGAGAAAGAGACTGACTCATCCACATAACCGCCCCAATCGAGCCCGCGCTCGTCGGGATGCCCGTTGTACGCCATATCCATATAGAAATTGCCCACATTACAGAGAATCACCGGGTAGCCGTTATTGGCAATCTGATACACCACCTCATCGTATCCCGGAACCGTATTCCAGCAGTACACGCCTGCCGCCTGAGTCCGCAATTGCCGGTGCGCCTCTTCGGTATGCCCCAAAGCGACTTCCTGCCAACCGCTGAATTTCAGCCCGTTCCTTTGCATGATGTCTGCCATCTGCGTGATGAAATGCTCTGCCAAGTCATGCGGTTTCGTCATTCCTTTCTCTTTCATCAACGCCCGACATTTTGGAGAACCCAGCCATACGCCGCGCGCCACTTCATCGCCGCCAAGATGCACCGTAGCCAGCGGTACGCCGGCTTCCCTGTACATAGCCGCAAGTTCCTGAATCACTTTCTCCATAAAGCGATAAGTAGAGGGCATGGCCACATTTATCACATTGTCCGTATAATACTGCACGGATGCATAGCGGGAAGTATCTTCCGGCTCACTCAGCAGATATTCGGCGGCCTTTTCCACATCTGTGTCCTTATACTTATTATAACGCGCTTTCATGGAGACGATAGCCGCACGGGCATGTCCGGGAGATTCTATTTCCGGTATGACGCGGATATGTCTTTCGGCAGCATAGCGCAACAGACCGATAAAGTCCTCACGGGAGTAATATCCGTTGCCTACGGTTGCGGCATCCGGGTCGTAACCGCCGTCATAGCACGGATAGAGGCAACGGCTCTCGTCGGTGGTATGTCCGCGGCGGCTGCCTACAGCGGTCAGTTCTTCCAGTCCCGGAATTTCCAGACGCCATGCCTCATCATCCGAAAAATGGAAATGAAGCACATTCATTTTGTAAGAAGCGAAAATGTCCACCAGCTTTTTCAGATTGTCTACGGTAGTGAAGTTGCGGGCAATGTCTATCATCTGCCCGCGATACAGAAGGTCGGGATAATCTTCCACAGACATAGCATCCAGCCGGTACGGCGCTTTTTTACCTTTCAGCATCGCCAGCAAGGTTTGCGTACCGTTGAAAACTCCGTGCGGAGTGGCGGCGCTAATCTTTATCCGGTCGCTGTCTATAACCAAATCATAGTATTCATCGTTCACAGCTTTTGCCTTGTCGGCCAAGGTTTCCAAAGCAATCGTAACGGGAGCTTTATCCACTACTTCCAAGCCGTACAGAGCGGATAACTTCTCTTTCAGCAACCTTGCCTCAACGGCATACGCGTCCGGATAAGCCAAAGCCACCTTGCCATCCAGCACAACAGCGCCTTCGGCAGACGTCGCTTTCTTTACCGACGGCAATATATCCCATGGTTGCAAAGCCGATACGTTCTCCAAACGAAGATTCGATTCGTATATTTTAGTTGCATCCGGATAGCCTGGCAGTGACTCCGGCGAGGGCAACGCAAGCGTATTCAGCGTTACGGGAAGCGGACTTCTTTCCTTACCGTCTATCGTAGCCACCCAATACGTGCCTTCGGGCGCGTGCGAATTCCGGTCTATCTTATAAGAACACAGAAAAGTGATACGCATGGAATCACCAGGAGCCAACGGAGTAAAACTTTCCGTCGGATACATCTTAAAGAAGTTTCCGTTCACCGACTCCACCCTGACTGCAGGATTCCCTACCTGCTTCACATTGCGGGGAAGTTGCGAATAATAGATTGTCCAATTTCGGGGAAGAGGAGCGCCGGAGATGTTTTTAAGAACAAAGGAGTTCTCATAATATCCGGGTTCTACATTACTTGTACCCATTTCCCAAGTCAGAGAAACCGGAGCTTCGGGTTTGTCACTCGTTCCGCATCCTGCCAGCAACGGCGCGGTGCAAAACAATAATCCTGCAAGAGGAAGTTTCAAAATTTTCATAAAACAACTGTGTTAAGTTAATAATTGGGGGTAATACTTAAATCTATTGCCAAAAATAAGCATTTTTAGTTTATTTACTGATAATTCTAATAGAAATTATCCGATACAGGCTACAAATTAGAACTTTTATCTCTAAATTTGCGACCAAATCATAACAAATTTAACTAATCTACCATGGCTAAGATAACCAAAGAAGCTGCCTTGCTCTATCACTCGCAAGGCAAACCGGGAAAAATTGAAGTAGTGCCCACCAAGCCCTACAGTACACAAACCGACCTTTCACTCGCTTATTCTCCGGGTGTTGCAGAACCGTGCCTCGAAATTGAGAAGAACCCGCAGGACGCATATAAATATACAGCCAAAGGCAATCTGGTAGCTGTAATCTCCAACGGAACCGCCGTTCTCGGTCTGGGCGACATAGGTGCGCTCAGCGGAAAGCCCGTTATGGAAGGAAAAGGGCTGTTGTTCAAAATCTATGCCGGCATCGATGTATTCGATATCGAAGTGAACGAGAAAGACCCCGACAAGTTTATCGAAGCAGTCAAGGCGATTGCTCCCACTTTCGGCGGTATCAACCTGGAAGACATCAAGGCTCCCGAATGTTTTGAAATAGAGCGCCGGCTGAAAGAGGAACTTGATATTCCGGTGATGCACGACGACCAGCATGGTACGGCCATCATCTCCAGCGCCGGACTGCTGAACGCACTGGAAGTAGCAGGCAAGAAGATTGAAAACGTAAGAATCGTAGTGAACGGCGCAGGCGCTTCCGCCACCTCATGCACCAAACTGTACGAGTCGCTCGGCGCACGCCGCGAGAACATCCTGATGCTGGACAGCAAAGGCGTCATCACCAGCGACCGCGAGAACCTGACCGAACAAAAGCGTTACTTTGCAACCGACCGCCGCGACGTGCATACCCTTGCCGAAGCCATCAAAGGCGCCGACGTATTCCTCGGCCTGTCCAAAGGCAATGTACTGACGCAGGATATGGTACGCAGCATGGCCGACCACCCCATTGTATTCGCCCTTGCCAACCCTACTCCGGAAATATCCTACGAAGATGCCATGGCAGCGCGTCCGGACGTACTGATGTCTACCGGCCGTTCCGACTATCCGAACCAGATTAACAACGTTATCGGCTTCCCCTATATCTTCCGCGGTGCACTCGATACGCAGGCAAAGGCCATCAACGAAGAGATGAAGATTGCTGCCGTACACGCCATCGCCAATCTTGCCAAACAACCCGTACCCGACGTGGTGAACGAAGCCTACCATGTGAACAACTTCACCTTCGGTCCGGAATACTTCATTCCGAAACCGGTAGACCCGCGCCTCATCACCGAAGTGTCCTGCGCCGTGGCAAAAGCCGCTATGGACAGCGGTGTGGCCCGCAAGCACATTGCAGACTGGGATGCCTACCGCCTGCAACTGCGCGAGCTGATGGGCTATGAAAGCAAGCTCACCCGCCAGCTCTACGACACCGCCCGCCGCAACCCGCAACGTGTGGTATTTGCCGAAGGCATTCACCCCAATATGCTGAAAGCCGCCGTTGAGGCCAAGGCCGAAGGTATCTGCCATCCCATCATATTAGGCAATGACGAAGCTATCGAGAAGCTGGCAAAAGAACTCGACCTCAGCCTCGAAGGCATTGAAATCGTAAACCTGCGCCATCCCAACGAATCGGAACGCCGCGAACGTTACGCACGTATCCTTTCCGAAAAGCGCGCCCGCGAAGGCGTCACCTACGAAGAGGCCAACGACAAGATGTTCGAGCGCAACTACTTCGGCATGATGATGGTGGAAACCGGTGAGGCCGACGCTTTCATCACCGGATTGTACACCAAGTACAGCAACACCATCAAGGTGGCCAAAGAAGTAATCGGCATCCGTCCGGAATTCAAGCACTTCGGCACAATGCACATCCTCAACTCCAAGAAAGGCACGTACTTCCTTGCCGATACGCTTATCAACCGTCATCCCAATGCAGAAACGCTGATAGACATCGCCAAACTGTCGGAGTATACCGTACGCTTCTTCAACCATACTCCCGTTATGGCCATGCTGAGCTACTCCAACTTCGGTACGGACAAGGAAGGAAGTCCGGTAAGCGTGCACGAAGCCGTGGACTACATGCAGCGCAACTATCCCGACCTTGCCATCGACGGCGAAATGCAGGTGAACTTTGCCATGAACCGCGAACTGCGCGATGCCAAGTATCCGTTTACCCGCCTGAAAGGAAAGGATGTGAATACGCTTATCTTCCCGAACCTGAGTTCCGCCAACTCCGCATACAAACTGTTGCAGTCGATGGATATGGACTCCGAACTCATCGGCCCGATACAGATGGGACTGAACAAGCCTATCCACTTTACCGATTTTGAAAGCTCCGTGCGCGATATAGTAAACATTACCGCAGTAGCCGTTATCGATGCCATTGTGGACAAAAAGAAAGCAGGCAAATGAAAAGGCAATTTTCCAGATTTCAAATCGTTTGCATCACGCTTCTTTGGGCAGCGCTTTGCTACATAGTACTGACAACCGCCGAACGGATTGACGGACCAATCATCCTGACACTTGTCATTTCAGCAGCATTGGTATTCATTCCTGTAATAAAAGCGCTCAAAAGGAAATAAATAATATCTTTTTATTCATTTTTACGGGATAAAACAATATTTTTGTTGTTTTATCCCGTATTTTATTTATAAATTGTTTGCTTGTATCATTTTTATGTTTACTTTTGCAACCGCAACAAAAGGTAAGGCGCTACCGCATCACCGCCTTACAATATAAATATGTAAACCCAATAAAAGAAATAGATTATGAATGCAGCTAAGGTATTAGAAGATTTGAAAAGACGGTTCCCCAATGAACCGGAGTATCATCAGGCAGTAGAAGAAGTGCTTTCTACCATCGAAGAAGAGTACAACAAACATCCGGAGTTCGACAAAGCCAATCTGATTGAACGTCTTTGCATCCCCGATCGCGTTTACCAGTTCCGTGTTACTTGGGTGGATGACAAGGGTAACGTACAGACCAACATGGGTTACCGTGTACAGCACAACAACGCCATCGGTCCGTACAAAGGCGGTATCCGTTTCCACGCTTCCGTGAACCTCTCCATTCTGAAATTCCTTGCTTTCGAACAGACTTTCAAAAACTCGCTGACTACCCTGCCTATGGGTGGCGGTAAAGGCGGTTCGGACTTCTCTCCGCGCGGCAAGTCAAATGCAGAAGTGATGCGTTTCGTTCAGGCTTTCATGCTGGAGCTGTGGCGTCACATCGGTCCCGAGACCGACGTTCCTGCCGGTGACATCGGTGTAGGCGGCCGCGAAGTAGGTTTCATGTTCGGCATGTACAAGAAACTGGCTCACGAGTTTACCGGAACTTTCACAGGAAAAGGCCGCGAATTCGGCGGCTCACTGATTCGTCCGGAAGCTACGGGTTACGGCAACATCTACTTCTTGCTGGAAATGCTGAAAACCAAAGGTACAGACCTCAAGGGCAAGACCTGCCTGATTTCCGGTTCGGGCAACGTGGCTCAGTACACTGCCGAGAAAGTACTGGAGATGGGTGGCAAAGTCCTGACAATGTCCGATTCCGACGGTTACATATACGACCCCGCAGGTATCGACCGCGAAAAGCTGGATTACATCATGGAACTCAAGAACCTCTACCGTGGACGCATCCGCGAATATGCAGAGCAATATCCGGGCGTTAAGTATGTGGAAGGTGCACGTCCCTGGGGCGAAAAAGCAGATATCGCTCTGCCTTCCGCCACTCAGAATGAAATCAACGGTGACGATGCCAAGAAACTTATCGCCAACGGTGTAATAGCGGTATCCGAAGGTGCAAACATGCCTTCTACTCCCGAAGCCATCAAAGTGTTCCAGGAAGCCAAGATTCTGTATGCTCCGGGTAAGGCAGCCAATGCCGGCGGTGTATCGGTATCGGGTCTCGAAATGACCCAGAACTCCATTAAACTGGGCTGGAGCGCCGAAGAAGTGGACGAAAAGCTGAAAAGCATCATGAAGAACATCCACGAGGCTTGCGTACAGTACGGAACGGAAGCCGACGGTTACGTAAATTACGTAAAGGGCGCCAACGTTGCCGGATTTATGAAAGTAGCCAAGGCAATGATGGCACAAGGTATCCTGTAAGCAGGATGATTGTTACGGTATAATAAGAGGAAAGCATGTAAGATTTATTCGAATTTTGACATGCTTTCCTCTTTTTTTATCTGATAATATTGTTTACATTTACTTCCGTTTTCCAAAAACCAAAAAGTAAATGATATGAAACGATTACTTCTCCTTCTATTCAGTTGTGTCCTGTTTCTCCAACCTTACTGCCAGGCGCAGCCTCTCACATCCGAAGAAAGTCCTGTAACATTAAGCACCGCTACCGGCGACATCAAAGGCAGACTTCTCCTGCCTGCCAATGCCACAACCTGTCCCGTAGTGCTGCTTATCGCCGGTTCCGGCCCTACCGACATGGACGGCAACAATCCCATGATGAAAAACAATTCGCTGAAATTCCTTGCCGAGGGACTGGCACAGAAAGGCATCGCCTCGCTCCGTTTCGACAAACGCGGCATAGCCGGCAGCGCCGCAGCAGGCAAAGAAGAGTCCAAACTCCGCTTCGAGGATTATGTAAACGATGTGACGGGCTGGATAGACTTTCTTGCCAAAGACAAACGCTTCACCGACATCACAGTGGCCGGACATAGCGAAGGCTCGCTCATCGGCATGCTTGCCTGCCAGAGCCGTCCCAAAGTAAAGAGTTTCATTTCCATTGCCGGCGCAGGCAGTCCGGCATACGAAATCATAGAAAAGCAAGTGGCTGCCCAAATGATGCCGGAGTCCATACGGAAAGAAGTGGCGGACATCAACCGCTCGTTAAGAAACGGAAAAGAGGTGGCGCAAGTCCCTGCCTATCTGCAAGCCCTGTTCCGGCCTTCCGTACAGCCCTACCTCATCTCCTGGTATAAATATAATCCGCAGACCGTCATCGCTTCCCTGAAAATGCCCGTGCTGATTCTTCAAGGTAAAAACGATATTCAGGTAAAGGAAGAGGATGCAATGCTGCTGAAGAAAGCATCTCCCAAGGCAGAACTCGTCCTGATAGACAAAATGAACCATGTGCTGAAAGATTGCGAGAGCACCACACCGCAGCAACAAATGGCAGTGTACAATAATCCTTCACTGCCCGTCAATGCCGCGTTGATGAATGCAACCGTACGGTTCGTCAATAACAGCAAATAAAAACCAATAACAGATATGACAACAAAAGAAATTCCCGTACTGCTCCTCACCGGTTATCTGGGCAGCGGTAAAACAACGTTAGTAAACCATATTCTCGCCAACAAACAAGGCATCAGATTCGCAGTTATCGTCAATGACATAGGCGAGGTAAACATTGACGCGGACCTCATCCAAAAGGGCGGCATCGTGGGCAAGAAAGACGAAAGCCTCGTTGCACTTCAAAACGGCTGCATCTGCTGCACGCTGAAAACGGACCTGATAGAGCAAATAGGCGAAATCATGCGGATGGAACGTTTCGACTATATCGTTATCGAAGCCAGCGGCATCTGCGAACCCGAACCTATCGCACAGACCATCTGCTCCATTCCCCGCCTGGGCGGCATGTACACCCAATACGGTATCTGCCGCCTGGACTGCATCACCACCGTAGTGGACGCCCTGCGCCTGCAAGACGAGTTCGCCTGCGGCAACGACCTCACCCGAAAAGGGATTGACGAGGAAGACATTGAAAATCTTATCATCCAGCAGATTGAATTCTGTAATATCATTCTTCTGAACAAGGCAGCGGAAGTAAAACCCGAAGAGCTGGAACGCATCAAGCAGATTATACGTACCCTGCAACCCGCAGCCGAAATCATCGAATGCAATTACGCGGATGTGGATTTAAAGAAGATTATCCATACAGACCTGTTCGACTTCGAACGCGTGGCTACCTCGGCAGGATGGATTCGCGGGATAGAGAAACCTGCCACCGAAGAGGAAGAAAAAGAAGCGCACGGACACCATCATCATCACCATCACGAAGGGGGTGAAGTGGAAGAATACGGCATCGGTACTTTCGTTTACTACCGCCGTCCGGCATTCGACATTCACAAATTCGACCATTTCATCGCCACCAGATGGAGCCGCAACATCATCCGTGCCAAAGGCGTATGCTATTTCAGCCACAACCGCGACATGTCCTACCTTTTTGAACAGGCAGGCACTCAGAAACAACTGACCGAAGCCGGGCTGTGGTATGCCACAGCCCCCGAAGAAGACCTGATTGAACTGATGCGTCAAGAACCCGGACTGATGCGCGACTGGGACGAAAAGTACGGAGACCGCATGCAAAAGATAGTCTTCATCGGCCAGCACATGGACAAAGAGCAGATTATACGCGACCTCGACGAATGCCTTGAGTAAGCCCATTTCCGTTTCCACCGGAGGAGACGGATGTTTCCCTTAAGGAAACGCCCGTTCCCCTTTAAGGAAACCCGAATTTCCCTGCAGGGAAACTGAAGTTTCTACCATAGGGATATTCAGTAAATGTCCCTAAAAAATAAGATGGCATATGAAGATGATAGGA
>ERZ827520.4455-NODE-4455-length-10481-cov-2.453386_pt1 | contig 10481 bp, 8 predicted proteins | sample MGYA00519581_ERZ827520 | MGnify/ENA primary metagenome ERZ827520 (study PRJEB31778, sample SAMEA3449339) | human gut metagenome | biome: human gut; feature: human-associated habitat; material: faeces | place: United Kingdom | collected 2010/2012 ...
GAACCCGTGACCCCTTCCTTACCAAGGAAGTGCTCTACCTCTGAGCCACATCAGCTTACCGGCAACCTGCCGACCTCAAATACTATACTATATACATGCCTGTCTGTCAACAGTTTTTCGAAATTTTTGTTGTTTTTTGTGATGAAAATATAAGCCTTTTATATGTAAACTCCGGCCGTCAAGTGTTCTACGGGAAAATTATATGTGCGAACCTAGACACTGACGGTACGGGTTGCCCCGCACTCCTCCCGGAACCGGTGTTTGCCTGTTTATTATAAAATGTCTCTGAAAAAATAGCAAGTCCTCTTGCATGTCTGCCTCATTCAGATACTGTATTTTCGTAGCCTCGATGTTCGGAGACACATCTGTATTCTATCTCCATCTTTATGCGCAGTATACTTTTTCTCCTTAGCTCATCTCTGAAGGTTTTTCCGCCTCATAATCTGACCATGATGTTGCTGCGGAAGCCCCGATCCGGGTTCCCCCAGAACTGGGCGTCGTCCGAGGCGGTCAGGGGCTTGAGGACTTTCTCCACCGCCACGGGGGTTTTCTTCCCCGTGCCGGCGGTGGTGGCCGTGGTGACGCTTCCGCTGCCGGCGGGGGTCTTGGGCCGTGTGGTTTTGCCCGGGGCGGCGGAGCCCGGCGTGGAGCTGTCGGGGAGTGTGGAGCTTGCCGGATCGGTAAAGCCGGCGGTCCCGTCCGTGCTGCCATCGGCCGGAGCGCCCGAGCTGGCGCTGCTGCCGGCCGGCGTGCCGGAGGAGGCCGGCGGGGGCTCCTGGCGGCAGCCAGCCGCCAGGAGCAGCACCGCGCACAGAGCTCCGGCAATCAACCGTTTTTTCATCGGTATCCCATTCCTTCCTGTCCGTATGATTCCGTGTCGTGAAAGAATGTGCTGGTGTTACCGGGTCTCCCGTGGGGTCAGCGGCGCTTTTTGCGCGAGACGCAGATGACCGCGCCGGACAGGCCGGCCAATGTCAGCACGGCCAGCGCGCCGACCGGTTCGCCGGTGGAGGGGTTGCTGCCGCCGTTGCCATTGTTCCCGTCGCTGCCGCCGCTGGAGGTGCCGGCGTCGGGCGTGCTGGAGGTGCCAGGCTCACCGGAGGGGGGGCTAACCGTGGGCTCGCTGGAGGTGCCGGGCTCCCCGCCGCCTTCCAGCTCGGCTTTCGTCATTTCCGCGCCGGTAAACAGGTTCTGAATTTTGCCGCTGCCGTTCATGACCACGCCGTCCTTGCTCATGACGTCGTTGGTGGCCTGCATCAGCGAGCTGAGGGTGAAGCCGCCCATCTCCCCGCCGAAGGAGGTGATGTAGATGACGAGGTTGCACACCACGTCGCCCGGCACCACGCCGCCGTTGCCGGTCATAATCGACCACGGGATGCGCACCCAGCCCTCAAACCCACTGGGCATGGGCACGGAGGAGTTGCCGCATCTGGTGGTTTCCCAGGTCTTGGAGCCCTTGGCCAGCAGGAAGGCGTCGCCCTTGCCGACCTCCGGCCAGGACTTGGTATCCGTGGATTCGCCGTTGATGCACAGGCTCAGCTTGATGTCGGTGGTTTCCATGCCGTTGAGGCCCTTGGGCATCTTGACATAGAACATAAACCCGCCTTTGTCCCGGACGGTGAACATTTCGAAGCTGTAGATGGTCAGCTCCAGCTTGGGGCCCTTGCCGTATACGTTGTTGGTGATCTCCGTCTTGTTATTAATATACAGGCCGTTGTATTTGCTGCCCAAAGGATTGGGGTTCGTTACCGCCCGTATGTCGAAGGTATCCCGCGGAAACTTAGGGGCGGGGAATACGGTGTACAGGCCCTTGGTTTCCCCTTCGGGGATCTGCTCGTCCACCGTGTAATCCGCCATAAAGGGGATTTCTTTCATATAGGATACGCCGTCGATGGTTTCCTTGGGATCGGGCGTATCGATCGGTTCGCCGTAGAAGAAAAACCGGGTGGTGGTTTCCCCTTCCATCATGACGCGCGTGGGGTAGTATTCCGCTTTGGTGGGATCGTTGAGGACGGGCATGGGCGCGGAGAAGTACAGGGGGCCGGCCTCGCCGCCGTATTCGCCCGGGATGATGGAGATGTCCTTGAGGTTCATTCCAGTCGATGTCCTTCTTCCAGTTTTCTTTGGACAGGAAGATATAGCCCTCGAAGCCTTCCTCGCCAAAGTTGAAATACTCGCCGGTGCCCTTAATGGTGCTCCATTCCTTGGCGCCCTTTTTCAGCACATAGATGTCTTTGTTAGCAGGGGGGCCGATGCTCCAATCCTCCTGCGGATTCCAGATCGGGAACTGCGCGCGGAGCTTAGAGGCAGGGGTCTTGACATACCAGAGAAGACCGGCCGCCCCCTTGAGGGAAACCGCGCCCTCGTCGACGCTGTCGTCGGTGAAGAACTTCATCCAGATGCTGTTGGATTCCGAAAAGGGCTCGGTGACCGTGCTGTCCACCTTGAACATCAGGGGAGAGAACAGCGAGGATTTCGAGGGCTCCACCGACACGGTGTTCTTTCCCTGATAGCTGCCGCCGTACAGCTGGAACACAGGTTCGGTGCCTTCACCGTAGGGGAAATAATCCCCTCGTTCGCCGCCAGCCTCGATTTCAAACAGGGTGGACGTTTCGCCCTCCTTCAGGCTCTGGGCTATGGTGTTCAGCTCGGTGATCAGGGGCGTACGGCGCAGAACCGTCACGTCCTTGATGTTCGTTTCGTCCGCCGCGGACACCGCCGCGCCGCCTATCATGGTGGTAGCCAGAAGGGCCATTGCCGCTATGGTGCTGAGAACTTTTCGCATGGTTTTTCCTCCTTTTAAGGTTGAATGAACGTGTTGTCGAAGCCGGGAACGCCGTGCTGTGCCTTTTGGATACGCATCCCTCCTTACTATCGGCTTGATTTATATGGATGTCGTCCTAAAACCCTGCCGGGGTCTCGATGCGGACGGCTTCGCCTGCCGGAATGACGCGGCCCTGCCAGCTTTGTTCCGCGCCGCCGTGGTTGGCGGCCAGCACCACGCCGTTTTCGTAGGTCACGAGGCTGAGAGCCCCCTCCCGGGAGTGGGCGCGGATGCGCTGACCTTCCAGGCCCTGATGCAGCCGGGTATAGGCGGCAGAAGCGGCGGCAATGCTGTCAACCCAGTTTTCCGCGCAGGTGTTAAAGAGGAATTTCAGCGGGGTTTTGCTCAAAATGGCGGGATCGCAGCCGGTCAGCCAATAGGCCGGCTGGATGCCGGTTTCCAGCAGCGTCAGCAGGTAATCCGCCGGGTCTCCCGCCAGGTTGACCGGCTGCGAGGCCAGGGACGTATAGCCGTGGTACACCATGGAATAGAAGGGGACGGTTTCGCTGAACAAATCCTGTCCGCTGCTCTCGCTGGGAACCTCCAGCAGCAGCGAGGCCAGGCCGGCCATGTAGCCGTTGGCCCCGTCGGCGGCCAGCCGGATGCCGGCGGCGCGCATTTGCTCGAAGCAGGCGCGGTAAACGGCCAGAAGCTGCCCCCGATCCATACCGCGGTGCGCGTCGAAGTCGCTGTACAGCTCGCCGCCCATGTTCTGGAGCAGCACGCCGGAGACGCCCGACGCGTCCAGGCTGTCCAGCAGCCGGCGATTGTTCTTCCGCAGGGAATCCGCCGATACATACCGCCAGGAGGCGCCCTTTTCGTCCCAGTCCCAGGTGCTGGACAGGGGCAGCCGGCGCACCACGTTTACTTTATTGAGGCTTTTGGCGTATTGGTTGCTGGAGAACAGCCGCATTCCCCCGCCGTAGTCCCGGACCAGATCGCAGACCATAAACACGCGGGAGGGTTTCGCCTGTTCCTGCAGTCTGGACGCTGCGGCTTTGCCGCCCAGGCTTTTGTCAAAAGCGGCTTTAAAGGGATAGCGGTTTTCATAGCCGCCTTTTTCAAAGCCGTATAACAGGATGTTGGCGCCGTTCACGCCTTTGTCCTGAAGAGCCTTCATCGTCTGCTCCACCTCGGCAAAGGTGGTGGCGGCGACGCTTTTTTGATAGGGAATACCTAAGAAGCTGGCCGGCCGGGAGGTTTTACCGAAGAATTGCAGGCTGACGCTCCGGCCGCTTTCCGCCGCCGGGCGCAAACCGGTTTCCTCCTCCAGGTAGCGCTGATAGCGGCGCGCCATGCCGCTGTAATCGGCGTCGGTTTTTTCCAGGAAATAGTACCGGACCTCCGGGGACTCCGCTGTCGGCTTGTCGTGCAGCATCAGGACGGTGCGCTGGTTGGATTCCTTATCCCGGATGCCGGTCAAGTCCTGCTGATGATAAATAAAGGCGCTGTTCACCGCCGTATAGGGAGACAGGCCGCCGTCGGACTCGGCCCGGATGGAAGCGGCGGCGGCGCCGGCATGGATGACGGCCAGGAAGGCGTGCCCCGCCTTTTGCATACCGAACACCGGCAGGCGGACGCTTTGGGTGTTGTCCACGCTTTTGAGCAGCAGGTTGACGGAGGGATCGCTGCCGTATACCGGCTGGTTGTAGGGGGAAGCGCCCCGCCCGCTGTCCGAGAACCGAATCAGCGCGCCGCTGCCGTCGGGCACCAGCGCGTACCCGTCCTCTCCGCTTTCACCGGCGCCGAAGTAGGGGAGGAGGCTGACGGAGGTCAGGCGGGAGGTGCCGTATTCCTCGATTTCCGGATACACGATGGACGCCTGGACATAATCGTCCGCGAGGGTGATTTCCACCGGGATGCGGAAGGAGGTGACGGCCTCGGCGAAATCGTAGACGATGCGCACGCCGTTGGCAATCTGCCGGACTTCGAAAGTGTCCGCCTGTACGCAGCCCTCCTGGCTGTTCACCGTCATTTCATTCAGGGCGGCGTCCACAAAGGTGATGATGAGCTGCGACTGCAGCTGCCGCAGCATCTCCTGGGAGAGCTCCAGCCCTTCCAACTCCGGGGGATTGGCGTACCAGACCGTGTTCTCCCGCGAATCCCACACCGCCAGGTTGGCGGTGCGCAGGTCGACGCCCAGCCGAAGAAAGCCGGAAGCCGCCACCTGGGTGAAGTCCTCCGAAAGCGGGACGACGGGGGAGCCGGGCGGCGTTCCGCCGTCTGCGGGCGCCGGATCGGCCGATCCGGACACGCCCGCGCCGAGCAGAACGGCGACGGCCGCCAGAAAGGCGCCGATTTTTTTCATGAGACATCCCATTCCTTTCGGCTGCGTTATCGGTAGGTCAGTTCCTGCGCGATGCTGGTCGCGAAGCCGAGAATCTGCTGGGCGATGCTGAAAAACAGCAGCAGCAGAAAGCAGACGGCCAGGATGGCCAGCAGGGTGATGATTATGGAGACGATGGTTTTCTTAACGGTGTATTGGTGGACAATCATCATCCCCAGGAACACCAGCAGCAGGCTCCAGCCCGCGCCGACGACCTGGAAGGTTTGGTAAATCATGGCTTCATCCAGAGACAGGACGTTGGACAGGAGAATGCCCAGAAAGCCCAGGAGGATCCAGGGGGTCAGGGAATAGGCGGCGGCTATCCAGATGTCCCGCATCGTCCCCTCGCCGTCAATGAGCGTGCAGGTGGCCCAGTTGCATATCGTCCACAGCAGCAGAGCGCCCGCCGACTGCAGCAGGGCAGGGAGGAGCCGGACCATGGAATCGGGCTGGGGATGGAAGAGATAGCCGGTGCACAGGGCCTGCGTCAGGGCTTCCAGGAAAAACAGCAGAACCAGCAGATTGGCCAGGCCCATGGACGCTTTTTTCTCGTATTTCAAATCCTGGAAAACCGCCAGGGGATGAATGAGCAGGCGAAAGGGATAAAGCAGCTTTTCCTTGTCCGGTTTTGCCGGCGGAGTGTCCCGCAGGCGGCGCTGCCGCAGATGGATATAGCAGCCAAGCAGCATTTTCTTCACATTTGTCATAGTCGGATTCGCCTTTCCGCCTTATCGGCGACGGATTCGTTTGCCGGATTTCCCGGACAGCATCCACCGGTGCGCTTTTTTTATCAGAAAGATAAACAGGGTCAGGCCGGCCGCCGCGCCCAGAAGCAGCCACACGAAATGGCGGCGGACAAATTCCTTGCGGTAATCCTTCAGCGCCATGGAATAGAAATACGGGTCGTCCCCTTTTTTCAGCATCTCCATGGCGGCGGCGCTGTCGCCCTGCTGGAAATACGCGCGGCCGATGCTTTTGTAGGCGATGGACAGATGGCTGTTTTCCCGCAGGATTTCCTGCCACCGCTCCACGGATTCGATATACTTGCCGGCGCTGTAAAACGTCAGGGCGTCGAGAACCCGGCGCATGTAGGCGGTGGGCTCGAACACGGTCAGGCTGGCCTTTTCGCTGTCCAGGGCCAGGAAGCTGTCTCCCTGCCGTTCCACGGCCGCCAGGGCCTTGAAGGTGCCCCGGCGCTGCCCGGAGCCGCCCCAAATGGCCACCAGATTGCAATCGGCGTCGTACAGGAACAGGCGGCCGCGGGTGGCGTCCGCCCCGCACAGCAGGCCCGATTCGGTGACGCAGACGTCCACGAAGGCGCTGGCGACCTCCTCGCCGTTATCGTAGGAGACTTCCAAATCCCCAAACACGCCGTGGCCGAACTTCTTCTCCGCGGGCTGGAGGATATTGACGCCCAGCATGTTCAGGTGCTTGAGGGCTTTGCCCGCGCCCGCGCCGGCGGAGGAGGTATACAGAAAGTTGTCGCGGTCGATATACAGGTTGCTGTAGGGGGAGGGCAGGCTTTTTTCCATGGATTCCACCTGCTCTGTGCTGAACCACTTTTTCCACATCTGCAGGAACAGGACGTCGGCGGTCACCTTCACCTCGTTGGGAGCGAAAAACCCGAGAAAGCGATCCTGCGCGTCGTATTGGACGATTCCCTGATAGATCGAGGGATCGACCACGAAGACGTTGCCGTCCGTGTCCACCGCCACCTTTTCCGGCGTGTACTGGATATGGGTGTTGATGGCGGTGACGCCCTCGTTGGTCATGATGCGCACGGCTTCCCGCTTTTCATTGACGGCCACGATCCGGGCGTTGCCCGTGTCACAGATGTACAGCAGCCCGTCGGCCGCCTTGAACACCCCTTTGGGCTGGCTGAGCGGCTCTTCCCGGCCATCGATAAGTATCGCCGTGAGGACGTCGGCGGACTGAAAATCCGCGCGGATACGGACGATCCGGTTGTTTCCCGTGTCCGCCAGATAGATGGCGCCCGTCCCGTCGACGTGCAGATCCTGCGGCTCCCGCAGGCGGCCGACGCCCAGCTCGAGTCCGTCGTAAACCGCGCGCACCTGGTAGGGCGCTGGCGCCGGTATCGATGTTTTATCGGACCCGTACAGATAAGCCTCGCTCTGCGGCAGGGCCGCGCCGGGAAGCGTCAGCGCCAGAGACAGAGCCAAAGCGGCCGCTGCCCTTCTGTAGCTCCTCAAGGTTCCAGCCTCCATTCGGAAAAGGTTTGTGGCTTCGTCAGGATTTGATGCCCGAATAGGCCATGGTTTCCACCACGGAATTTTCGCAGAAAAGGAAAATGACGATGGGCGGCAGCATCAGCAGCACCGACACGGCGGCTGTGACGCCCGTGCGGATGATGCCGCCGGTGTTGATCTGCTGCATCATGGTGGGCAGCATTTTCATGGATTCGCTGTAGGTAAACTGCGCGCCCGTCACGTTCCAGCTGCTGATGAAGGTGAGAATCATCAGCGTCATCCAGGCGGGGCGCATCATCGGCAGGACGATTTTGAAGAAGGAGTATTTTTCTCCCGCGCCGTCGATTCGCGCCGCTTCCAGCACGTCGTCCGGAATGGCGGAGATGAACTGGCCCATCAGGAACACGCCGAAGGAGGTGCTCATCAGCGGCAGGATCAGCGCCCAGAAGGTGTCCAGCATGCCGGTTTTCGCCATCAGCATGTATTGGGGCAGCGCCGTCACCTCGGGGCGGAACAGGATGGCGAACACGATGACGCGGTTGATGATGGTTTTGCCGGGGAACCGGAGCTTGGCCATGGCGTAGCCGGCCATGGAGGCCAGCAGGATGTATCCCCCGGTGGACGCGGCCGTGACAAACACGCTGTTGAACACATACCGCTCCACCGGTATCAGCGACTGGGACTGCACCCGGAGGATTTCGGCGAAGTTCTGCAGCGTCGGGTGATAGACGACGAAGCGGGGAGGAAACAGAAACAGCTCACTTATCGGCTTGAACGCGTTGATGACGGAATAGTACATGGGCAGCGCGATGAAAACGCCGAAAACAGCCAGGAAGAGAAAGGCCGCGGCGTTGCCGGCCCGGGATCGATTCATGGTTTTCCCTGTCAAACAGATGCCTCCTTTGCGCACGGCGGCGGAAGGCTCAGCCTTCGCCCGGGGCCACCGTGTTGATAGCCTTGTTGATAACCACCCAACTGACCACCATGATGGCGAACAGCACCACCGCCACCGCCGACGCATAGCCCATTTCCAGGCGCAGATTGCCGTAGTCCTGAATATGCAGCACCAGCGTGTGGGTGGAATAATCGGTGCTGGGCATGCCGGTCAGGGCGGCCGGCTGGGCGCCGATGGCAAAGGAGCCGGAGATGGACAGCACCGCCCCGATGAGCAGCTGCGGGCGCATCTGGGGCAGGGTGATGTACCACAGCTCCTGCCAGCGGTTGCGCAGCCCGTCGATGGCCGCCGCCTCAAAGTAGCTGGCGTTGAGCTGCTTGAAGCCGGCGATGAAGGCCAGGAAGCCGGTGCCCATGCCCATCCACAGCACCACCACGATCACCACAAAGAAGTTATAATCCGGGTCGTACAGCCACTGGATCGGCTCGCTTATCAGGCCCCAGTTGATGAGAAAGCTGTTGAGTATGCCGTAGGAATCGTTGCTGAACAGATACGTCCACATCAGATAAGCGCTGCCGATGAGGGAAGGGGAATAGAACAAAAAGGTCAGGATATTTTTGAGCAGGCGCCCCATATCGTTGATAAACCAGGCCACCACGAAGCTCAGAATATAGCCGACCGGGCCGGTAATGATGGCGAACAGCATGGTGTTGCTGAAGGCCTTGACGAAAATGTCGTCGTCCAGGAACATCCGCATATAGTTGGAGAACCCGATGAACCGGGGCGCCTGCACCATATCGAAGTTGGTGAAGCTGATGACCACCGCCATCAGAATCGGGATGAGAGTGAAAAAGACAAAGAGAATCAGCCAGAAGCCAATGAAGAAATAGGCGTTTCCATAGGTATGTATAAAGTTTCGCAGCTTGTTCATCGGCCTTCCTCCAGCCCCAATTCGATACGCTTTCTGCTGAGCTCCTCGTCGACGATCCGCCCATAGCGGAAAATCACGTCGCGCGGGTTTTCGTATTCGTAGGCGACGCGCCGGAACGCGTTGCTCAGATTTCGGGTCACGTAATAGGCGGCGGGCGACTGGGGATTGTCGCTGACCTGCCTCCACTGGCCCAGGAGTGCCTCCGCTTCCTCCGCCGTCCAGGCCAGGGAGCCGAAAACCTCCTTGTTGGCGGGGAAGTAGCGGGAGGATACGCCGAGCTTCGCCTCGGTTTCCAGGGCGAACCGCTCCTGCGTACTGTCGGAGGTCCACCAGTCGAGGAACCGGAAGGCGTCCGCGTGACGCCGCGACTTTTCCATGACGACGGCGGCGCTCACCCGGCAGACCTCGGTGTGATCCGCCGTGCCGTCCGCCCGGACAGTGCCCGGCACCATGGCCATTTTCCACAGGCCGGCTATTTCGGGGGCGCCGACGGTCACTTGCCCGTAGAAATTGGACGTGGAGATGACCAGAGGCATCTGCCCCGTACGGAAGCGATTGAGAATATCGAAGGATTTCGGCAGGCCGTATTTGACATACAGGTCGGTCCAGGCGGCGAAGGCTTCGATGGAGGCTTTTCCCGTCATATTGGTCCGGCTCATGTCCTGGTTATACAGGGTACCGCCGTTTTGCAGCAGGAACATTTCATAAATCTGGGTGGATTCCTCGATGCCGGCCTGCATCCCTTTTTTCTGCAGCCGGGCCAGCACGGCGTAGAACTCCTCCCAGGTTTTCGGAACCGTCAGCTCCTGCTCCCGGAAAATGTCGGCGCGGTAAAAGAGCATGTTATAGGTCTGGATTTCCGGCAGGCCGTATGTCTTTTCCCCCACCTGCAGAGATACCAGGGAGGAGGGGTAGAAGCGCTGCACGATGGCGGCGTAATCAGGCATGGCGGTCAGGTCGGTCAGGGCGTTCCGGTAATACAGGTTCATCAGAACCGTTTTGGGGACGAACAGGGCCGCGTCCGGGCCCTTACCCGAGACCAGAGCGGGCAGGAGGGTATCCGCCGCGTTGACCAGGGACACGGTAACGGGGATGCCGGTGGAGGGGGTGAAGCTGTCGGTGATCAGCCGGCTGAGTATCTGGGCCTGATCCCGGCCGGTGGCATAGCCGGTGGAAATCAAATCGTTGGTGCTGGCCCAGACCCGCAGGGGCTCTCCCTGCGCCGCCCCGCCGCCCACGGTATCGTAATCCTGAATGAAGGAGGAGAGAAAGGCCAGGAAGCGAAAGCGCAGCTGTCC
>ERZ827520.4463-NODE-4463-length-10460-cov-9.873715_pt1 | contig 10460 bp, 4 predicted proteins | sample MGYA00519581_ERZ827520 | MGnify/ENA primary metagenome ERZ827520 (study PRJEB31778, sample SAMEA3449339) | human gut metagenome | biome: human gut; feature: human-associated habitat; material: faeces | place: United Kingdom | collected 2010/2012 ...
TGTGTGCGTAGGTATAGTTTGCCATAGCGGAAATGGCCCAATCGCTATTGAACTTGTGGTTGACATTCAAAGACACATCAAATCCCTGATTATCGACCTTTCCATAATTGGCCCAAACAGGGCGGTTGAATCCGGCAGAACCAGGTACGTTGGTACGCTTCATAAAGATATCCTCACGCTTCTCCTTAAACACATCCATAACAATATTCACGCTATTGTTCCATAATCCCAAATCTAGTCCAGCATTCATCTTAGTCACAGTCTCCCAGGTCAAGTCAGGTACACCAATCTCACCTTCCGAACGTCCCAAGCGATATATCTCTGCATCCGTACCCCAGCGATAAGAACCCGTATCAACGATAGTGGAAATATATGCAAAACGTCTGTAATCTGCTCTTCCCCTAATTCCCAACTCACTGTTTCCTGCCTTACCCCAAGTAGCCCTCAACTTTAAATTGGAGATGATACCTGAAAGCGGCTCCATGAACTTTTCCTGAGACACAATCCATCCTATCGCCGCCGCCGGGAAAAAGCCGAAACGTTTGCCTTTGGCAAAGTTTTCGGAACCGTTATAACCGAAATTCAGCTCGGCGATATAACGGCTGTCGTACGTGTACGAGAATCTTCCAGCTATACCTTGTGTACGATAAGGAAGTGCTTCTCCGTTGTTGTAGTCCTTTTGATTGTACAAGAACATACCCCCCACATCATGTACGTCACCGAAAACATGATTGTACGAAAGCATTCCTTCCAGATAGATGGACTGATCGCCCCATTTAGCTCCTTTTTCATAGCCCAGGAACTCTTGTCCGGTGGTCTGCACATCAGTGATGATGTTGCCCTCTGCATCGCGTGCGGTGGCGGGATTGTAGTAATAGGGGTTCTTGGAACGTGTTACGGAAGTTGCCGAGAACTTGTCGAAAGAGAAGGTTCCCTTGAACTTCAGTCCCGGTGTGATGAACTTCAAATCCTGTTCCAACGATATTAGGGATTCAATCTTATTATGGTTTAGTTTTTCGTATCCACGCTGCGTAGCCCACGCCCAAGGGTTCTCCTTGTGCATCACACGGGGAATGCGTCCATCGGCATAGATAGCCGGATGCACGTAGGGAGGTACACGCATGGCTTGATAGAAAATGCCCTGGTTGGTTTCCGTGTCTCCCGGAGGAGCGTTACGGGTTTGCAGGAACACGCCCACATTGGCACGGAACAAGGTGGTGGGAGTCACATTCACATCTACATTGGAACGTACCGTATATCGGCTCACCTTTAAGGAAGAGTCCCACTCCTGGTTCTTGTCACGTTCAATGATACCATTCTCATTGTAATATCCGGCCACCAAAGCATAGCGAAGGATGTCCGTACCACCGTTGACGCTGACGTTTGCCTTCGTGTTGTCTGCATGGTCTTTGGAGATGACGTCCCACCAATTCACATCGGGATAGAGTTCCGGGTCGGTCTGGTTCTTGTAGTTCAGCAAGGTGGCTTCGCTGGCAAAGGGGGCTCTACCTTGCTCGGCATACATTTCGTTAATCAATTCCAGATACTTCACACTGCCGATGTAATCGGGTATCTTGATGGGTTGTGTAAAGGAGTGTTCGAAGCGGACGTTCACCTGCGGCTTTCCAATCTTACCACGCTTGGTCTCAATCATCACTACACCGTTGGCACCGCGCACACCGTAGACGGCACTGGCGGCGGCATCCTTCAACACGGAGAAGGAGGCGATTTCTTCAGGGTCGATGTCGTGGAGCGAACGCTCGACACCGTCCACCAATACCAGCGGATTAGTATTGCCGGTAAAGCTACTGATACCACGAATCCAGAAGTCGGAGTTATTGAACCAGGGGTCACCACTACGCTGAACCGCAATCACACCAGGAACCATACCCGCCAGGTTGTTACTGAGCGAACGGCTGGGAGCCGCGGCAAGCTTGGCAGGCTCGATATTGGTGATGGAGCCAACCACAGAAGCTTTCTTCTGCGTTCCGAAGCCCACTACCACCACTTCATCAAGGGCTGCCACGTCTTCTTCCAAAGCTACATCAAGCACTCCTTTGGAGCCTACCGCTACCACTTTGTCCTTGAAGCCGATATAAGAGAACCTCAATGACGGTTTGTTTCCTTTCAACATAATCGTATATGTACCGTTGATGTCTGTCACCACACCATTGGAGGGGTCTGCCGCCTCCGTCACGTTCACACCGATGAGCAACTCACCCTGTGCATCCATCACACGTCCGGTCACCTTCTTAGGCGACTGGGCAAATGCCGAGGTACTAATGCACAACAGTAGCATCAGCATCCAGCCCGCAAATTGCTTTTTGGGAATATTCTTCATTTCGTACCTTTATTAATGATTTATTGAATTTACTGCTCCGTAGAACTATTCTTCCATAGTCGTGCCACTATAGTGGCACAGCTTTGCCAATATAGAAGCACAGTCTTGCCACTATAGTGGCAAGACCCCGGATATAAAATCAGCCTATGAATGTATAAAAAAGGGCGTTACCAAAACTTACTCGTTGCCCCACAGAGTGGCTTTATTACCCTTAGCTTTACGCCAAGCGTCACGCCAACGATGTATGTCCATGTGATTGATGAAAGGCTTCGGTGCTCTTTGTGCTTTCGTAGGAGCTTCAGGAAGAGCAACGGCTGAATCTTGATACCAATAGGCAACGGTTGCCAAATCCAACGTCAAGTTATTATTAGAACCATGCTCTATCGTACCTTTAACACTCTTCTCAAAGAAGATGGGATCAGCTATGAAGAAGCGGTAAACATGGGTACGTCCCAACCAGCCGATATCATTATTTACACGAGGATACCCGAAATAAGGATGCGAGAATGCCTCTTTAGGACACCAGGAAGTATTGAAAAAATCTTCCGTACCCGTTCCTATCAATGAAGGTGTTTTTTCTCCATCAATAAACCACATATCATCCCCTTCACCATACCACATAGTAGTAGGACAGTGTACATAGTAGTTAATACCAACGAAATGGCCTTTTCCTTCTGTCTCTACAAACACGTAATTGTCCTTACCAGTAGTATTCGGTTTCTGCTCTCCGGTAAGCCCCCATTCCGTTTCGCCTTCAGGAAGAGCCTCTGTAAGGTTATGGTTGTACCATGCATGAAATCTGCCCATATCTTTGGGAAGTTTGTCCATTTCCAAATAATCTACATAGAAATAGAAGGCATCAATATTCCTATCACTTTGATTCTCGATTTCAATACGTGCTCCCTTTTCAAAAGGCATGGTAAAGTAGCAAGACATTCCAGTACCATTTTCAGGACCTGATGAAAGAGGCAATGATGCATAATTATATCTTTCATCCCATCCTTGCCCAAAGAAAGGTCCGATAGGAGACTCTACAGAGGGATAATCGTTGCCATCCCAATACATACGGATAATAATATCATTTCTGCTCAACGTGGGAGGAGGAGGCGCAATGGTTACCCAAATATGGTTGATGGCCCCTGCTCCCTTGATGTCTGCAATGATTCGTTTCTCACCCGGCTTGAAAGGTTCCAAATGATCTCTGTTGCCTCCGGTAGGGTCTGTACTGGAGATTCTTTTGTTCTTTACACCCGATTTCAACTTTGCCAAATCAAACATTTCATTCGTCATGTTCGACTGTGCAAAAACAGTAGGAAAGTACAATCCCAAAACAAGGGAAAGTAACAAACTGAATTTTGTAATTTTTCTCATGATTTTTTGTTTACATTGATTAATTAGATGATTAGTATTCCAATAAATAGGGTTTCTCATTGAATGTTTTCCACAGCAATTCTCCAAACAATGTATTGGCCCATGCAAACCAACTCCTTGTGAATTTCTTGGGGTCATCCTTATGGAATGACTCGTGCATGAATCCGGTACCAGCATGCGTTTTCTGAAGCATCTGGATACACCGCCGTAACTCTTCATCGTCTTGAGCGGTCAGGGCTTTCATTATCAGACTCATCGGCCATATCATGTCTGTACCAATATGATGTCCTCCTATCCCTTCAAAATAAGAACCTTTAAAGAAATAAGGATTGTATTCCGACCACACAAATCTTCTGGTATTGGCATAAATTGCATCATTCCTATCAACACCACCCAGATAGGGTAATGCCAGCAAATTGGGAACATTGGCATCATCACTAAGATAAGCTGAACCAAAGCCATCTATCTCAAAAGCATAAATTTTACCAAACTTCGGATGATTCACCACGGCATACGTCTGTAAAGCATTATAAACTTCTTTACTCAATGCCAACAGTTCATCAGCCAGTACATTGTCTTTCGCTATTTTCTGGACCATTTCAGAAGCTTGTCTCAAACTTGCCACCGCAAAGAAATTGGACGGAACTAGAAAAGGAAAGATAGTGGCATCATCACTGGGCCTGAATGTAGAACAAATCAATCCGACCGGATTTACTTTGTAGCCCACTCCACCCATAGGGACAGCATCTATAGCCCATTCCGAAGTTCTGCGAAAACTATAAGGTCCGTTACCATCTTTTCGCTGTTGTTCCTTGCAGACCCTTAAAATTGTCTCTATCGCCTTCTTCCATTGCACATCGAAAGGAGCAGTATCATTTGTCTTTTTCCAGTATCCATATGCCAGACGAATGGGGTAACAAAGGGAATCCAATTCATACTTACGTTCGTGAATACCCGGTTTCATCTCTGTATGATCGCTGTTCCATCTTGTATACTTCGTATCATCATCATAGAAAGCATTAGCATACGGATCCTTCAATATGAAGGAGGTCTGCTTATTGATAACGCCAATAATCAATTTCTGCAGATTCTTATCTTCAGACATGAAATCCAAATAGGGATATACTTGGGCAGAACTATCCCTCAACCACATAGCATCAATATCACCGGTAATCACATACGTATCCGGCCGGCCATCCTTTTCTGAATAAAAAACGGTAGTATCCAACGTATTCGGAAAACAATTTCCAAACAACCAGCCCAGTTCTTCATTTTTGACCTTCTGCTTAAAAGTAGCAATGGCCTTTTCAATGGCAACACTCGTGAAATTCCTTTCCGATGCAGGCTTTCTTACTGTTGGAAACGATGAAAAAGAGGTAGCTGTCGAAGCTAAACCTGGATTTGCAAACAGCAAACTTTCATTCAGTGCATATCCCGCTCCCAAAAGGCCCACTCTCTTTATAAAACTTCTTCTGTTCATGTTATATAATCTATTGATCTTAAAAATATTATCCTGGAACAATCTTTTTCCCTAAACAAACTAACAACTGATTGAAATACAATTTTAATTGATAAACACCACCCTTATAATTTGGTAATATGTAATAACGCTCCTCCATCCTTCACCATCTTTAAGCTAATGGTGTCCATCCGGGTGACTTTCCTCACCTTCTTGTCCAAATGATTTGGATTCCGGTCTGCATCCTCCGCATCTGTGTAGACTGTCGCCTGGTATTCCCCCTCACCCAGGAAGTCCAGCTTCAGCTGCAGTTCTCTTTCTGTACTATTGTTCAGTGAGCCTACCCACCAGTCCGTACCGCTTCTGCGTGCCACCGTGACGTGCTCGTTCATCTTTGCCAATAGTACCCTTATCTCATCCCAAGTTCCGGGTACGGTACGAAGCACCTCGAATCCCGGCTGGCCCTCGTAGGCTTCCGGTGTGTCGCATAGCGAGGTAAGATGATTCTCAAGTACCACATACATAGCCAGCATGTGGCAGCGCGTACTCATGACATAGGGATTTACATACTGTATCTTGAACTCCGACCGCGGCAGGGCACGGAATCCTCCCAGGTGATAGTCCGTCGCTCCCGCCAGCATCCTTGTGAAGGGTATCGCGATGTCATGGTCAGCATTCACCAGAGTGTCCCACTTGCATACCTCGTAGTTGAGTGTTCCCTCTCTTGTGAATTCATTCGGATAGGTTCTTACCAATCCCGAGGGCTTGCTCGAGCCGTGGAACTGTATAAAGAGCCTGTGCCTTGCCGCACATTCCAGTATCTCCTCCTGGATGCGGATCATCTCCTGGTCATTGCGGTCCATGAAGTCCACCATGAGTCCCCTGACCCCCCATTTCTCATACAGCGTGAATGCCTCCTCTAGCTTGTCATAGAGCGGTCTCCAGTGTACCCACAGATGTATGCCCACCTCCTTGCTCCTTGCATATTCCACAATTCTCGGCATGTTCAGGCATGGTATCGGTTTTGTGATGTCCGCATTGGGTCCCGCCCATCCGAAATTGAAGTTGTCATCATAGTACCAAGGAGTCTCCGCATATCCGTAGATTCCATGTGCATCCAAGCCATTGCGTGCTGCAAAATCGATGTAGTACTTGTTTGTATCGAAGTTGTTCCCCGGAGAGAACGTGCTGTCCGGCACGACATTCCCGTTCCACCACGTGAAGGTCGTCCTGCATGGCTTAATCCAGGAGGTGTCCTCAATCCTGCATGGCTCGTTCAGGCTTGTGAGTATGTTCGTCTCGAGCAGTCCCCCCACCTTTTCTGCCACGGATATCACGCGCCACGGTGTGCGGTGTGGAAAACTGTCTATCTCCACCTTTATCTTCTCCTGCCCCAATTTGGGCGAAAGTTTTCCTCTCAGTCCATCTTTCTCCTTCACCAGATACATTCCTGCATAGTCACGTATTGCCGCTTCTGTTATGGACAGAGCCACCCCGTTGTCGAACTCGAATGTTGCCGGCATCTCTATCAGCCTCTTCCTTGCAACCTTGTCGTATCTGACGTGGCTGTACGGTCCCTCGTGCGTGTTCACATACCCCGGTAGGTACATGACCAGTGCCATCGGGTTTTCCTTCAAGTTGAACTGTGTCCTTTCATCGTACATCACGTATGAGTCCCATGCCTTCTGCTTGGGAAATTCGTATCTGAAGGCTATCCCATCATTGAATGCCCTTACAGCCAGGTTCACCGTTCTTTCCTTCCCGTTCTTCTCCACCAGGGGGACTATCATCTCATTGCAGTGGTTTCTTGCCTTACTGACCTTTCCTACTACCAGCTCGTATGTCTCGTCTATCTTCCTCCTTTGTACCTTTCCCGCCTTGAGCCCTGCCCCGAACTCCCCGCTGTCGAACTCGAATCCCAGCCTTGAGTCCTCCAGCAGCTGCTGTTTCCCGTATTTCACGCTGTAGGCCACTTTCTCAGGTGCTATGTCCAACACAAGCTTCAGCTTCCCGTCGGGAGATGCCACAGAGAACTTCTGCTGGGCTGAAGCGGTACCAAGGCAGAATAGGAAGGAGCATATAATAAAAAGTTTATTCTGTATCATTTCTTTTAACTTTTACAGTGTATTCTACCAATGAGGGCTCAATCAATAATTTTACCCGAAACATTATAGCGCTTCACATCAATAGTACCATAGACAACCTCCAAAGAAGGCTTCCCATGTTTCCATTCAATAGTACCAAACCCTGTATCAGTACTGATGAAGCTCTTGAAATCGCCAATCTTCGAATCTATATACATCGTCCCATCAACAGCGTCATACCTTACTCCCGTAAGCCCCTGCAACATGCCATAACTGGCCATAGCACGCGCATACCAGTGACCGCACTCTATCTCATCAAACGGATTTCTCACCCTTCCGTCATACCGCTTCCGGCATTCACGGACAATATCCAAACCCTTCTCCACTTCACCCTTCATCATCAGATGGCTCGCAACCTGATACTCGATACCGGTCCAGACCTCATTACTATATACGAAAGGCAATGACAGCATGCCGCCTTTTGGCCATGTGCAAAGCAAAAGACCGCCATCCTTCCCACAAGCATAAACTGGTCGCTGGGGATTGAAATGGTCCGTCAGATCATGTTTCAGATTATACTTGTGAACTGCTACCAGATGACTCTTTACCTTTGCATTGTCAAGTACTTCATCCAAACCACATACAGAAGCCATCCACATGCCCAAAATACCGTCGGACAAACAACCGGTACCATACTGGTATTTCGGTCCCTCCTTCTTGAGAAGTTCCATGGCTTCCTCCGAATAGCCGCCGCCAAAGGACATTACCTCCACCGGATTGGGAGCCTGAAGGCCCTCCCACTGGATTTTCTGTATGAAGTACTCTCCATCAAAAAGAGAAGTCTCCATATATTTCTTGCCCTTAGCCAGTAGAGCCGTATACTCCTTAACAGGTTCCTTCAATGTTTTTCCCATCTCAATAAATGCAGTCAAAGCACCCAAATAGAAACTGGTACACATTCCGTCTGGTCCCCAAAACTCAATATCATAAGTATTGTGATGCGGTTCTTCAAGATAGCCCTTACGCAAAGGGTCCCAGGTGCGGATACAATAGTCAAGACTCTTCTTCACCAAGGGGAAGAGCTCTTTCATCCACTGAGTATCCCCGCTTATACGCCATTCACGATATACCTTCATGATGCCCCCCAACTGCCCGTCGGCCGCAGCATGGAAGTTATGCGGAGGTGCAGAAATAGGAAGATTGACTCTGAAGTTCTGATGGCCTTCGGAATTCTGTGCAACATTGAATTCTGTCTCGCGCAAAGTTCTCTCCAAAGATGGGAACAAATGAGGCAAGGCCTGTGCATAGTTCCATACATGCGTACAGCTTCCGTGGCAGGAACCAAAAGAATCTTGGCAACCTTCCCAAGCCCAGAACCGTCCGTCCCACTGACGCAACACGGTAGGAGATTTTAAAATGGTCAGATTGGCGGCAACTGCCTCCACTACTTCTGCCGGCAGAGTGGAGCTGTAAAATGCATCACTGAACAATTCACTGTTTTTCTTCAACACTCCACTGTTCACATCCCAATAACCAACAACGTCGTGCAGATTCTTGAAACGTTCCGAATACCAAGGTCTGTACACAGTCTCTGTATTCTCCTCATCCGCCAGAAATTGCTTTTCCTCTTCAGAAGAGTCTATCACCTGCCAATCACCCCAATTGCCCCCCTCAAAATCAGCAAGCAATGTTGCTGTGGAAGACAAGCTATAAAGATTCTCGTTCTTATTGTCCGTCAAGACAAACTGGTCAGCAAGAATATGTCCCCAAGGATATACATCCAGGTCAATAACCTTCACAATGGCCTTCTTACCCTGATAGGCCTTCAGATCCCATACCACTTCATTCAGAGTCTCCGTCTGATTACCTACTGCTGTTTCTACAATCTTTCCGTCCACTACAAGATTCACGGAAGTACGGTCTGTCTGGTTACCTCCACCTACCAGAAACTTCAAGTATCTTTTTCCAATATTAAATTCCGGAGACTGAATGATACCCGTCAATCCGTCACCACCTTTATCGAATGAATTCAGCAACTGCCGACCAACAAAACCGCTTACGGGCTGCTGGCCGGAAGCTGTACCCTTGCAAGGACTTCCAACAAATGCCTGCCCCTCCTTTCGCGCAAAACCAATAGATAAATTGGAATCCGGCAGATACCAGCAGAAGTTTACTTTGACTGTCTTTGTCTCACCTGGCTGTAATGCTACCGGAACATAAACAGAAGCTCCTGGAGCGGCACCGTCAACCGGTTGATTACTGGCAATTCTTCCATAACGGATGTTGTCCCAAACAACTGTCTGAGGATCAAACCACGCACCACGGAACCAACAATGGTCTACAACCGCATTATCATTATCCACATAGATTGCCAGTCCGGAACCCTCTTGATTGGATTCCAGAATAAATCCATTCCTTATGCCTTGGATAGTTCCCTGCCCATCTATGAAATTCTTCGTATTATAGGAAAATATTGCTTCAATGGCTTCATCTGAAGTATTCGTAAAACGGTATTCCAACACTCCTACCGGTAAACTGGAGTTATCCGCATCTGTTGGGATAAAAGGACTCCAGCCCGTAATCCTGGCTTCCAAAGGCATATCCTTATCTTTCAAATCTATCAAGGCAAAGGGGAAACGTGTCTGGAAAACGGCCTCCTCAAAACGAGGAAGGCCATATGTCTTATCCCCTCTACCCAGACCACTCTGGTCAGGACCGAACAGCTTCCAAGTCGGCACTTGGCCTTCCAACACCTTTGCCCCGTTCTGTACATCCTTCACACAGATAGCAGCAAAAGTATACGGTTCGTTCATCACATCCGGATGGTTTCTGAGCGAAACATGGGAAATGGCCCCCGTACCCTCAAGGCAAAACATTCCGGCACCGATACCACCAATAGGGAATGCAATCTTATCCAGGTATGCATGCCCGTATTTATCGTTAAATAGTCTCTCACCACTGTTCTGGGCCTGAGTTCTGGCCGGAAACAGCATAGCCACATTCAAAAAGGCTAATAAAGCTAAAGTCCTTTTTACCATAATGACAATTATTAAAAGTTAGTATTATTATTCTATTTCCCCGAATTTATCCAGGATACGATTATAGGCTTCGGCTGCTGCTCCATTTCCCCAATCATAGATTGTAAACTCGCCCATACCTTCACCTGCCGGATTTGTACGGCCGCCATGCCCGTAGTTTTCCATCA
>ERZ827520.4465-NODE-4465-length-10454-cov-3.445620_pt1 | contig 10454 bp, 9 predicted proteins | sample MGYA00519581_ERZ827520 | MGnify/ENA primary metagenome ERZ827520 (study PRJEB31778, sample SAMEA3449339) | human gut metagenome | biome: human gut; feature: human-associated habitat; material: faeces | place: United Kingdom | collected 2010/2012 ...
CAGCGGCCGCTCGCTTTCCAGACGCACCGGGGCCAAGCGGCTGCGCTTCTTCAGAATGCGCTTCATGTGCTCGCGGTAGTCCTCGCCCTGCTCCTCACCGCCGGACTAAACGACACCGTGCACTACCCCTCCACCGGTGCCAACATCCAGAACGGCCTGACCATCCGCAACAGTTCCTCCGGCCGCTACACCCTCACGGTAATGAGCTACGTCTCGTTGTTCATCCCGTTCGTAGTGGCGTACATCGCCTACGTATGGTATTCGATGGGCCGGCGCAAGATCGACAAACAGGAGATAAAAGACGACCCGGACACCTATTGATCTTCCTGCCCTCCGAGGGACCGCTCCATGCGGGGAAAAAAACAGCCGTTTTGGCTCCGGGAGAAGCAGCAAACAAAAGGGTTGCGCACAGGGATCTCCTCCCTTGTGCGCAACCCGACCTAAACAACCAAACAATCACCAGAAAAAAAAAGTTCGTTCTTCCTCACGCCAGCCCGGCCGCCCGGAGCGAACCGTTGGAGAGCAGCGTTCCCAACCTCCGGTCGATACTCTCCAGATAGCGGTTGTAGCGCGTATTGGATTCGATGGCCACCAGAGCGGACAGGCTGTCGGAAAGGGTTTCCATCGATTTTATCTGATTGGTGCGGATGGCGTTCATCTGCCCGGCCACCAGCGAAGCGGTCTGTTCGCTCACCCCTTTTATCGCGGCGGAAAGCGTCTGCGAACTCGAATTGTCCACCTCCAGCCCCAGTTTTTCGAGGATGGAGCTCAACTCGGGCGAAAGTTCCTTGATCTTCTCGGCCGTCTGTTCGATCTGCGCTTCGAGTTCCGGAGTAACCACCTCGTCCAGGTCGATCTCTCCGGCGAGGAAGTCCATCACCTTTTCCCGGAATTTGTTGAATATCGGGTCGATCTGCGCCAGGATCACCGAATCGGAAAAACCGTTGATGATCGCCTGCCGCATCACGTCCTCGAAATTCTTGGCAAAATCCCACGTAGCTTCCTCACCCTTGCGAAATGCCTCGACCCAACTGTCAGCCAATGATTGGGCTGAAGAACCGATCAACTCCTCGGCCAGGCTTTTCTGCTGCTCCACCCAGTCTTTTTCCTGCTGGGCCAAGGCAAGCAAACGCTCGTAAAACGACTGGTACTCACCGTACGACTCGTCGCTCGAGGGCATCAGCGGTGAACTGCCTACCGTCTCGAGCCAGTCCAGATCGTCCTGATGATTTTTCAACTCCAGCAAAGCGTTGTAGTAATTCGATGCCCCCCGCTTGTAGCGCGCACTATACTGTCCGTTCATCTCGGCGTACAACTCCTGCATCCGATCGTCGATCTCGGAGAGGACCTCCTGCCGGTTGCCCGAAGCCTGCTGAAGCCCCGACTCGATCTGCTTGTACTTCTCGCGGGTGATCGCCTGCTCGTCGGCCAGGCGGCGGGAAGTAGCCAAAGACAACTCCACCTCCGCGCTCAACTGATCGTTGAGCGCCTGCTGCATCTCCCGCTGGTATTTCTTTTCCTCCTCCCGCCGCTGGCGAAAAATACCCACGATCCCGGATATCAGCGAAGCTCCGGCACCTAATCCGCCCAGAACCGCCCCGAAGATGCTGCCGCCGCCACCGGATCCGCCACCCAAGGCCCCCGAAACGCCCGATGCCGACCCCGCTACGTCCCCAGCGGTGGAAGTCGCTGCTGCGCCGGAAGAAGTCATCTTGATCTCCTTGGCCTGGCGGATGGCCTCGGCGAGTTTTGAAATGTTTTGCACCAACATCTGCCCGCTGGAGGACACCTGAACGATCAAATCCCCCGCCTGGCGGAGCGAACCGTTGAACCCGGACAAGCCTCGGCCCAACTCGCCCAGCCCCGTGAGACTTTCCAAAATCTGATTGCGCAGATCGGCCGTCGTCCGCTGGATCTCCACACTCGATACGATGTTCGATCCTGCCGTGCTGCTACTGCTTCCCTTTTTACTGCTTGCCATTTTCTCTTTCGTTTACATCCTTCTTAACCACACTGACTTTCAAGCAATCCCACAACACATCCGGTTCTTCCTCCGCGGCCAATAGCTCCGAAGTCAAAAACCCGGGGATCTCCCGCTTGTTTTAACAAATATAATCAAAAAAGAAATAAAACACAAATTCCCCGCCGCATTTCCCGCCTCCTTCCCCGCGGATTAACGTTCGATCCCACCCCTTTTGCCTAATTTAGTCGCACGAATTGCCGCTGGCTCTCCACTCGATGGGTAACACATACCGCATATTGTTCCTCCTGCCGTTTCTTTGGTTCGCAGCGCATCCCGCTGCGGGACAATCATCCATGCGCACCCCGGACGATACCAGCACCCTTGCCCTCATCGAACGGGCCAGCTCGCCGGACTTCCCCCCGCTGAGCTTCGAAGTGGAGGGCCAGGATTTGTCTCTCGCTCCGACCGAGGCAGTGGATACGGTCTCCCCGAGTGGTTTTTCCTCGTTCGTCCAGACGGTGAGCAGCCTCTTTCAGGTTGATACGACCAAACGGCGGCGGTTTTCCCTGCTGGCGCTCCCCGAATTTTCCTACGGCGACGAAGACGGTCTGGGACTGGGATTCACCGCCCGCCTGTACATCAACGACTTCCGTCCCCACCCGCAGGGCAAGGCCCGGCGACAGTCGTACGTGGATCTCTCCTCGCATTTTACCTTCAAAGGCAATCTGTCGCTCTCGCTCCGTCCGACGGTGTACCTGCTCGACGAACGCCTGCTGCTGCGGGGGTACTTCGGACTGGGACACTACCCTTCGACCTTTCAGGCCATCGGCCCGGACAGTCCGGAAGACCAAAAGGAAGACTACGACGAACGCTCCACCCGCCTTCGCTGGGCGGCGTACTGGCGGTGGTTTGAAAATGTGTACATCGGACTGGGGTATTATTACTACGATTACCAGGTAAAAGACAAACTCGAAGGCGGAATGCTGGATCAGGGTACGATCGCCGGCAGCAACGGAGCCCGGGTTTCGGGCCTTTCGCTGCACTACCTCTACGACAGCCGCGACGATCCGTTCGTTCCCCTGAAAGGCTTTTACGTCCAACTGGACGGATACTTCAATGCACGTCTGCTGGGCAGCACGCAGGACTACACCAAATACCTGATCGACCTGCGCGGCTACCTCCCGGTGGGGGAAAACCAGCTGATCGCCCTGAACTTCTACGCCCAGATCGCCACCGGAGAAGTCCCTTTTCAGGACATGGCCACCCTGTCCAACGGCATCCATTCACGAGGATACGCCAGCGGGCGGTACATCGACAAAAACCTCATGTCCCTCCAGGCGGAATACCGGTATTATTTCGGACGGTTCGGTATTTCAGCATTCGCAGGGACGGCCAATGTAGGGGATACGCCGCTAAAAGCACTGAAAATGGACAAACTCACCTTCGGTGGCGGGCTTCGTGTGAAACCGTTCCGGGGACAACGGATGTACTTCCGGGGCGATGTGGGATTCAATACGCACGGAGACGTCCAGTTCTATCTGGGTATCGACGAACTGTTCTGACCCTCGGGAGCAGTTTTCAGCCATGCCTGGACAAAAGCCGTCCCCACCTCTCCAATAAAAGACAGGAAAAAAATGAACAACACCCCTCCCCTTCCGATCGTCTTCCGGGAACTCCGCCCCGACGAACGCCCCCTGCTGCGGGAATTCCTCCTGCGGGCCATCTACCTGCCCGAGGGGACACCACCCCCTCCGCCCGAGATCGTGGAAAGCCCCGAACTGAAGCTCTATTTCAAGGATTTCGGCTTCCACGACGCAGACCACGCCCGGGTGGCGGCCGTAGGGGAAGAAGTCATTGGCCTCATCTGGTGCCGACGGATGCATGATTTCTGGTATGTGGACGAACAAACACCTTCGCTGGCCCTTTCCCTGCGGGAAGAATATCGAGGAAAAGGCATCGGTACCCGACTGCTGGAAAACATGCTTCAACTGCTGCGCGGGAAAGGCTATGCGCAGGTCTCCCTTTCGGTGCAAAAAGCCAACCCGGCCTTTCGCCTCTACAAGCGCCTGGGATTCGAAAAACTCCGGGAAACCGACGAGGAATACATTCTGGTACGCAAGCTATGACCGCACACCCGGGATGCGCCTACACCCGCCCCCTCCTTCAAAACCTTTTTTGAAAGCGCACCGATCTGCTTGACCTCGCTCAAAAATACGTGGAAAGGTCTGCGTCTATATGAAAAAACTTCGAAAAAAGTTCTCCTTATGCCTTATTCTCCCCCCCCAAACATATCCTTGACCACCAAATAGCCGCACGAAGCCAACGCACCGAGGAACATGAAACCGATGAGGATTTTCGCCTTGCTCGGTTTGGATTTCTGCAACGGGCGCGTAGCCGGTTCGATCACCGTCAGACAGGGGGTCTGCTCCTGCAGTTTCAGTTTCGCCATTTCCAATTGCTGAGAAGTAGCCGCATACATGTTGTATGCCAACTCCATCTCGTTGCTCAAACGATATTGCTCGGTCTTGACCGACTGACGAACCAGATCCTTGTTCTGATCCACAAAAGCGGCATAGCGGTTTTGCGCCTCGTAGTACTGTTTTTTCGACTCGTCGAAGGCCTTCTGGCAATATTCCATATCCTGGCGAGCCTTGTCGGTGCGGTACCGGACGATGTATTCCTGAAATTTGGAGACCATCGAATCGGCCACCACAGCGGCCACACCGGGATCCTGCATGGTCACCGAAGCGGTGATGATACCCGTCTTTTCATCCAACGAAATACCCATGCGTTCCCGCATCATTTTTACATAATCGTACTGTTCTTTCGTGAGATTCGACACATCGAATGTTTCGGTGCCCTCCTGTTGATTATCGGAAAAAAGCGACACGAACCATCCCAGCGCACGGAACGGGAATGCGATGACGTGATTCCACCAGGCCGTTTTTTGATGTTCCGAGAGATAATCGTAGAGCGTATAAGGCTCCTTGGCCTTTCGGGGCTGTACCGGCACGGTGCGCATGTCGGCCAGAAAAGGAAGCGAAGAAGCCACCTGCGGATACATGAGCACTCCGATGCCGTATCCGCTACCCGGCCCTCCCAGGTTGATCCCTGCCAAGGAGGCCAGCTGACTCACGCCCGAGGTCGATGTTTTTCCTTCGGTGGTTTCGGCGACCATCTTGACCGATACGGTGTATTCGGACGGAATACTGAGCCCGACGATCAAGCCCACCACCGCCGCGATGCCAATCCATTTGAAGACAAAACGGCGGCGCGTCCACAGTTTCTTTGCGATTTCCAGCAGATCGATTTCCCCAGCAAGAGGATGGTTGTCCGTATTTTCACGCATGCCTGCACTCATGTCTGTTTCGTTTTTGTCGAGCGGCCTTATTTCAACGAAAATCCGCTTTTTTCATGTTTTTCAAATCCATTTCTTCTTCCTCAGCCCTCATAAAGGAAGAGTGAAAGGAAAAACTCCTACTTGATCATCGAATTGATCAGCGCAGCAATCGAAGTCGTAGATGAAGCCAAGCTCATGATCTCGGCAAGCCCCAACCCCTTCCGGGGAGTCCTGATGGGCACGATGATCTCACAGCCGGGTTCTATCTTGGGATAACGGCGGAAAATAGCCCCTCGCACCGTTTCTACCTGTCCGTTGGCGTAGATCACATACGCCCGTCGGCGGGCATTCTGGGCATATCCACCCGCGTTGAAGATGTATTTTCTCAAACTCTTGCCCTTTTCGTACGTTACTGCATTGGGATAAACGACGGCCCCGCTGATCCGTACAGTACTCGTGTAAGACGGGATCACCAGTTCGTCCCCTTCCTGAAGGAAAGCATCCTGCTGCCCGCCCGGATTTTCCATCGCGGCTTCCAGGTCGATCCCCACCAGGTAGTATTCCGGGATATCGGTGATCATGGTCGTACTGAGCGAATCCGTTCCGTCGGCATTCTGTACGATCTGAGCCTTTGCGTCGAGTTTTACCAGATCGGCTTCAGAAAGCCGGCGCCGCAGTTGCGCCCCACGAATGTATGCATAGGGAGTAAAACCGCCTGCCTGCTTTACCAATTCCGAAATACGCATGTTCTTTTTCAGATTGTATCCACCGCGGAAAACCACCTCTCCATTGATCGATACGAATCGCTGCGGGATAAATGAAGGAGAACGCCGAACGATGATCTCATCGAAAGGTTCCAGTTCAAAACTATTTCCCGTCTGGTCGAATGCCAGCCCATGATCCAACGTTATCTGAAATTCCTCCGCCGGACGATTGTCATACTCTTGGGACAAGGGATTTTTTCCCCTTCGGACTACCAATATCTGCGTCTGCGAGGCCGACTCCTTGAACCCTCCGGCCAACAGGATTGCATCGGCTACCGACATTCCCTCCATGTAGTCGAGCCGGTATCCTTTCTTCTGCTGGTTCTCGCTCTCGGACACATAGTCCCCACCGTTCTGCAACGAGTGTATGTTGCGACGCAGCAAATCGTCCCCGGCCTCCATCTTCAAACCGTTCACCTCGCCCCGCACCGTCACGTAGTAAGGCTCGTGGAGAGTCGTCTTGTAAGGAATGTAGAGATCATCCCCATTTTCCAAGGCAATATCCGGTGCCTGCCCGGAAAATACGGCCGGCACATCGACCGATAGAGCCTGATAAGTTCCATCTGGTTTAAGACGGCGAATAAGCCCCCGTTCGAAATACTCATCCTGCCGAAGCCCCTGGGCCTTACGGACGAGGGAGACCACCGAACGCACCGTGTCGTCGAGCTGATAATCACCCGGCCGCCAAACGGCTCCCCGTACCGACACACGGTTTTCATACCGGTCGATCACCTCGCCTACCGATACCGAATCGCCGTCCCGCATCGGGAAATCGGAAAAATCCTGCTGTTCGACGGTAAACATCCGGTAAAAATTGCCATCCGCCTTTCGGTTTACCGAGACATTGGCCGTATAGGCATCGCCCATAAAACCGCCCGCATAGCGGATCAAGTCGGAGAGTGTTTCCCCGTCCTTGAGTTCAAAAGTCCGTTCCCGCTTGACCTTGCCCGAAATGCCGACATGATTGCTGTATGGCCCTACGATGACCATATCGTTGTCCTCCAGCGTAATATTTGCCTCGTATTTCCCGTTGAGGATATAGTCGTACACATCGAGCCGGGCCACGCATTTATTGTTGCGATACACCTGAATATCGCGCAACGAACCGATCGCATTCACTCCTCCGGCCATATACAGCGCATTGAACAAGGTAGCCAGCGACGGCAAAGTGTAGGTGCCCGGGACGACCACTTCGCCGGCAATATTTACCCGGATGCTGCGGATTTTCCCCAACGAGACCCGCAGGTTGATCCCCCCGGTTTTGATCTCGGAATACACCGCACTCATCTGTTCTTCGATGGTCTTGCGAGCCTGCGCCATCGTCTGACCGCTGAGGAAGATCACCCCGACCGACGGCAGGCTGATCACTCCGTCGGGACTGATGGTCCGGGTATAAGAAGCCTCGGAATTTCCCCACAATTCGATCAAAAGTTGATCGCCGGCAGAAAGAACGTAATTTTCCGGAGTCGGCATGTTGAAATTCGGCTCGAAAGTCAGATCCGTCGTATTGAAAATCTCACTACCGAACACCCCACTGGGACTACCGAAGGTCCGAGCTCCGACAGGGCGTGTTTCTTCCACCTGCGAGCGCAAACCACTGTCTTTGCCCAAGGAAGTATCGGCCGGAACATTGAGTACCTGATCGTCCTGCGCATTGGATAGGGCATGATTGATCTGGGACTCGGAGACACCCATCTGTCTGGCTTGTTGCAACAAGGCCGGAGTTACTTGTACCTGTTGTCCCCACATGGCTGGGCACATCCCGAGCGCAAATATCAAGAGCAATGATTTTTTCATCGGATTGTCGGAATACGTCTGTTTTGCAAATTTATAAATCTTTTTCGATGCTGCTACGCTCCGGGCGTTTTCGGGAAAAATTAAAGAATAAAAAAAGCCTTTGCAAGGTTTTCACGCTTGCAAAGGCTTGTAGCCCTACCTGGATTCGAACCAAGACAAGCAGATCCAGAATCTGATGTGCTACCATTACACCATAGGGCTGAATCGCGGTGCAAATTTAGTCATTTTTCAGACAGCCGCAACAACTTTCTTATTTTTTTTCAGAAAGAGCCGTTTGATCCTGGGCACCTTTTCCTGCGTGACGGAAATAAATACGGTCGTCCAGCCATTCCTGGATAGCGATGGCCGTAGGTTTGGGGAGTTTTTCATAAAAACGGGAAACCTCGATCTGTTCCTTGTTTTCAAATACTTCCTCCAAGTTTTCGGCATTGGCCGCGAATTCGTCCAGTTTTTCGTTCAGTTCTTTCTTCAGATCGACGCCGATCTGCGTAGCACGGGCCGCGATGATCATGATCGCCTCATAGATGTTTCCCGTCTTGGCATCAATCTGACGAATGTCCCGCGTAATGGTCGTAAGCGGCGCGTTCGATTTCTTCAAATCCACCATGATTTTATTCCTTGTTTTGTTTCTTCTGTTCTTTCGCTTGCGCCCTCAACGCTGCTTTTTCTTCTTTCTGCACCTGACGGTCGTACTTCTTCATCTTCTTTTCGTCCAGTCCGTCCTTGTCCCCCAAGTCCTTGATAACCTGATCGAGGATCGCAGACTTATTTTCCATGGCCTTGACCGCTTGCTCGATCTCGGAGTAATGATCCGACTCAGGGAACTGCCGCAGGAACAAACGGCCGTAAGTGATCGCATCCGCATAACGCTCGGCCTGCTTGTCGGGAATACTCTTGTTGGCATAGATCGCGGCCGCCTTGGCGCGGTAATACATCAGGTTTTCCCGCTCAGTGGTGTAGGGCCGATCGTCCAACGCATTGGTAAAAGCGATCATCGCCGAATTGTACTCCTCCAGCCGATAGTAGTTGTAAGCGATATCGAAAGCCTTCTTGTCCAATTTTTCGTTCAACTCCCGCACCATGCTGTCCGCCTGAGCCACTTGCGGTGCGGTCGGATAACGCTCGATAAAACGCTGCAGGGCATTGATCGCCTTGGTCGTATTTTCCTGATCCAGATAACTGTCGGGAGAAATATTGTACGAAGACTGAGCGGCCATAAAGGCAGCCTGTTCGTTCTTGTCGCTCAAAGGATAGGTCTTGGCAAAATTGCCCATCAGGTAGGCCGAAAGTTCATACATATCGTCCATGTACCACGAGTAGGCCATCATCCAGTCGGCATTTTCAGCCTCGTTCGTATTTTTGAAGTGCTGGTAATATGGTTCGAGCACCTTGACGACTTTCGGATACTTCTGCTGTTCGAACAGTTTTTTGGCATAGTCCAAATGCGCAACAGGATCCTCGCTGCGAAGGATCTTGGAATACTCGCCGCAACTTGCCAACGACACTTCCAGAGCGCACAACAGACCTATTTTAATGCGTGAGAATAACATAGGTGCAAATGTATGAATTTTATCCGTTCCCGTGAAAAAAAATCGACATCTCGGGCAAAGATACGGGATAATACGACGTAGCCCGCACCCTGCTTCCTTAAATAAATCATAAGATTTTAGCCGGATACCCTTTCATGGATAGAAAGAACAACATATCTTACTGAAAAACAACAAATATAGTTTTTATCTATACTCGTAAAGAAAAACAATTATACACAAAATTCACCTTCCGGGCAAAAAGCCGTACCTTTGTGTCAGAAAAAATCTTTAAGAACTATACAAAACATCAAAATCCTATGAAAAAGAAATTTATCTGCACCGTTTGCGGTTTCGTGTACGAAGGGGATGCTGCTCCCGAGAAATGCCCTCAGTGCCATGCTCCGGCCAGCAAATTCAAAGAACTGGTAGAGAGCGAAGGTGCCTTGGCTTTCGTAACCGAACATGAGATCGGCGTAGCCAAAGGTTGCGACGAAGAGATGATCAAAGACCTCAACGCACACTTCACCGGAGAATGCACCGAAGTGGGCATGTACCTGGCCATGAGCCGTCAGGCCGATCGCGAGGGCTACCCCGAGATCGCCGAAGCCTACAAGCGCTATGCCTGGGAAGAGGCTGAACACGCCAGCAAATTTGCCGAACTGCTGGGCGACGTGGTATGGGACACCAAGACCAACCTGGAAAAACGCATGCAGGCCGAATGCGGCGCTTGCGAAGACAAGATGCGTATCGCCAAACGTGCCAAGGAGCTGAATCTGGATGCCATCCACGATACGGTTCATGAAATGGCCAAGGACGAGGCTCGCCACGGCAAAGGGTTCGAGGGACTCTACAACCGCTATTTCAAGAAATAAGCTCGCAAACGGAATAGCTTCCGTTTCGACTTACGGTTCACGAAAAACTTTCCGCTCATCGCGGAAAGTTTTTCTTCTCCTTTCAACGTAAAAAACCAACAACGACATGGCAAAAGAGATCACAGACGCTAATTTCGCCGAGATCACCCGTCAAGGAGTGGTTGTAGTCGATTTCTGGGCACCTTGGTG
>ERZ827520.4468-NODE-4468-length-10450-cov-17.362001_pt1 | contig 10450 bp, 10 predicted proteins | sample MGYA00519581_ERZ827520 | MGnify/ENA primary metagenome ERZ827520 (study PRJEB31778, sample SAMEA3449339) | human gut metagenome | biome: human gut; feature: human-associated habitat; material: faeces | place: United Kingdom | collected 2010/2012 ...
GCAACGTGAACAACAACAATAAGAACAACAGAAATAGTTACGTGCGTCCGGTCTTGGCTTTTTCAATAAAAACTTTACGATAAACAAAATGGTATAGCGATATGGAGTTGCAACAAAGTCTTTTTACAGATGAGGAACTCGGAGGCATTCCGTTGGAGGATGTCTTCGAGGCGTATTTCGAGTGCCGTAAAAAGAAACGCAATACCTGCAATGCCCTTGCCTTCGAGAGCGATTACGAACGAGGTGTGTGGAACTGTGGCGGGAAATCAATGCCGGCACATACCGCCCTTCGCGTTCCATCGCTTTCATTATCAACAAACCCGTGAAACGGGAGATTTTCGCCGCCGACTTCCGCGACCGTGTTGTACACCACCTCATAGCCCACAGGCTCGTTCCGCTTTTGGAAGAGAAGTTCATCGATGACAGTTACAGTACCCGCAAGGGAAAGGGTACGCTCTACGGCATAGAACGGGTGGAAGAACATATCCGGCTCTGCTCCGAGAACTACACGCGGGATTGCTATATCCTGAAAATAGACATCCGTTCGTTCTTCATGAAAATATCGAAGAGGCGGCTGTATGACCTGACCGAAGAACTCTTGCACGAACGCTACGGGGGAAACGACCTGGCGATACTGCTCTATCTGCTCCGTGAGACGATATTCAACCGTCCGGAAAAGAACTGCATCCGCAAGACGCCTCCCCAAAGCTGGCGCGGATTGCCCAAAGACAAGAGCCTGTTCCATTCCGACGGCTCGTGCGGACTGCCTATCGGCAACCTGACAAGCCAGTTGCTCGCCCTTAACTTCCTGGACGGACTGGACCATCTCATCAGCGAAGAATGGGGCGTGAAGCACTACGGCAGGTATGTGGACGACATGGTGCTTGTCCATCCCTCGAAAGAGCACCTGATAGAGGTGAAAGCGAAAATTGCCGGCTGGCTCTCCGAACACGGGCTGTCGCTGCACCCGCGCAAGATCTATCTGCAACATTACACGAAAGGTGTCCTGTTTATCGGAGGGATGATACTTCCGGGGCGGAAATACCTGAGCAACCGCACAGTCGGCTTCTGCTACGATGCCATCGACCGCCTGAACCGCTTGGCGGCAGGCTCGCCCGATTACGTGAAAACCCACGGGGAGGAGTTTGTCAGTACGATAAACTCCTATTTGGGAATGATGCGGCATTTTTCCTCCTACAACCTGCGGTGCAAGGTCATGAGCCGTATCGGTAAGGAATGGTGGCAGGTCATCTATTTTGCCGGACACTTGGAGAAAGTCGTGTTGAAAAAACGGTACAGACAGATTGAATGCAAAAAAGAGGAGATTTGTAATGAAATCAAAGAACTGAGGAGGACTGTATGACAGAACGCGAATTGATACAACAACAGCAGGAACTCGGCGACAGCCGTTTCCTCGTGACCCGGTCGGGCAAGTTTTTCTCCGCCTACGGTTGCGGGGCTTTCGCCTTGGCACGCGCCACAGGCTACCGTGTCATGCACCGGCAGCGTAAAGGCGGAAATTTTGTGCTGACCACAGGATTCCCGGAAAGCCATGTAGGGAAAGTGATGGAACAGATAATAGCCGCCGGAGGGAAAATCGACCGGCAGGACGACGGTTCTTTCGTCTTTTCCGGCATAGACGGCAGCGAAGCGGAGGCGTTGGTCTCCATCCCCGAAAAAACGGAGGGCGGGCAAGACCGCAAGGGCAGCAAAAGTTCGTATGACAACAGCCTGCAGGCTATGATACTCTCGTTCGACCTCTCTCGCTCCACCCCTATGGATGCCATGAACTTTATAGACCTGCTGCAAAAGAGGATTTACGATACAGATGTTTAATATGACCTTGTTATATATGAACAGAAACATACCCCTGCAAGCTAAAATCCTCTTCGGCTATATGATGTTAATGGCGGTCATCATCAGCATGGCCGCTATTCTTTTCCATGAACACGCACGCCTTCGGAAAATCGAGGCCGACACCTACGAAATCAGACAGGCACGCCGTGACATATCCGAGATACACCGCAACATCACGGTACTCGCCTCATTGGGCGAGAGCGTCATCGCTTGGGAGGATGAGGACTACCATGCCTACCAAACGAGACGGCTGAGGGTGGACAGCCTGCTGCAAATGCTGCAAACGAACCATAGCTACATATTCGGTCTGTCGCAGATAGATACCCTGCAACAGTTGTTGGCGGACAAGGAGACACACCTGCACCAAATCATGCAGGTGTTCCACCGGCAGGACAAAGCCGACAGCCTGCTGGTGAACCATCTGCCAGAAGCTGCAAGGCAAGCGACACAGACCCGTACCGTCGTGCAGAAGAAGAAAGGCATAGCCGGATGGTTCGGCGGCAAGGAAACGGTGCAAGTGCCCGCCTCGTCCGACAAGCTCCGCTCGCTGAACGAACAGCTTATCGCCCTGCAAGCGGAGCGGATACGCAACATGGAGAATTACACCGACAGCCTGCGCATCCGCAACAGGGAACTGAACCGCAAACTGTTCGCCCTGCTCGGTAACATCAGCGACCATGCACAAGCCGCCTTCCGGGACAGGGAAGAGCAGATAGCCCAAGCGCACCAACGCTCCACCTCCATCATCACCGGGCTGATCATCGCCGCCATCCTCCTGCTGGTGTTCTCGTACCTGATTATCCAGAAACATCTGAAACGGGATTCGCTGCTCAGGAAAAAGATGGAGGGTGTCATTGACCGGAATAATGAACTGCTGGAAACGCGTAAAAACGTCATACTTACTATCTCGCATGACATACGCGGCCCCCTGAACATCATTTACGGATATGTCGAACTGGCAAAAGATACCCGGGACAGGAAACGCAGGAATCACCATTTGGAAAATATCGAAACGGAGTGCAAACATATCCTGCACCTGCTGAACAATCTGCTGGACGTGTACCGCCTGAACGAGTCCAAGGAAACCTGCAACAATGTACCGTTCAACCTTAATGATCTGTTGGAACGTATTGTGACCGGATTTTCACATATTGCCAATAATAAGGGAATCATATTCCACCATGATTCCCAAAATACGGATGTCGTACTGTGCGGTGACATGGATCGTATCTCTCAAATTATAGACAATCTACTGACGAATGCTGTGAAGTTTACAAACGCCGGTATGATACAGTTCAATGTCCGATATGAAAATGGAATGCTTTATATAGAAATAAAGGATACGGGAATCGGTATGGATCAAGACACCGTTTCGCGTATCTTCCGTCCGTTTGAACGCCTGTCGTCTGAGGCGAATGCCGAAGGTTTCGGGTTGGGCTTGCCCATCACAAAAGGATTGGTCAAACTTTTAGGAGGCAGCATTGATGTGGAAAGTAAAATCGGGCATGGCAGCACATTTCGTGTATCCCTGCCGTTAGCGGTTTCCAATGAGAAAATCAATAGTGAAGCGTCGGCAGTTCCGCAAGACCGTCTGCCATTGCCACAGCGCGTACTTGTTATAGACAATGACACATTACAACTGGAAATAGCCAAGGAAATGCTTGAACGCAACGGAGTATCGTGTACCACCTGTTCCAATGCCAAAGAACTGGTCAATGAGATGCGCAGGCAGGATTACGACTTGCTGCTAAGCGACATACAGATGCCGGAAACCAACGGTTTTGAAATTCTGGCATTGCTTCGCAAATCCAGCATCGGAAATTCACACACAATTCCGATAGTAGCCATGACTGCACGAGGAGAAGGAGAAAAAGAGGCATTCATAAAGGGCGGATTCACGGACTCCATCCACAAGCCGTTTTCCATGAGAGAACTGTTGGATATGGTCTCTTCTGTGGTGTCACGCGATGTGGAAGAGTCACATACACCGGATTTTGCCACGTTCACGGCAGATGTGCTTGATAAAAGAGAACTGCTAAGAACTTTCATTATCCAGTCCGAACAAAATATGGCAGACTTGCAATCGGCAATAAAGACAGGGGACATTGAAAAGCTCCATGACATAGCCCACGAGATAAAGCCCTCGTTGGAGTTGTTACGGGCCGATGCTCCACTGGTAAAACTCCGCACCACGTTAAACGATTCTGCATGCGATATGAATACCGTCAATGAACAGGTGAAGCTGCTGATAGGACACATCTCCGGACTTATAACAGAAGCTGAAAAGGAAATAAAGAAAATGAGCGATGAAACAGAAGGTACTGATAGTTGAAGACAATATAAGTTTGTCACAACGCCAGAAAGACTGGCTTGAACAGGCGGGGTACGATGTAATGACCGCCATGCATGAACCGGCCGCACGTGCATTGATACGCAAGCATCGGTTCGACTTCATATTGTCCGATGTGCGCTTGCCTGAAGGTGACGGAATATCGCTTTTAGAGTGGCTCACAAAAGAGAAGAAAGACATTCCATTCATAGTGACAACGGAATACGGGTCTATACCGGATGCGGTACGCGCCATCAAGTTGGGGGCAAAAGACTATCTGCCCAAGCCGGTACACCGGGAACACCTGCTTGAACTGGCGGAAGAGATATTCCGTCCGCTCGCGACTGTCCGCACGAAACCGAAAGACCTGTTCAGACGTACCTGCCCTAAAATACTTGAGGTGGAGAGATACGCGAGGATAGTAGCCCCGTCGGATATGTCGGTGCTGATACTCGGTGCCAACGGTACCGGCAAGGAGTCCGTGGCACAGGGCATTCACGCGAACAGCGGACGTGACGGCAAGTTTGTAGCGGTCAATTGCGGAGCGTTGCCACGCGAACTTGCGGCATCCCTCCTGTTCGGACACGAGAAAGGCGCCTTCACCGGTGCGGATACGGCAAAGAACGGATATTTCGACATGGCAAAAGGCGGTACGCTCTTCCTGGATGAAATCGGCACGATGCCTATTGACATACAGTCCATGCTCCTTAGAGTGTTGCAGGAGAATACCTATACCCCTATCGGCAGCGACAGGGAGCGGATGGCAGACGTGCGGATTGTGGCGGCAACGAATGAAAATCTGGAACGGGCCATCAAGGAAGGACGATTCCGGGAAGACCTGTACCACCGTCTGGCAGAGATGGAAATCAGGATGCCATCTTTGGCCGAGTGTGCTGATGACATTTTGCCTTTGGCGGAATTTTTCCGTGAACGGTTTTCCAAAGAACTTAAGAAAGAGACAAAAGGCTTTTCAAAAGATGCCATATACCGACTTCGTTCTTATCGTTGGCCGGGCAATGTCAGGGAATTGCAGAACCGGATCAAACGGGCGGTGTTGCTTACGGAAACCCCTGTATTGGAGTTGCCGGACTTGAACGCAGACAGTCAGACTGATATTCGGATTACGGAGAAAACTCCGGACATATTGCCTTTGAAAGACGAAAACAGCGAGAGGGAAGCCATTGCAAATGCCCTTCAAGCGTGCAACGGGCATCGTGAACCGCACGATTGTTGAATGTAAACTCTTCAACACTGTACCGGAAGATGAAGAAATACGGGATAAGATAATCCCCGATATTCTATCTATTTCCGGCAACAGTGTTGACACAGAATATATTGAAATGATTTTTCAATCCGACTGAAATTTTGTAAATTTGCAAAAGATTTGGCAGGGTATAGCCTTGCCGGTCTGAAACATAGAAGAAAACCGGTGGAGGGAAAACCCCTCTGCTGATTATATAACATAAGAGCGCAAGCTTCTCGGACAGAAATCTGGTAAATTGACGTTAAAGGAGAATGATTGCGTAATGCTTATGCTATGCTCTGTCATAGCGTGGTGTTGCGTGTTCTCCTTTAGGCTTTACCAGAGCCTCTGTCTGAGTGCGTGGCTACCACGCTTCTTTTTTTAGACGGACAGGTATGGCAAGAATACAAATCATAACGGCAGTGACATTGGACGGTTATCTTCCCGACCCGAATGAAGAGTTGTTGCAATGGGTGAAGACGGACAGCCAAGGTTTCCCGTTCTGGCACGAGAGGAGTACCTTCACGCTGTTTCCCGGCTATCCCATGCTGGACTTGATTTGTGAAAAGGACGAGAAACCGGACTCCTTTACCTTTACCTCAGAAATATCCGACCCAAAGAGCCTTGACTTGCTACACGGGCTTTCCATCTACCACCTCATTGACGAAATCATCATCTACATTCTTCCTCTGACAACAGGCAACGGTACGGACTGCCTGCATCGACTTCCGGTCAATCGTTGGAAACTTTACAGGACAGTTGCTTTCAAAAACGGGATTGTCCGTCTCATTTATCGCAAATCCTCGCGATAGTCCATTGCATCCTGCAAGGAAATCTTGCAATTTGCAAGATTCGCCATTTATTCATTTTTACAGCCTCAGATTTTTATTTCACTGATATACAATGTTATATCAGTTCCTCTTGGTGTCTATCGGTGTCATTGGTACGCTGTTGGCCTTATAATATGATATAACCTGTTGCGCAACAAGGTGTAAGCAAACGATAAGTTACACTTAAAACAGATTACTCATGTTACAGATAAACAGCGAGATGTTCGCCCAAATCATGGAACGGTTCGACAGGATAGAGCGGGCATTGGAGCGTATGAACAAGCTGAAGGAATGCCTGGACGGCGACACGCTCTTGGACAACTACGACCTGTGCCGGCTGCTCGGCATCACCAAACGCACGCTGGCGCGTTACCGCCAGAAGAAGCTCGTGACCTATTACATGATTGACGGGAGAACCTACTACAAGGCATCCGAAGTGGAGGCGTTCCTCAACCAAAAGGGCAAGTCATTGCCGGCGAGGTTCAGACATCAGCCAAATGTTTAATTAAAATGAAGCAAGGATTATGGAAATAATATGTGTTGACAAACAGACTTTTGAAGAATTGCGTGTCCGGTTCTGTGATTTTGAGGAACGGATGACGCGGGTATGCCGTCCGGCCGAGGACCTCGGCTTGAAAAACTGGCTGGATAATCAGGAGGTGTGCGATGTGCTTCGCATCAACAAGAAGACACTACAGGTATATCGCAACAAAGGGATATTGCCTTTCAGCCGTATCAAGAACAAGCTGTTCTACAAGCCTGAAGACGTACAGAGATTGTTGGATTTGAATTATCACCCTTTAATAAAAAGCAGATTATGAGCTATCATTTCTTGGACGACAAAGACCCTCGGATCGACGTGATGTTTCAAGGGCTGGAAAAAATGGAGAAGATGCTCTCCGTGATTGAGAAGATGCCGAAATCCCTCTTTAACGGTGAGCGCTTCCTCACTGACGAGGAACTCTCCAAAGTCCTGCGGGTAAGCAGGCGCACATTGCAGGAGTACCGGACATTCGGGGTGGTTCCTTATTACATGGTGCAGGGCAAGACTCTGTATAAGGAATCGGATATTCTGAAGATACTGGAGGATTCCTACAAGCGTTGCCGGGAAGAACAACGATGGGTATAGCATCGTTCACTAAAAGAGACGGAGAAATGATTTCCTTTTTACAAAGGGCATTTCTCCGTTTTTATTTTATGCCATTTCAGACTTTCTTCCCCGTTTTTTCTTGACGATGAAATCTTCTTCGCAAAGCTGTATCTGTTTCCCGAAACCTGTGGACTTTAGCCGTTTCATATCCTCGTCCACTTTGGTGTCCGTTACTTGGGCATACAGCTGGGTGGTGGAAATGGAGTTGTGTCCCATCATGCGGCTGACCGTCTCTATCGGCACACCGAGCGAGAGGGTGATGTGGGTCCCGAAATTATGCCTGGCCTGATGGTAGGTCAAATCAAAGCCATATACCTGTCCCAGCTCTCGTGTCAATGTTATAAAATATCCACGATTGTAAACATTGAATACCTTGTCCCCGGTTCTTTGGCTACGATATTTCTCGATGATTTGAAGGGGAATATCCAACAGGCGGACAGACGAAAGCATATCCGTCTTTTGCCTGTGGATGTGAATCCACCATGTGCCGTCCTCAGCCTGCGTGACATCATTGACCGACAGTTTTTTCAAGTCCGCATACGCCAATCCGGTAAATGTCGAGAAAATGAACATATCCCTTACGAATTGCAGTTGAGGCTTCTCCACCGGGGTGGTCATCAGTGTCTTCAAGTCCTCCAATTTCATGTGCCGGCTTTTTCTTTTTGGCAGTTCGGGATGCAGGCGGCAGTAAGGGTCACGGCGCAATGTCCCCTGGCTGACCGCCCGCATTGTCAGCTTCTTCAGGCGGTACAGGTGTTCATGTACGGTCTTGGGTTTTTGGTTGCGGTTCGTGCGCAGGAACAACTCGAAGTCGTCATAAAACGCACGGTCAAGGCTTCTCAATGTCACGTCCTCCACGCCTTTCTTCTCCTGAACAAAAGCGGAAAGGTGCTTGTAGGAACGCTTGTAGGAGTCGTATGTTTCCTGTATGCGGTCTATCCCGATACGCTTCTTGAACTCCTCGTTATGCTCCCTGAACAAGGCAAGCAGGGTAAGTGGTTTCTGCCCGATGCCTTTGACTGCATTCTTGACAAGTTCCGCTGTAATGAACCCCAGACTGTTCTTTATCCTGTCGTAATGTCCGGTTATCTCGTCTGTCAGGTCATCTATGGCGCGGTTCACCGTAACTGCATTTTCACTCCGTCCGTCGGCGCGTCCTTTGTCGGGATTCCAAATAGAGGGATTGACGGATACTTTGGTTCCTATCTGTGCCCATTCGGCATCGATGCTTACCTTGCACAATAACTGGCACATTCCGTCCTTGCGGACTTTCGTGCGGTTTATATAGAACAATACGGCAAATGTACTACGCCGCTTGATATTCTGGTTTTCTATATTCTTTTCCATGTTCTTGTTTTTTTAAGAGGTAATCAAATCACGACGGAAAAACGTTCCGATATTTTCCGGTTCAAAGTCCTTGTGTCGGAATCAATCTTGTCATCGGTCACTTTCGCGTAAATACGTGTGGTTTCAATCCGGCTATGTCCGAGCATTTTGCTGACGGTTTCAAGAGGAACCCCATGCGAAAGGGTGATTTCCGTGGCGTAGGTGTGCCTGGCCACGTGAAATACCAGCGGACGGTTGATGTTGCAAATCCGGGCAATCTCTTTCAGGTAGAGATTCATGTTGGAATTACAATACATCGGTAGCAGCCTGTTATCAGAAACGGCATCACTGTACTTTTTCAGAATCTGTAACGGCAAGTCCAACAAGGGGATTTCAAATTCTATCTTGGTCTTCTGGCGGGCACTTTTAATCCACCATGTGCCGTCTTCCGCAAGCGACAGGTTTTCTTTTGTCAGCGAGCGCATATCCCTGTATGAAATGCCGGTGAAGCAGGAAAACAGGAACATGTCACGGACAAGGTAAAGTGTCTGCCTATGGAGCGGAGTGGTCATAAGCCGTTGCAGCTCTTCATCGGTAAGATACTTCTGCACCGCTTTCGGACGAACCGGCTCGTAACCCATGAACGGATAAACGGTAATGATACCGTCAGCGATAGCCTCACCCACGATGGTTTTCAGTTGGACGGTCAGGTTGATGACGGTTCCGGGAGCGAGATTGCGTTCGGTACGAAGGTACAGGTCGTATTTGTCGATGAAGGAGCGGTCCAATGCCGAGAAAGGAATATCCGTTAGCCTGTATTTTTCTTGCAGAAACTTCTCAATGTGCCTATAGGCATTGCGGTATGCCTGCAAACTTTTGGCTGTGCGGTTGACTCCAACTCGCTTTTCAAAGTTGTTGATGAATTGCCTGAAATAGCTCAACAGTGTTTCCTGCCCGCTTGCCATTCCAAGCAAAATGCTTTTCACTTCCTCAGCGGTCACACCGTCACGGACGGCAGACTGCTCGTTATAGATACTCAACGCCACCGCACGGATCTCATCCAGCCGGTTGTTGATTTCCTTTGCCGTCACACTCTTGCCAGACGCACGCCCCGAAGTCCATCGGGATTGCGGCACTTTCATCTTCACGCTGAATGCCGCTTCAGAGTATTTTCCGATGTTCAACTTAGCCATTACCGGACATTCGCCATTGGCATCCGCCTCGCTCTTTTTCAGGTAGAACGACACCTTTACATTTGCCTGATTCATAACCTATTCCTTTGTTTGCAAAATTATTATATAGCGAGCAAATGAATGGCATGAAAAATATAGCGGAATATAGAAAAAGCCCCCTTGACTTCCAATCTGAGACTGTATTTTTTCCTGATACGGAAAATTTTGACTAACTTTGCATTAGCAAAAAACAGACAGAACAGCGTTCTTGCGGTGGTGAACAGGGGTAGAAAAACAGTTTTGGAAGTAAATTTCATACCTATTTTCAATCCCGAAAAGGCAACGGATAAGTAGCGATTTGTTTGCCTAACTCCCCAAAAACAGGTCAAAAACCTCAAATGGAAGAATGTGGAACAAAACGACTTATCCCTTTCTCGTCCAAGCACTTTGCATTATTCCTCTGAAATCCATCCGTATGTGAGCGAGTTTCTATATCTTTGTCCTATAACTACTAAAACAAGGAATGTTATGTTTGCTAAAGAA
>ERZ827520.4471-NODE-4471-length-10448-cov-3.111614_pt1 | contig 10448 bp, 9 predicted proteins | sample MGYA00519581_ERZ827520 | MGnify/ENA primary metagenome ERZ827520 (study PRJEB31778, sample SAMEA3449339) | human gut metagenome | biome: human gut; feature: human-associated habitat; material: faeces | place: United Kingdom | collected 2010/2012 ...
AGCACCCAGATGGCGAAACTGTTTGCCGCAGCGGGCCAGAAAGTGCCAGAAGTGAAATACATCTTCGAACTGAACCCGGATCACGTACTGGTGAAACGTGCGGCAGATACCGAAGATGAAGCGAAGTTCAGCGAGTGGGTAGAACTGCTGCTGGATCAGGCGCTGCTGGCAGAACGCGGTACGCTGGAGGATCCGAACCTGTTTATTCGTCGTATGAACCAGTTACTGGTTTCCTGATGTAATGCCGGATGAATTTTATCCGGCATACAGCTGAATGTGGTGCCGGATGACCTTCGTGTCATCCGGCATTTTTCTTTTCATCCTCTGCACTTTCCGCAATTTATCTCACCATTAACCGTTTCAGCCCCGGGCGCCTTTCTTGAGGCAATCGCCTGTTGGTGGTATCGTTTATCGCTTTTTCAAAAAATTCGACACATTTTAAGGGGATTTTCGCAATGCGTATCATTCTGCTTGGCGCTCCGGGCGCGGGGAAAGGGACTCAGGCTCAGTTCATCATGGAGAAATATGGTATTCCGCAAATCTCCACTGGCGATATGCTGCGTGCCGCAGTCAAATCTGGCTCCGAGCTGGGTAAACAAGCTAAAGACATTATGGACGCTGGCAAACTGGTCACCGATGAACTGGTGATCGCGCTGGTTAAAGAGCGCATTGCTCAGGAAGATTGCCGTAATGGTTTTCTGTTGGACGGCTTCCCGCGTACCATTCCGCAGGCAGACGCGATGAAAGAAGCGGGCATCAATGTTGATTACGTTCTGGAATTCGACGTACCGGACGAGCTGATTGTTGATCGTATCGTCGGTCGCCGCGTTCACGCGCCGTCTGGTCGTGTATATCACGTTAAATTCAATCCGCCGAAAGTAGAAGGCAAAGACGACGTGACCGGTGAAGAGCTGACTACCCGTAAAGACGATCAGGAAGAAACCGTACGTAAGCGTCTGGTTGAATACCATCAGATGACTGCACCGCTGATTGGCTACTACTCCAAAGAAGCAGAAGCGGGTAACACCAAATACGCGAAAGTTGACGGCACCAAACCGGTTGCTGAAGTTCGCGCGGCTCTGGAAAAAATCCTCGGCTAATCAAGCCGCAGCAGATCTGCTCTCGGGCAGGTCTGCGTATCCTCCTCAGGCTAGACCTCTCACAGCAATTAGTTCTTCTTCCTCACTTTTCCGCTACAATTATCAACAAGTTGAATCGATAAGAGGCGGTAATGCGTCAGACTAAAACCGGTATCCTGCTGGCAAACCTGGGTACGCCCGATGCCCCCACACCTGAAGCGGTAAAACGCTATCTGAAACAATTTTTAAGCGACAGACGCGTGGTTGATACCTCACGGTTGTTATGGTGGCCGTTGCTGCGCGGCGTGATTTTGCCGCTGCGTTCGCCGCGTGTGGCGAAGCTGTATGCCTCTGTCTGGATGGAAGGTGGCTCGCCGCTGATGGTTTACAGCCGCCAGCAACAGCAGGCGCTGGCGCAACGTTTACCGGAGACGCCCGTGGCGCTGGGAATGAGCTACGGCTCGCCATCACTGGAAAGCGCCGTAGATGAACTTCTGGCAGAGCATGTAGATCATATTGTGGTGCTGCCGCTTTATCCGCAATTCTCCTGTTCTACGGTCGGTGCGGTATGGGATGAACTGGCGCGAATTCTGGCGCGCAAACGTAGCATTCCGGGGATATCGTTTATTCGTGATTACGCCGATAACCACGATTATATTAATGCACTGGCGAACAGCGTACGTGCTTCTTTTGCCAAACATGGCGAACCGGATCTGCTGTTGCTCTCTTATCATGGCATTCCCCAGCGTTATGCAGATGAAGGCGATGATTATCCGCAACGTCTCGCGAACTGGCTTCCGCACTGGGGATGGCACCGGAAAAAGTGATGATGACCTTTCAGTCGCGCTTTGGGCGGGAACCCTGGCTGATGCCTTATACCGACGAAACGCTGAAAATGCTCGGAGAAAAAGGCGTGGGTCATATTCAGGTGATGTGCCCGGGCTTTGCTGCGGATTGTCTGGAGACGCTGGAAGAGATTGCCGAGCAAAACCGTGAGGTCTTCCTCGGTGCGGGCGGGAAAAAATATGAATATATTCCGGCGCTTAATGCCACGCCAGAACATATCGAAATGATGGCTAATCTTGTTGCCGCGTATCGCTAAAGCTGAGCGGTAAAGAACTGAGCGCCGTCGCGAAGAGCCTCGTCGGCGGTTTTCATCATCCGTGAATAATGCAAAAAGGCGTGCAGCGTGCCTGGGTAGAGTTTGAACTCGCAGGGCTGCTGATGCGCCGCTAACGTCTGGTAAAGCAGACGGCTGTCATCCAGCAGTGGATCGAACTCCGCCCCGGCAATAAAACAGGGCGGAACTTCGCGAGTGAGATCATTATTAAACAGGCAGTAATATGGCGACTCGCGGTCCGCGTCGTTGCTTAAATATGCCTCTTCATACATCTGCAAATCCTGTTGCGTTAAGCCATCCCAGACACCACCCAACAGACGACGAGTCACGGAATCCCGTAATCCGTAAAGCCCATACCACAGCAAAACGCCCGCAACTTTACCGCAATCGATCTGTTTATCGCGCAACCACAACGCACTGGCGAGCGCCAGCATGGCACCTGCGGAATCACCGGCAAAGCCAATGCGGGACATATTGATTTGATAATCTTCCGCCTGCTGGTGGAAATAACAACAGGCAGCCACAATTTCCTCTATCGCTTGCGGAAAACGCGCTTCAGGTGAAAGGGTGTAATCAATACCAATCACCGTACATTGGCTGTAGCTTGCCAGCAGGCGCATGATGCGATCGTGGGTATCGAGATTGCCGAGAATAAAACCGCCGCCATGCAAATAAAATAGCGTCGCCGGGCTATCTGGCTGCGGACAAAAGAGACGTGTTTCCACCTGCCCATATTTTGTTGGAACCATGTAAGCTCTGGTTGCCATTTCTGGAGCGCCCGCATTCCAGAATCGGCGCTCAAGCGTGTAATACTGTCGTTGCTCAGCAATCGTTCCCGTTGCGGGCCAGGGCGGTAAATCCGGCTGAAGAGTATTCACAACGGTCTTCATTTCAGCAGAGATAAGGTCCAGAACGGGTAATTTGTTTTCCGGCTTCATGCAAAAACTCCTTTCAAATTACGTCATTGTAAGGAACCACTGCCATGAAAATGCGATCCCGCCTGCTGATATTGAAACTGGCTGCGTCTCGCGCGCTCCCGTCAGATTGTGTTAACATTCGCCGCTCAGTTAACCACCCGTAAAAACAACCATGAAATTTCCCGGTAAACGTAAATCCAAACATTACTTCCCTGTAAATGCACGCGATCCGCTGCTTCAGCAATTCCAGCCAGAAAACGAAACCAGCGCTGCCTGGGTAGTGGGTATCGATCAAACGCTGGTCGATATTGAAGCGAAAGTGGATGATGAATTCATTGAGCGTTATGGATTAAGCGCCGGGCATTCACTGGTGATTGAGGATGACGTAGCCGAAGCGCTTTATCAGGAACTAAAACAGAAAAACCTGATTACCCATCAGTTTGCGGGTGGCACCATTGGCAACACCATGCACAACTACTCGGTGCTCGCGGATGACCGTTCGGTGCTGCTGGGTGTGATGTGTAGCAATATTGAAATTGGCAGCTATGCCTATCGTTACCTGTGTAATACCTCCAGCCGTACCGATCTTAACTATCTACAAGGCGTGGATGGCCCGATTGGTCGTTGCTTTACGCTGATTGGCGAGTCCGGGGAACGTACCTTTGCTATCAGCCCTGGCCACATGAACCAGCTGCGGGCTGAAAGTATTCCGGAAGATGTGATTGCCGGAGCCTCGGCACTGGTTCTCACCTCTTATCTGGTGCGTTGCAAGCCGGGTGAACCCATGCCGGAAGCAACCATGAAAGCCATTGAGTACGCGAAGAAATATAACGTACCGGTGGTGCTGACGCTGGGCACCAAGTTTGTCATTGCCGAGAATCCGCAGTGGTGGCAGCAATTCCTCAAAGACCACGTTTCTATCCTTGCGATGAACGAAGATGAAGCCGAAGCGTTGACCGGAGAAAGCGATCCGTTGTTAGCATCTGACAAGGCGCTGGACTGGGTTGATCTGGTGCTGTGCACCGCAGGGCCAATCGGCTTGTATATGGCGGGCTTTACCGAAGACGAAGCGAAACGTAAAACCCAGCATCCGCTGCTGCCGGGTGCTATAGCGGAATTTAACCAGTATGAGTTTAGCCGCGCCATGCGCCACAAGGATTGCCAGAATCCGCTGCGTGTCTATTCGCACATTGCGCCGTACATGGGCGGGCCGGAAAAAATCATGAATACCAACGGAGCAGGAGATGGCGCACTGGCAGCGTTGCTGCATGACATTACCGCCAACAGCTACCACCGTAGCAACGTACCAAACTCCAGCAAACATAAATTCACCTGGTTAACTTATTCGTCATTAGCGCAGGTGTGTAAATATGCTAACCGTGTGAGCTATCAGGTACTGAACCAGCATTCACCTCGTTTAACGCGCGGCTTGCCGGAGCGTGAAGACAGCCTGGAAGAGTCTTACTGGGATCGTTAAGTTATCGACCAGACCGGACGACGATGGCATCCGTAGGCCGGATAAGATGCGTCAGCATCGTATCCGGCAATGGAATCAATGTTTTACCTCGTCACCACCTCACTCGGCGGTGGCGTTTCAAGCAGTTCCAGCATAGTACGAGCAATTTCACGCTCACCCATCACTACCTGATTCGCACCACGTTCCGTGATATACGCCACTTCATCGTCATAATGGGCGCGGGCGATAATCTCAATATCCGGATTTTTCGCGCGGGCAGATGCCACAATCTCGCCCGCTTCATAACCGTTGGGAATCGTCAGGATCAGCCATTTTGCACATTCCAGATGCGCCAGTTGCATAATTTCTTCGTTCGCCGCATTGCCCAATACTGCGCGGACCCCGCGCTCTCGCAGTTCATCAACACGGGTTCGTGACGTCTCAATCACCACCAGCGGAATATCAGAGGCGAGCAATTTCTCCCCCAGCAGGCTGCCTACACGACCGTAACCTACCAGTAGCGCATGGTTGCAAATATCCACTGGGATCTGCTTCTCTTCTTCGATAGCCTCTTCCAGCGTCTGCTCTTCCAGCGTTTCGGTCTTCGCCAGATATTTCTCCAGCAGCGCAAACAGGACCGGGTTGAGCATAATCGACAAAATCGCCCCTGCCAGTACCAGGTTCTGCCCGGCTTGCGGCAACAGATCCAGCGCCATGCCCAGTCCCGCCAGGATAAACGCGAACTCACCAATTTGCGCCAGGCTGGCGGCGATAGTTAATGCCGTACGTTGGGAGTGACCAAACAGTCGCACCAGGAAAAACGCGGCTAACGACTTACCAAACAGAATAATCGCCAGCGTCGCCAGCACTGCCAGCGGTTGCTGAATCAGAATTAACGGATCAAACAACATCCCGACGGAGACAAAAAACAGCACCGCAAACGCGTCGCGCAATGGCAGCGTATCGTGGGCGGCACGGTGACTCAGTTCAGACTCGTTCAGTACCATCCCGGCAAAGAACGCACCGAGTGCAAAGGAGACATCAAACAGCTCCACCGCACCAAAGGCAATCCCTAACGCCAGCGCCAGCACCGACAGGGTAAACAGCTCACGGGAACCGGTTGCTGCGCTACGTGCCATAATCCACGGCACCAGACGGCGACCTACCAGCATCATAATGGCGATAAATGCGATCACCTTGCCGATGGTGATCCCCATATCGACTGCAAGAGTGGCAAAGCCCACATCGCCTTGTTCCATCATTCCTGCCACTGCGGGCAGCAACACCAGCGTCAGAACCATTACCAGGTCTTCCACAATCAACCAACCGATGGCGATTTGCCCACGCTGACTGTCTATTAATTGCCGTTCTTCAAGTGCGCGCAGTAACACCACGGTACTGGCGGTGGAAAGGCATAAGCCGAACACGATACCGGTCATTAACGACCAGCCCAGCACGGCGGAGAGCGCCATACCCAGCAGCGTCGCCACGGCTATCTGGGCGATCGCACCGGGAATGGCGATGGCCTTTACCGCCATCAAATCCTTCAGCGAAAAGTGCAGACCCACGCCAAACATCAACAGAATGACGCCCAGTTCAGCCAGTTCCGGCGCAAGCTTGGTATCGGCAACAAAGCCCGGAGTGAATGGTCCTGCCAGCACACCCGCTAACAGATATCCCACCAGAGGAGAAATACGTAGTTTATTGGCCAGCATGCCGAGGATAAAGGCGAGCACAAGGCCGCCAACAATGGTGGTGATAAGCGGGGTGGCGTGATGCATTCCGTCTCCTTTTCCTGGTGGTTATTGTCCATTTTTGGCCGGGAAAACCAAAATTACAGGTAATAGTTTATGACAATTTCATTGATGATGTTTATGAATAATTGTTGAATTTTGCAGAAAAATGGAATTAGCTGCAAAAAAAGCACGGATCGGAAAACTGAAGGCGGTTTAACAGAGGAAAGGCTTATGGCGACTGTAAAACGATGCAGCCAAAGTTTGCCTTTGGCTGCAATGAAATCAGTCTTTATGCCGGTTATCAGGCAGGAATATGGTCAACATCCCCAATAGTGGCAGGAAAGCACAGATTTTATAGACTAACTCGATGCTGGTGTGATCGGCGATAAGCCCCAGAACTGCCGCTCCCAGACCCCCCATGCCGAAAGCAAAACCGAAAAAGAGTCCAGAAACCATACCGATACGTCCTGGAAGTAGCTCCTGAGCGTAGACCAGAATGGCAGAGAACGCCGAAGCGAGGATAAATCCAATAATCACCGTTAAAACCCCCGTCCAGTGCAGGGTGGCGTAGGGTAAAATCAGCGTAAACGGCGCAACGCCGAGGATAGAGCCCCAAATCACATATTTCCGCCCAATTTTATCCCCTACAGGCCCGCCAATCACCGTACCTGCCGCAACGGCAAACAGGAAGGCAAACAAATGAAGCTGAGCATTCTGGATAGATAATCCGAATTTTTGCATCAGATAAAAGGTGTAATAGCTGCTGATGCTCGCCATATAGAAATATTTCGAGAAAATGAGGATTAACAGAATGCTGACCGCCAGTACCACTTTGTTACGCGGCAGTGGATTGATAATCGTCGCTTTGGGTTTTCCTTTATTCATTCGGTGCTGGGCCGAGTACCAACGGCTGATTTGCGCCAACACCACGATCGCCAGCAGTGCCGCAAGCACAAACCAGGCAACGTTGCCTTTGCCATAAGGCGCGATAATCACCGCCGCCAGCAAGGGGCCCAGGGAACTGCCAAAGTTGCCGCCGACCTGAAAGATAGATTGCGCCAGGCCATGCCGCCCGCCGGAAGCCATACGGGCCACGCGAGAAGATTCCGGATGAAAGACCGATGAACCGGTACCGACCAGCGCCGCCGCCAGCAGAACCTTGCTCCCGCCTGTCCCGATCAGCATTCCAATCACGGCCCCCCGGACGGCATCCAATGCCAGCAGCCTGACAGCCGCGGGGGTAATTTTTCGTGTTGCCTTTTGATTCATGGGGACATCCTTGGTTTTTATCCCCTCTTGTTATCGGCGGCATTGTAGCATGAATGAAGAGCGATAGGCTGGATTTTGGCCCCAGATGTGCGTCCTCGGCTTTAAATGCGAGTTAGTCCTATGCGTTCAGGACAAATTGCATTTATTCAGGACAAAACCTTTCAATCTGATATACTGCGGGAAAAGATGGACAAGAAAGGATTCCGCCTATGGTAACGATCATTCTTTGCGACGACGATCCCTTCACATTGCAGCTTCTGTCCGAGCTGCTGGAACGGGCGATCCGGCAAAGCAAAGCAGAGGCCAACTTGTCTGTCTGGCCTCTGCTGGTCAGGAGCCGCTCCAGTTTATCCGCAGCGGTGGAAGTTATCTCTATTTCCTCGATTATGACCTGGGAAGGGATTCCCCCCAACGGCGTGGACCTTGTCCGGTAGATCTACCACACGGACCCCGGCGGGAAAATCGTCTTTGTTACCGGCCATGGGGAGAAGGGCATGGATATTCTGCGCAGCGGCGTGCGGCCCTTTGGGTTTATTGAAAATGTGTGGATCAGAATGAGATGGTTCGGGAGTATATTCGATATTTGAAAATGGCGGTGCCGGAGCAGCAAAACAGCGCGGACGGGACACCGCCGAACTGCCCATCGGGATCGATGAAACGGTACGGCTGCCGGTTTCTGAGATATTGTATGTGGATTTCGTCAAAACAGTGGCCCATTCTATTTGCTGTCATTTGACGGGTCAGGGGGGTGACTGCGCGGGAGACGATCGAACACGCCCAGGAACAGCTGGAAGATCAGGTTATCCGCTGCCGTTGCTCTGTTTTAGTAAGGGACATTGCCGCCGCTGGGCAGTTCAGCGTTTGCGATAAAATAATTTTTAAGACGCAGTGATAAAGGGGCTGTATATATACGCGCAAGATAGAACAGAATTTGTGAAGACAGCGCCTTTGCGTTCCTATAACCTTGGTCCGTGGAGATCGGAATTTACGAAAAAATACAGGAATTGTTCAGGATGCCGTTACAGCTGTTGACATTGATGATGAGCGAACCGCTCTGGTGCTTGTCAGTCTTACTCCTGACGGGAATATTTGCACAGAAAGAACTTATTATGCGATAATTTGCGAGATTGATGCGACGGCATGTAAAGTTACATTTCATGTTACTGACGACGTAGCGTAGCCCTCAATCAAATCCTGGTTTACGATTGAACCCTATGGGCCGCAGAGTGCTTGCGGCTCCATTCTGTTTAAAACCGGGTATGAAATTGCGGCATTAAAACGCATAGTCCGGCGAATAGAGTATGAAGAAGCCAGGGAACGGTGATCTTTTCAGATTGCTGCACCCTGGCTTTTTGTTGTCAATTGAAATTCAAAACCGGGATTTCAATTTTTGTAATATAGTCCTCGATTCTGTCGATCACCAGTTCATTGATCCCAATCTCATAGGCATAGCCGGAGAACTGTAAATGGTGCTGCTCTGCGTAGCGGAGGATCGCTTCATAGCGGGCAGGCAGCCTGTCCCAATTCCCAATGCAGAATGCCCGCAAATAGACCCCGCCGGGGCGCCTGTGGAGTCCCATCCTGTTCTGCGTGTCCGGCAGTTCGATAAACAGCCTGGAGTAGTCCTCAAACCTCCGGGCCAGGAGGTTTTCCACCGGGAGCATGGAGCCGTAGGGAGTCTGGTACATACGCGGAAGCTGATATTTCTTGGTCTGCTCAAGAATCAGCTCGATCTCCTCCTCCAGGGACTTTTCCGGTGATGTTTGCACCGTCGCCAGATACTGCGGTTCCCGCTCAATGAGGGAGATCTCGGAGAGGTCCAGGTCCAAAAGTTCGGTCATCTCCTGGCGGCGGCTGCACAGTTTTGACCGGACGGCCTTCAGCCCCTGGATCGTCCGGTCCAGTTCTGAGATTTTATCCCGAAGCAGGTCCGCCATGCTCCCAGCGGACCTGTTTTTCATAAATTCCTGAATATCCCGGATGGGCACGTTCATGTCCCGGAGCAGCAGGATCACCTCCAGCTCCGTACTCTGGTAATAGCTGTATAGCCGGTACCCATTTTCTTCGTGGATAAACGCAGGCTTAAACAGCCCGATCTCATCATACCACATGAGTGTCTTTTTGTTGATCCCATGCAGAGCGGCAAACTGGCCGATGGTAAACAGCTTCGGTTTTTCCCGCAGCATTTTCAAAAACCCCCTTGACCGTACAGTAACTGTAGGGATTATGATACTCCATGCCGGTAACTACCACAAGAAGCAGGAGGAATTTCCGTGCAGAATGAAATTGCATACAGCAGACCCGTCACCCTGACAAACATTCTTAGATTTGCAGTCCCCACCATCGCCATGAGCGTATTCATGTCCTTCTATACGATGGTGGACGGGCTGTTCGTCTCAAACCTGATCGGGACCAGCGCCCTGTCTGCCCTCAATCTGGTCTATCCCGTCATCGCGCTGGTGACGGCCATTTCCACCATGCTTGCCACAGGCGGCAGCGCGGCTATCATGAGAAAGATGGGAGAGGGAAAGCCCGATGAAGCAAAGCAGGACTTTACGTTTCTGATCCTGGTCAATGTCCTGACCGGCCTTGTGATGTGCGGGCTGGGCTATCTGTTCATGGGGAAGATCTTCGGCTCCATGTCCCTGTCCCCGGAGGTCTCCGCCTATTGCTGGGAATATCTGAGCCGTTACCTGCTGTTCACCGTCCCTATTCTTCTGATGAATAACTTCACCCTCTATATGATCGCAGCAGGCAAGGCGTCCCTTTCCCTGCTCTGCTCCGTCGCCGGCGGCGTGACCAATATCGTGCTGGATCCGTTGATGATCTTCGGCATCGGGCCGTTTCCGCGGATGGAGATTTCGGGTGCTG